>JAEEGJ010002372.1_pt1 | contig 102333 bp, 83 predicted proteins | sample 8958761 | NCBI WGS metagenome assembly JAEEGJ01 (sample SAMN16246546, study PRJNA631951) | gut metagenome | biome: gut microbiome; feature: rumen; material: RS-attached | host: Bos | place: Iran: Karaj | collected 2018-10 | reverse complement strand
GAGATCCTGAATGGAGGTGGTATGCCTCGGTTTCAAAGAATATCGGCGCGTTCAACCTAAGTGTCAAGGTTTACGACATCCTGAACCAGACTCGGAGACTCACGCACACGGTCACTGCCAACTATGAGGAAGATACCTATCGCCTGTGTATGGGCCGGTACATTCTCTTTGGGGTGAAGTGGAACTTCGGAAAGATGAATGCTGTACACAGTGCAAGGGCGCAGCAGGCAGCGTGGAATATGCTGTTCTAAGGTAGGCTTTCATAAGCACGGTTAAACATAAATACTTTCTATCCGGATACCAGGCGGGGCCTGGGAAGGTCCTGCCTGGTGGAAGGAGAAAAAAATGTTATCTTTGCAAGCAGTATTTCAGCCTTGTGTGTGTTTAATAAGAAAAAGAAAACGAAAGCAATGAAGGTTCTGAAAACAATGATTATTGCAGTTCTGCTGGTGGCATGGCTGTGCAGCTGTGAGAAACTTGATATGAGCAAACTGGAGGGTACCTGGTCTGAGCAGTATGATCCCACGGTCTTTGCGATGGACGGCTCCGTGGAATACACCTTTGACGAGAACAACCGCTATCAGATGCACGTTTATGACGCGCTGAGCGGCGAGTCTCACGACTACAGCGGCAGCTATGCCATAGACCTAATCAATAAGGGCACCATCACGATTAATCCACAGATGTCGGACTACAGCAACGTCACTTATACGTTAGTCAAGTTGACGTCCAAGGAGATGGTCTGGCAGAAGGAAGGGACGACGTACTCTGTTGGGACGTAGGGGTCAGATTATCGGCATTTTGTGAGGGTCAAGTAGATCCTTTGGCTTCGCCTCAGGATGACAGTCCGAGGGCTGACAAAAGAACTGCCGCTATCTCTGTGTGTTGAGGTGGCGGCAGTTATTCTCTGCTTTTATTCGCCCATAAGGCCTTTCTCAATCTCTTCCGGAGAAGGCAAGGCATTTTTCAAATCGTCCGGCAACTGCTGGCGGGCAAGCTCATATTCGGAGATGCCCATCGGGCGATTAATCGTCGACAAGGCGTACCTTGCCAGGACGGTATTCTTTTCCTTACAGATGAGCAGACCGATGGCCGGCTTTTCAATCTCCGTATTCATCAGGTCATCCACCATGGCGACATAACCGGCCAGCTGGCCAAGATCCGGAAAATCAAACTCGGTTATCTTGACCTCGATGACGCAATAACGATGCAACGGGATGATGTAGAACAGCAGGTCGATGAACTTTTCCTTCCCTCCGGCAACCAGCCGATACTCCTTGCCGACAAAACTAAAACCTTTGCCCAGTTCAATCAGAAAGTTCGTGATATGGTCAATCAGGGCGCTCTTCAACTCGGCCTCCTGGTACTTCTCTTTCCCGGGCAGAAATGAGAAATCATATGGACTTTTCAGGAGTTCCTGGGCAAGGTCGCTCTCCGGAGCCGGCAGAGTCAGGGCGAAATTGGTTTGAGCGGCACCTTGGCGTTCGTAGAGGTCAGAGGAAAGAAAGTTGAGAAGCACAGCTCTTCCCCAGTTATTCTCAAGAGATTTTCGAGCAAAGAAATATCCTTTGCGTGCATCACCTTTCACTTTGTCGATGATACACATATGGTGAGTCCACGGTATCTTGAAGATCATCTGGAAATCTTCAGCATCTTGCTGAAGAATTGGGACCTTGAAATCTTCAGCATCTTGCTGACGAATTTCAAGCAGCTGACTATAAAGAAGATAGAAGTAATGTGTATATCTAATAGTAGACTCGGACATCCCGCGAGTCAGCCCCAGCGTTTTTCTCAAATCCCTGCTGACATTCTCATAGAAGTGGCTGCCGTAGCGGTTCTCCAACTTCCGCCTCTCGATATCCTCTCCTACCGACCAGTAGAAGCGGAGCATTTCATCATTGACTTTAGTGGCCGCCTTGATCTGACTGGACCGATAACGTTGTGCCAGTTCTATAATCCAGGAAGCATACTCTTTATCAATTTTCATCAGTTGTTCCATAGCGAACGTTCTTTGGTTTACAAATGTAGTGATTTATTTCTGTTTATCCCGTGGCATTTCTGGCATTATTGGCATTTTGGGGATGTGCCGAAAGTGCCAAAAGTGCCAGTTGTGCCATAGGGGGTTATCGATAACGTTTCTCATAGAAGCCGTGGGTAATCTTCCGGAAAAGGCTGGTGGAAAGCCAGCGTTTGAAGGTTCTTTCCGGCATTCCGTAGCGCTCGGCTATGACCAGGCCGGTGCGGGTTTCAAAGCTCTGGGGCAGTTCGTCGTAGATGGTTTTCTGCATCCCGGGTAGTTCATCAACGGGAGAGCTGAGGAACTTGCGGTGGGCTTTGATGCCGCAGGCGATGAAGTAGTAGCTTAGAGCGATGGCGCCGCGCATACTGTCTTCGCTGATGTCCTGGAGCTTGGATTCCTTGCAGCCGAACTTGAGCACTTCCAGTACCAGGGAGAAGCGGCCGCAGTAGCGGTCCATCTTGGTGGCCAGGCCGGCAAAACTGCTGCCGCCGTTGTTCTTCTGGTTGCTGAGGTTGTCGAACCATTCTTTGTAGAGGGCCTTGGCTCCCGGGGAGAGTTTCACGACCTTGGGCGTTCCTTCAAACGGCAGCGAGAGGATCCGCTGGATAATCCTGGTCCAATTGGCGGCAATGCGTTCGTCTATGTCCACGTCGTTGAACTTGGGGTATGGAACTTTCTCCGGATAGGCAAAGAGCCACCGGTCCACAAAGCCGTTCTGGATCTTGCCTTTGGCGAAGCTGGAGAGGATTTCCGGCTGGATGCCGCCGAAGACGCCGATGCAGGTGTCATTAATCTTTACGGGGTCGGCGCCTACGCGGTTGACGGTGACGCCGCCTCCGGCAAAGAGCTGGGTCCACATCTGCTCGTCGGCCCCGCTGCGGTATTTGTTGAAGCTGTAGATGAAGCCGATGAGTTCGTCGAAGAAGACGATGAGGCCTCTGGGGTTGGCCTTGTGCTGGCGGACCAGGACTTCAGGGGTGAAGTCGCTGAGGATGTACTGCTGATACATAGGCATCTCCAGCTTGGGGTTGCGCTCCTTCAGGGGCTTGAGGAATTCTGCATCGTAGAGGGCCTTCTCGCTGACATAGCGCTCGTACTGCTCATCGTCTTTCTCCCTGATGGGCGCAAGGGCAAAGTCGAAGCAGCTGGTCTTGTTGGTGCCGCGGCCGCCTACGATGGCCAGGTACAGGAGGGGCTTTTCTTTCCAGCCCATCTGCATCTCCACAACGGCAGCGTTCCCACAGGAGAGGGCGGCGACGAAGAGCAGGCAGGGCGCAATGTAGTCAATGGGGAAATTCTGGTGCTTGTGGGTTTCCAGGATGATTTCCCGGACTTTCTTGGGGAATACCTCAACGGGGAATGGGATACACTCGTAGTGTGGAATGCTTTCCGGGATGACGCCGCGCTGGTGGCAGCGGTAGAAGAAGCTGCCGGGGCCGATGGCGCGGGTGTTTCTGGCCAGCTCGTCAAACTTCTTGTCGGTGGCGGCAGCATCGTATTTGCCGGAGAAGGCTGAGATGCGGTGGAAGGCGGCCCGGCCGGCGTCTCCGAGGCCGGAGAGGGACATCCCTAGGGTAAGCCATTCGTCGTAGTCATCGAGGGGTATTTTCTTGCGCTCCCACTCTTCTACATACATCTCCAGGCGTGTTTCGTCCGGGATGTCGTGGGTCTGGAAGTCTTCCTGCAGCTCTTCCGGATCATCTTCCGGGAGACAGTAGATGTCGCAGCTTTCGTTGAGGTAGGGATGCTCGTCGATGCTGATGAAGCGAAGGCGGGTTTCGTCGCTGCAGGCGCCGTCGACGGTGTAGCCGATGTCTTTCATTTCCCGGCTGAGGGCTTCGAAGTAGTGTTTGTGGTCCCGCCAGTCGTCGGTATCGACGGGGACGATGGCAAAGAGGCCTTCCCCGCTGACGCTGAGTCCGATGTACCAGATGTAGGGCAACTGCGCGAGGTCCTGCTTGGCTCGGGTGACGTCTTCCAGGTTGTCGAAGTCCAGGACGATGAGGGAGTTGTAGGCCTCGATCTTATCTTCTTTGCGGACGCCGGCCATTCGGGTCTTTACCTGGCAGGATATGCATCCAGCAGGAAGGAGATTCCGTTTGAGGCGGGCACGTTCGGCCTTGTCGGCGGTTTGCCGGATCTGGCGGATTTCATCGGGGTACTGCAGTCCGAGTTCCAGGAAGGCGGAGAGCGTGAGGATTTGAATCTGGGAGGATTCTTTCTGGTAGGCCTGGCCGCGGAGCTCCAGCGGGAGCTCTCCTTTGCCAGGCGTGGTTGCACGGTGGAAGACGCATACCGGCGTCTCACCTACGGGCCTTTTGTCGGGCCCGATTTTGGTCAGATTTGCCATAATATACTCTGTTAAAGGAAGTTTGCGTTGAACTACAATTTCCCTTTATAGCGAGCATATTTGCCAATGGCTTTCTGTTCCTTAAGCTTTTTCAAATCGTTCAGACACACCATCCGCCGTCCGTCTTCCTTCTTGGAACGGATGTCGGGCAGCTTGAGCCTGTCATATAATGCGGTGGTCTTGATTCCGAGATATTCACAAGCTTCTCTTGCTGAAATATAAACCTCTTCCTCATCAGCCTTTGGTTTAGGAGCAACCTCTATCATCGCTTTCCGGACACTGTCGTATACGATGCCCTCCAGATAATCACCTATTGCGTCCAATACACTCATAGTTCTATCACTTTGAAATTAGACAATAGGGTTGTGCGCACTCCCTACCGGAATACCTTTCCGGCAATGCAAAGATGAAAGGGAAATTGCGGAATATCAATAGTTTTCGGATGTCGAGGATTGTCGGTAGATGTCGAGGCACGGGATAAAAAAAGCCCTCGGGCGAGAGCTTTTACCGTTTCGGCGTGCCGATTTCCAGCGACATATTTCCGCTATCCCTTTCGGGGGTATTTCGACAATAGGACGGCGATGGGCGATTCCGGAAGGATCTTGTTCGCCTTGTACTTGGTGTAGTGGGCTTTTTCCGGCTGGCCGTATTTGCCTGTGAAGAAGAACAGCTTGTTCATCGTCTGGGCGCTGACTTTGAAATGCTGGCCGAAATAGGTGGCCTGCGTCAACGTCCCGTTCCAGGTTCCCTTGGGGCCTCCGGGGAGACCTTTTAGGAGGGCATCTTCCAGATCTTTGTCGGTCTTGCCGGTGAAGTAGTCCTGCAGATCTTCACAAAGGCCCTGGAGCGGGCTGAGTCGTGGTTTCTGGCCAGGCCGGACGCTCTGCTCATATTCGAAGGCGGGACGCAGCAGGCTGGTATATTTGCCCGCGAGGGTGGCGTATTCCCGTGAGGCCTCGTATTCGCCCAGGAGTTTCCAGGCCGATGGTTTGTCGGCGATGACGGCATCATCGAAGGCGGTGACGGTGCTGCAGAAGCGGCCGAAGCCGTCGGCGAAGCTGCGGAGCTCGCCCAGGCGGGCGCGGTTGTTCTCAATGGCTGGCCACTGGTCGTTGATGAAAAAGACGCTTAACAGCAGGGAATCGTCCAGGGTGGCGTATTCTTCTTTCATCTTGAGGATGTCTTCGGGGATACCTGCGGCTTCCAGTCTGTCCATCTGCTCTCCGCGAAGGCTGCGGGTAATGCGATCAATACGCAGGATGGCGGAACCGAGCAGTTCCGCCACCGTCATTAGAGTTTGTCTTTCTGTTGTTTCCATATCAATCGAAGTAGTTGTACTTGTCGATAATCTTGTCCACAACTTCCAACTGGTCTGCTTTGATGTATTTTTTGAGCATGTTGGGCGAGGAGTGTCCGGTGATCTTCATGATGTCATAGACATCCATTCCGGAGAGGTACATCAGGGTTGCGCCGGTGCGCCTGGCCGTGTGCGAGTGAATGAGCTTATATTTCTTATATTTAACGGTGGTTTTCTTGCCGCCCTTGGTCTCGACCATTTCCACGATGTCGTCGATGCCTGCCCATTCGCCGATATCCTTGATGTAGCGATTGATGACCTGGTCGGCCAGGTGAGGCATCTGGTAGTCGTAGCGCTCGAGGATGGTCTTGAGCTCCGAGGAGCAAGGGACGGCCACCTTGGCGCCGGTCTTGTGCTGGCGGATGTTGATGTACATAACTTCGCGGAGTTGGATTTCCGGCTTGGTTTGCCCTGGGTTCTCCGGGTCGGGAACATCGACGATGGTGCGCTTGGTGTAGGACTGGATGGCGTCGCGGGATATGTTGTTGTAGTCGGAGACGCGCTGGGCTGTCCAGCAGCCGACGAGGAAGATGTCGCGGGCTTCCTGGTATCCCTTGGGCTTGCCTGAGAGGTCAACGGCGCAGAACTTCTTGAGGTCTTCTTTGGTGAGGTAGATGGAGTCCACTTCCACGCGGGTGCCGCGGAAGCGTTTGTCCTTGAAGCGCTGGTTCTGGTTGTAGCCTTCGGACTCAGCGCAGCGGAGGATGCTCTTGAGGTTCTTGATGTGCTTGCCTACGGTGTTGATGGCGTAGTTGCGATCCTTCATCCACTCGGTGTACTTATAGTACATCGGCATGTCGATATCGTCGAAGTCGTAGGTCTTGTGGGTCTCTTTCTGGAAGGTCTTCCAGACGGTCATCGACTCCCGGAGGGATTTGGCCGTACCATAGGCGAAGTTGCTGCCCTTGTCGGTCTGACGGGCTCCGGAGAAGATCTGCTGGATGTAGAGGTCGATGTATTTGGAGAGGGTCATCCGCTTGGCCTCGGCTTCCGCCAGGCGGCGGGCTTCCTCCTGGCGCAGCTGCTCATCGCGCTCTTCGCGGTAGATGATTTCGTCGCAGATCTTGCGGACGTCATTTGTGGTGAGCGCTTTGCCTTCCCGAAGTCTGGAGTCGATGGCTGTCCGAATCTCTTCCGTCTTGGCGACTACGAAAGAACCGGACTCGCTCTGGGCGTAATTGGACCATGCGGCGCCGTTGCGGTTGAGCTTCCACTTCTCGGCCGGGACGTCGAGATCAATCTTGGTTCTGATGTTGATTTTGGGGTTCGGATGCTGGATCCGGATGTACAAAGGGACTAGTCCTTTGGACTCTTTGTTGAGCAGTACAAATGTGGTTGCCATAACTGATATGTTTAAATTTCGTACTGCAAAGATACAAAATAATCCCGAATAAGTGTACTGAAAATGTACTAAAAATCCCGAAAGTACACTATGGGGTGCCGAAAGGTGTTTTTCGTATTTACATTGATTATTAAATAGTTATGAAATTTTGCCTTCGGAAGGATAGGTTATTTTTTCGTCAAATGCGGTATCGTCCGCACCGCTTAAAGATGCCTTACAACCACTTGTAGGGCATCTTTTATTTTCAGTTTTCGCCAAAATGTACTGAGAATGTACTAAAAATCGGGGATGTACTGTTTTTCGCGATTTGCGGTCCCTTCCGCACCGCAAGCAGCTCTTCCGGGCAACTGGAGGAGCTGCTTTTGTTTTGTCTTTTTCCAAGGGTCAATCTACCAGTCCGGCTATGACGGCCGTGGTAAATCCTGCCTGCTCCATTGCATTGAGCCCGCGTATGGTAATGCCTCCGGGAGTCGTAACCCGGTCGATCTCGGCTTCAGGATGAGAGCCACGCTCCTTTACCAGGTCTACCGCGCCCTTCATGGTCTGGAATACAGCCTCTTGCGCCTCGTGAGGATAGAGGCCCAGCTGCACCCCTCCTTCCATTGCAGCACGTGCATAGCGCAAAGCGAAAGCCGTCCCGCAAGAAGCAACCATCATACCGGCGTGGAGTCTCCTTTCATCAACAATCAAAGTCATTCCAACCAGGTCGAACAAAGCCTTAACCTCTTCATCAGCGCCTCCGATGACGGGAGAACAGAAAGTCATGCTCTCCCCTATCTCAGCGGCCAGATTAGGGATGACGGTATATGCTGCACGGACTCCGGAGCCCGACAGCCACGCGGCCATCTGCTCCGAAGGGATACCAGCCGCCATAGACAGAAAGAGCTTTCCGGAAAGCGCAGGAGCAATCTGCGAAATTACCTGCTGCACCAGCCAGGGTTTGACGCCAAGGATAATAATGTCAGCGCCCGAAGCAGCAGCGGCATTATCAAGAGAAGTACTTATGCCAAGAGCCGCATACTTTTCAAGGGTGGTTGAATGGGCCGCTGTAACGGTCAATTGAGCGGAAGCCCCGGCCCGAATCAGTCCTTTTGCCACGGCGCCGCCCATATTGCCGCATCCGATAATAGCTATTCTTTGGGAATCAATCGAGTTCATAGGCGCAAATATATCAAATCATTTTATTAGATTTGCGAAGTTGAAGCAGAAATAAACCTTAATATGAAACGGCTCTTTATACTTGGCATCCTCACCCTGACAGTCCTGGCAGCTGCATCCTGCACCGACCCGTTCGGTCTTCCTGTCACAGACACGTCGCTGACCTACACTACTTGGCGCTACAATGGCTACGACTTCATGAGCGACATTACTTTCATGGAAAACGGAAACATTTATCACCATGAGTATTATTACGACGACGGCACTTCCTGGGATTACCGCGGTTCTTACGGCTTTGATGGAGTTAACGGATCTGCAGTCCTTGATTGCTTCGACCAAAGAGAGCGCTTTGATTTCACAGTGTACGGCAACAGGCTCACCGTCGATTTTGAAGGCGAAAAGATAGTGCATGAACGGGTTGAATTTGTGTATCCTTATTAGATAAATGAGCCGCAGTTCACAAATCATACGCACCAGCGTTATCGGTATTGCCGCCAATGTACTTCTGGCGGCGTTTAAGTCGGTCGTAGGCATTATTGCAGGCAGCGTAGCTATCGTGATGGATGCTGTGAATAACCTCAGCGATGCCCTTTCGAGCGTCATCACCATCATCGGCACCAAACTCTCACAGCGGCCCGCTGACCGCAAGCATCCCTTCGGTTTTGGGCGTATAGAATACTTCAGCGCCATTATCATTGCCGTCATCGTGCTGTCGGCCGGTATTTCATCGCTTATCGAGTCGGTAAAGAAGATCATAGAACCTACGCATCCGAGCTATACTACGGCAACCCTTATAGTTATTGTCGTGGCCATTGCCGTCAAGCTGGTGCTGGGATTCTACGTCAAGCGGAAGGGCAAGCAACTCAGCAGCGATGCGCTTGTAGCATCCGGTTCGGATGCATTGTTCGATGCGATCATCACCACCGCCACGCTTATATCGGCAGGTGTAATGCTCATCTGGCACTTCTCACTGGACGGAATCCTAGGCGCTTTGATCTCTCTTGTAATCATAAAAGCTGGTATCGAAATGCTGGCTTCGCCGGTGAATGAATTGCTTGGGGCCAGGGTATCGCCCGATTTGGTTAAAGAGATCAAGAAAGAACTGATGGGTGTCGAGGGCGTCAAGGGCGTATTCGATATCATTCTGCACAATTACGGCCCGGACGTGATGATAGGCTCGCTCCACATCAGCGTGCCTGACAGCATGTCGGCGCATGAGATCCACATCCTGACACGCAAGATTTCGACAATGATTTTCGAGCGTCACGGTATTATCCTGACAGTAGGTATCTATGCCACGGCAACTCAGGACAGCACGCGTGCCGAGCTCCAGTCCAAGGTCATACAGACTCTTGCCGCCCACAAAGAGATAGTGCAGGTCCACGGTTTTCTATATTCCGAGAATGACCGCCTGCTTTCCGTAGATGTTGTGCCGGACATCTCTTCCCATGACGATGCGGCGCTCAGGGAGAAGTTGACCGAAGAGATTCAAAAACTCTGTCCTGACCTGCAGGTAGTGATTGTAATCGATCATAACTACAGTGAATGACCGGCTGTTATTCAAATCATGTTCATAACTTTTGAGCTGATTTCTTGACTGGCATAGTTTATTTACTTACATTTGCATCCCGGTTAACTCTAATCGGGTTTTTTTATGTCCAATTGTTTGCAGGGAGCGAGCCTTCGTTTTGTCGGCTTGCAGCAAGAGACAAGTATATACGAACTGCACTCCGGTCAGTTCATCAATGACTATTTCATTCTCAGTCATTCCGGCACCCGGCAGCTGATGACATTCCCTGAAGTGGTGGGATACGATTCCTACCAGGCCATGCTTCCCGCCACTGTCGCCGCCCTTCGCCATCTGATCAATCAAGGCAAGGGCGGCGATGTCGATATACTGACCATACTCCGGGGCGGCCTGAACTATCCGGCCGAGGAAGCTTGCAGCATCAGCGGAATACGCGTGAGAGACATTCATTTTATCTCTTGCGAGCGCATAATCGAAGACCACATAATAACGGGCCTGGAAATCAAATACGAAAAGCTCCGTGTCAAGAATGACTGCACTCTTATCATCGGCGACATCATCGCCACCGGCGATACCCTGAGGCTCTGTCTCGACCAGGTTGTGGACCGCTTCCGCCGGAGAGGCGGCAGCATCAGGAGGATTATCTTCTTCACCATCGGCGGCACACGAGCCATCGACCTCATGGAAGAAAAGACACGTGAAATACGGCAGATCTTCCCCGGCTTTGAAGGCTTCCAATGCTTCTTCTACGAGGGAGTGTTCACGGTCTACGAAGACCAGGGCGCAAGCGGCATCAACGTACCCGATATAGACTTCGGATGGAAAGGCGGGGCCGTGGCGCCAGAGTTCCGCCGCTTCGTAATGGACCATCCATACTCGCTGCTCGAAAAATGCATAATCTACGACGGGGGTGCCCGCCGCTATGAAATACCCGTTCACTTTCATGAGGTGCTCGAATACTGGGAGGGCCTGTGGGGCCGTGCAGAACGTATCGACCCGGTGGCTATGGTGGCAGAAAAACTGGGATACGATACTCCCCTGCCGCTTGGACAGTGGCTTGAGCTGAACCACTTTACCCAGCTCAATAATCCCGGCCTCCCCTCTCTGTACGAGGACGAAATGCACCTGCTTGAAAACGCCGCCGCACTGTCACTTGAAACTATAGCCATGCAACGCATCAACGCCATCAACACAATTTTACAGCAATATGAGTAAAGTAACAAAGACAGACGTCGACTACACAGGCATTCCGGTCGACAAAAACGGACGCAAGAGCAACATCAGCATGTTTATGGTGATGCTCGGTTTCACCTTCTTCTCCGCCAGCATGTGGGTTGGCCAGCAGCTGGCCGCCGGCCTTGATTGGCGCGGTTTCGTATGGGCGCTGATACTCGGTGGAGCTATTCTGGCTGCTTACACGGGCGCACTTGGCTGGATAGGAGCGGAGAGCGGAATGTCGCTGGACATGCTTTCACGTCAGAGCTTCGGTACCAAGGGCAGTTGGCTGCCGAGCGCCATGATCAGCTTTACCCAGACCGGATGGTTCGGCGTTGGTCTGGCAATGTTTGCGATTCCCGTCGCCAAGGAACTGATGGGCCTGGAAGTCACTCCCGATTCAATGCCCTGGCAAGGTTATCTACTGGTGGCTGTAGCCGGTATTCTTATGACTGCCAGCGCCTATTTCGGAATCAAGAGTCTGACAATCATCAGTTATATAGCAGTTCCTGCAGTGGCCATACTCGGCACTGTGGCAATGATTATGGCCGTGCGCCACGGAGACGCCGGCTTGGTGGAACAGTTTGCCAAAGGCACCAAAGACCTGGGCATCATTGCTGGTGCAGGACTTGTGGTAGGAAGCTTCGTATCGGGAGGAACGGCCACGCCAAACTTCACCCGCTTTGCCAAGAACGGCAAAGTGGGCTTAATCATCACCGTTATCGCTTTCTTCCTCGGCAACAGCCTGATGTTCCTCTTCGGTGCAGTTTCCAGCATCTATGTAGGCGGCAACGACATCTTCGAGGTGATGCTCAACCTTAATCTGTTCTACCTGGCGGTGCTTGTTCTCGGCCTGAACATCTGGACCACAAACGACAATGCCCTTTACACTGCCGGTCTCGGGCTTTCCAATATATTCGGACTGTCAAAGAAGACCATGGTCATCATTTCCGGCATCATAGGCACCGTGGCTGCCGTGTGGCTGTACTGGAACTTCTGCGGATGGCTCAACGTGCTCAACTGCACTCTGCCGCCGGTCGGCATCATCCTTATCCTCCATTACTTTACCCACAAGGGCAAAAAAGTCCAGGAAAAGGCCGTCAACTGGAGCGCTATAGTAGGTGTGGTAGCGGGCGCAGTGGTGGCCAATCTGCTGCACTGGGGCTTTGCATCCATCAACGGTATGGTGGTAGCGGCCCTCTGCTGGGGTGCGGGCGAATTGATAGCACGCAAGAAATAATCAGTCCAGAATCTGGCCGGCGGCGTTTTTGGTATCGACCTTTTCGATAATACGTTCCAGAATGCCGTCCTCGCTGAAGATAAATGTACGGCGAAGCGTTCCGAGCGTTGTTTTGCCGTACATTTTCTTTTCGCCCCAGGCACCGAAATCCTGAAGCATCCGGGTGCCGGTATCGGCCAGCAGACGGAACGGAAGCTCGTGCTTGGCGCGGAAGCCGCTATGTGATTTGGCGCTGTCTTTGCTCACTCCTACCACGTTATAGCCGGCAGCGGTAAGAGCAGCATAATTGTCGCGGAACGAGCAGGCTTCGGCCGTACATCCGGAGGTATTGTCTTTGGGATAGAAATAAATGATGGTTTTCTTGCCCTGGCCGATAAAGTCTGCCGAGCTTACCGTATTTCCGTCCTGGTCGAGTACTTCAAAGGACGGCATGGGGTCTCCGATTTTCAACATATATGCTTGATTGTTAAGGTATGAATTGGACGCACACGGGTGCGCTTACTTGTATGCTCTTCCCCGTTGCGGCAAGCGCCCCGGAGTCTTTGTCTATACTGTATATCTGAATGCAGCCGCTGTCCCTGCAGGCGCAAAGAAGGTATGAGCCGTCGGGCGAAATGGCAAAATTGCGGGGGTGGATTCCGGTGGCCTGGAATGATTGGGGTTTAACCCTGCCGGTCTTGGGGTTAACTGAGAATACGGCTATACCGTCTTGCTTCAGGCGGTGGCTGGTGTAGAGGAAACGGCCGTCCGGGCTCAGGTGTAAGTCGGCGCTACCATGTCCCTCTCCGGGGTATGCGGTGAGGGTCTGGATGGGGGTCAGCTTTCCATTTTTGCCATACTTGAATACCACAAGCTTGTCCCCCAGCTCGCAGAGCAGGTATGCGAATCGGCCGTCTGAACTGAAAATCATGTGCCGTGGGCCGAACGTCTCGCGCCCTTTGTGTTGCCAGGCCACTTGCGGTTCTGCCAGTGTGGGGTCATTGTTGAAACGGTGGATGCAATCGTTCCCCAGATTGGCGGCAAAGATGTATTTGCCATCCGGCGAGAGAACGGCGCAGTGCATATGGGCGCCTTTCCGGCCATAGATGGCGGCGATGCTTTTAATATCGCCTTGATTTGTTAACCTGAATGATGTGAGCGTTCCTCCAGTATAGTTAGAACTGATAAGAGATTGGTTTGTAAGCAGCAGGTTGCAAGGGTCTTCACCGCCCGTGGGGATGGGGAAGCTTTGGCGGAGAGTTATGGTGTCATCGTTTATCGCGTAGGAACTTACACCCTGACGCCCGTCACTGAATTCGCTTACCGAGTAGGCTCCGTATGGGGCGGGGATGACAAAAGAAGGGTTGCCGGAGGGGGCTTCCGAGAGGAACTTCGTGTCGGCGGTAATGGAGTCAAATTCGTAAAGATATACCCCCTGGGATGCTGTTCCTTCGGTGTAAGTACCCACTAGAAGGCGTAGCGGCTGGGCCAGCAAGGAGCAGCTTGCGGAGAGCAGGATAATGATTGCTGAGATGCGTCTCATGACTTTTTATAATTATTGGCCCAAATGACGCCGATAAGGATGGCTGCGCAGCCAAGTGCCGAGGGCAGGGTTAATCTTTCTCCAAGCAGGGCCATAGCCGTAATCAGGGTGAAGACCGGGTTGAGATAGACGTAATTAGTGGATGTGACGTTACCCAGCTTGTCCATCACCAGGTTCCACAGGATGAAGCATACAAGCGAAGCTATCAGGCCAAGAAAGAGCAGATTGGTCCAGACGGGAGTTTGTGTGAGGATGGTTGGAGAGAGCGAATCGCTGTAAGAGCCCAGGAAAGGTAGGATTGTGAGCAGACCGTAAAAGAATACTTTTCGTGTGGCAGTGACGGGACCGTATTCTCTTGTCATCTCCCCCATGAACAGACTGTAAACCGCCCAGCAGAGTGCAGCACCTATGGCAAGCAAGTCCCCTACTGCCGAAAGTTGCAGTTTTGTGCCGTCAAATACCACTACCGCCATTCCCGCAAGGGCGAGCAGGGTGCCGCAGATAAGCGGAGCGCCGAGGCGGATATTCTCCAGTCCGTTTGCAAAGCGGCCTTTGCTCAGACGCTTGAAAATCAGCGTGAAGATTGCTGTAAACAGTGGCGCAGAGCAAACGAGGAATGCCACGTTGCAGGCCTGAGTATGTGCCAGCGCGGTGTTTTCAGTGAGGAAGTAGAAAGAGCCTCCGGAAATGCCCAGTAGGAGGAATACCAGTTCTTCCTTCCAGCCGAACCAAAGTTTGGAGGTCTGGCGTGTAAGAGCGATGTACAGCCATATTCCAGCGTAGGCAAGCGTAAAGCGGACGAAGAAAATTGCTACCGGATGCATGCCGGCGCCTATCAGTACTTTGGTACTGACAAATGTCACGCCCCACACTGCCACAACTGCGAGCGCGAGCAAATGATACCTAAGGCGCCTTTCGCTCATTCGTTTAATCTACAAACTTCTTTCCGTCGCCCCAGCTGACTACCTTGCATTCAAAGGTTAGAGGATATTCGTTTATAATAGGTGCGTCTATACTGGGGCTGGATGTGCTCATATCAAATTGATTTTTCCATAAAGATATAAAAAATCCGGCTCAAACTGCAAATCGCAGCCGGGCCGGATAATAAATAACCAAAAAACGCTGTTAGCTCACATCGGCGCGGGCCATAGAGTCTTTGTAGTACTTCTGGTTGATGAATACGTCTTCCTTGTAAGGATTGATGTGGCGCTTCTTGGATACACAGATGATATAACCGAGAGCGACAGCGTTGGTTACAAGGGCCAGAGCGCTGATTATCACCATCATGGTAGGATTGGCAGCAACTACGGAAGGATCGACTGTGGTACCCACGATACCGTCAACTGCGGCCTGGCCACCGGCTGCATAAAGCTTCTCGATGGTAGCGACTCCCTCAGGATAAAGGACGGGAAGGGTTGCCCAGTTGAACCACTGCTGGCCGTTCTTGAAGGTCTCCTGGAAGAGAGGGAAAACCTGGGCGAACATGCACCAGATAGCAAGGGTGTTGGCACGGTTCTGAATCCAGCCGCCACGGTTCCACAGAAGAGCTGCGATGGTAGGAGCAAGCAGAAGTGCGATACCGCAATACCAGCTGTGGGTAGGCAGACAGTTGTAAGTGTAAGCAAAGTTCCAGATGTCGTAGATGACGATATAAACCCAGGTCATGTCGGCCCAGATCATATCCTTCTTATCCTTGGAAGGATACACGTTCCACCATGCGGTCATACAGAAGATGTTGAGCAGACCTGCGACACCGTTCATCACGTTGTGCCAGCCACCGTACTGCCATACGCCTTCGGAGGTGAGCCACCATTTGTTCCATCCCATTACCGCAGACTCGAAGTCGGAAACGCAGGCGATAAGGATGTTGATACCCACGATGATGAAGGGGAAAGGCTTGAACCAGTGCTTGGCACCGATGCCCCACTTATACTTGATCATCATGAAACCGATGCACCCTGCGGTGGCGGCATAAAGCTTGGCATAGTGGAACCAGCCCTGCATGTAAACATGTGTCTGATTCTCAAGAGCCCACAGTGCACCGCTCTTTACACCTACCCAGATGGCGATAAAATAAGCGGTGAGTGCAAGAGGAACAGCAAGGAATGTAACGACGCCGCCGAATTTGGTGCGGCGTGCAAATTCATTAAGGAGAATAAGGCCGAGGAGGACTACAATAAGCATTCCCCACTGTGCAAAGGCGTGCTCTCCGTAAACTTGAAAAAACATAATAAAAAGGTGTTAGAATAAATTGGTTATTTAGTTTGATATTGTACAGACTTTTTTCCTTTAAGGACTGCGTAAACGGCCCATACTGCGGTTACTACCACTGCCATAGGTACTCCAACGGCAAGCATTTCGTGCAGCATCACTTCCCATCCCCCGGTCTGGCCGAGGGCGGTGAAGAACGGGAAGCGCCAGCTCAGTTCTCCCGAAATGATGTGGTCGATGATGAGCATGACCGTGCCGCCCCAGAGCATCTTCTCAAGAGTGGGCACATGGTGTTTGAGCGCCGGTGCATCGGCCCTGCCGATAGATGAAGAATTGACTTTTCGATAGATGGAGACAGCTACCGCCTCTACCATCGGAACAATAAAACAACACATAATTATGTAACTTCTATTTCTTTGATTTCAACTTCGTTCCCTTGAAGCAGCCAGGTCTTGTCGCTGCCGCAGTGAGGGCATTTTTTGCCGAACTTTACTGTAGGATACTGCTCCCCGCAACTGTCGCAATGGGTGATGGCGGGGACAGTGAGGATCTTAAGCTCGCAGCCCTTTAGCATTTCTTCTTTATCCGCGGCCCAGCGCCAGCAGTCGGTGAGGTACTCGGGTACTATGGTCGATACCTCACCGATATTCATCACAACGGCGGAGACGTGCTCCACTCCGTTCTGCTCGGCGGCTTCCTTTACGTCGCGGATAATGTAGAAAACTATTCCCAGCTCGTGCATTTACTTCTTCTTGAACAAAATCTTGCCGGTACGCTTGATCATATAAGGCAAGATGCCGTCAAACTTATTCTCGGAAGTGCGCATGTGGCTAGCCTCGGGATGTACGCGATAAAGATGGATGGCGTCGAATCCGCACTTGGTGGTGCACACACCGCAGCCAATGCAGCGGTTCTCGTCCACCACGGAAGCGCCGCAGGAGAGGCAACGGGCGGTCTCTTTGCGAACCTGTTCTTCGGTAAGCGTATTGTGATACTCGCGGAACGGGTCTTTGCGAGGCGTGACGCCCGGATCCTGGCGGGAAGAATTGTCGTATGACTCTACCAGTATATCGCTCTTGTCCAACTCGATAAAGTCACGCCTGTTGCGTCCGATCGTCATATGGCCGTGCTGCACGAAGCGGTGCAGGCTCTCGGCGGCCTCCTTGCCTGCTGCAATGGCATCTATAGCGAACTTTGGCCCGGTGAAAACATCACCGCCCACAAAGATGTCAGGCTCTGCGGTCTGGTAAGTAAGTTTGTCGGCTACAGGATAAACGCCGCGGAAGAACTCGACACGGGTGTCTTTGAGAAGGTCTTTGAGTACAACGGTCTGGCCAATTGCAAAAATGACAAGATCAGCATCCAGCGTGATGAGCTGCGACTCGTCGTACTCGGGAGCGAATTTGTGTTCGGCGTTGAACACGGATGTGCACTTCTTGAACACGATTCCGCTCACATGGTCCTCGCCAAGCACCTCCTTGGGGCCCCAGCCGGGATTGATGACCACGCCGTCCTCGCGGGCTTCCGCCCTTTCTTCCAGCGAGGCGGGCATGATATCTTCAGTCTCCAGTGAGAGCATGGTAACTTCGGAAGCGCCGCTTCGCTTGGCTACGCGCGCCGCGTCAATAGCCACGTTGCCGCCGCCGACTACCACCACCTTGCCTTCGACCTTAACCGAGCCGGTATTGGCTCCGTGCAGGAAATCTATGGCCGTAACAGTCCCGGGCAGAGTTTCTCCGGCAATGCCCGGAAGGCGCCCGCCCTGGCAGCCTATGGCAACGTAGAAGCCTTTGTAGCCTTGCTCGCGGAGCTGGGCTATCGTGACGTCTTTTCCGACCTCCACACCGGTCCTTATGTCAACTCCGATCTCTTTCATAATGTCGATTTCGGCAGCGATGACATCTTTCTCCAGCTTGTATGAAGGGATGCCGTAGCGGAGCATTCCGCCCGGTTCTTCGTTCTTCTCGAACACTGTGGGCTTGTAACCCATGGTAGCCAGGTAATAAGCGCAGCTGAGGCCGGCTGGGCCGCCGCCGACGATGGCGATCTTCTCTTCCCAGCGGTCCTGGACGTTGGAGCAAATGTTGACTTCGGGGACGAAACGCGTCTCGGCATGAAGGTCTTGCTCGGCCAGGAATTTCTTGACGGCATCGATTGCGATGGGCTGGTCGATGGTGCCGCGGGTGCAGGCATCTTCGCACCGGCGGTTGCAGATGCGGCCGCAGACTGCCGGGAACGGATTCTCGCGTTTGATCAGTTCAAGCGCCTCGCGGTACTTGCCCTCGGCGGCCTTCTTCAGATATCCTTGCACCGCAATGTGCGCGGGGCAAGCTGTCTTGCAAGGGGATGTACCTGTAGGATAGCAGTTTATACGGTTACGGTCGCGATAGTCCTCATTCCATTTATGGGGTCCCCACTTGGCGGCGTCGGGAAGTTCCTGCTTGGGATAAGTCTGCTCGCCGTGCTTGGTGCAGAGCTTCTGGCCAAGCTTGACGGCTCCGGCAGGACAATACTCCACACACCGTCCGCAGGCTACGCAGTTCTTTGGATCCACCTTGGCAACGTACGCACTGCGGCTCATGTTGGGCGTATTGAACAGCTGGGATGTACGCAGGGCATTGCATATCTTAACGTTGCAGTTGCAAATGGCGAAAATCTTGCCCTCGCCGTCAATATTGGTAATCTGGTGCACGAAACCGTGATCCTCCGCCTTGCGGAGTATGGCCATGGCCTGATCGTATGTAATGTCATGACCGCGTCCGGTCTCACGCAGGTAGTCTGCCATGTCGCCCACGCCTATGCACCAGTCACGGTAGTCGTCCGCACAGCCTTCATCCAGTTTCTTGCGGCCGTAGCGGCACGAACAAATGCCGACGCCGATATGGCCTTCGTACTTTTTGAGCCAGTAAGAGATATGCTCGATATCAACCGACTGGTTCTCCATACTGATAGCCTTTTCGACCGGAATGACATGCATGCCAATACCTGAGCCGCCCAATGGGACCATAGGAGTGATTTTTTCAAGCGGGAGGAAAGTCATGCGTTCGAAAAACATCGCAAGCTCTGGATGCTTGTCCATGAGGTCCGTGTTCATATTGGTGTACTCGGCACTGCCCGGGACAAACATAGGAACCCAGTATATGCGGTCTTCCCTATTGTAAGTGGTGCCGGGTACAGGGCCGTCATCGGTATATTTATCGCCGTAATCGTACTCGAGCATTCCAAAATAGGACAGTTTGTCGAGCAGATCGTCAAGAGATTTGTCGTCAGGAGTATAGTGACTCTTGGCGTTCATTTCATGAAGCTGGGCGTAAGTGTGATGCTTGCGGACTTTGAATGTACTCGGCGGGAGCATATCCAGCAGCAAGTCGAGAGCCGCTTCGCGTGTGACGGCATCCATCTCGTCTTCAAAGATGCAGGCAAGGCCCCAGTATTCAGGAGCGTCCGTCGTCATCTTGATTTTCCCGGGGATGCGGTCGGTTACGTGACGGACAAATTTTAAAAGCTTGGGATTCGGGTTTTTGTCGCCCTTGTGTTTGGGGACAAATTTGCTTGACATCTCAGGCATGTTGGTTCAGTGTTATTAATTGTGATTAGTTATTGTTTCCAGTTTGTGACTTCCTCCAGAAGCCAGTCGGCGAATGCTTCCACCCCTTCGCCGTTCAAGGCGCATATCGGAATAACACGCGCCCGGGGATTTCGCATCTTTACATACTCCTTGCACTTTTCCAGATCGAAATTGAAGTACGGCAGCACATCCATTTTGTTGATGATGACAAGGTCGCAGACCGAGAACATCAGGGGGTATTTGAGGGGCTTGTCATCCCCTTCGGGGACAGACAGGATCATGGCGTTTCGAACCGCGCCGGTGTCAAACTCGGCTGGGCATACCAAATTGCCCACGTTCTCGAGAATTACAAGGTCGACGCCTTCCAGCATCACGTTGTCAAGGCCCTGGCGGGTCATTTCCGCGTCAAGATGGCACATTCCGCCGGTGTGCAGCTGAATGGACTGTATGCCGGTAGCTTCTTTGATTATGACGGCATCTACATCGCTGTCGATATCGGCCTCCATAACCGCTATCCGCAGCTTATCCTTGAGCAGATTGATGGTGCGTATGAGAGTGGTGGTCTTGCCGCTGCCCGGCGAAGACATGAGATTAAGCAGGTAAATGCCTTTGCTTTTCAGCTCCGAGCGCAAAGAATCGGCATCGCGGTCGTTGTCCGCGAAGACGCTCTTCTTTATTTCGATGACTTTTACTTTGTCCACGGCACTATATCGCTTCTCCGCCTACAACATAAGGAATTTCAGAAGAAACTTTCCCGTCGTCAACGGAGAGGATCTCGTAAACAATATAGTGCTGCATGCCACGCCACGGCAGCATGCCGTTGTATTCTTTGTAACGTAATTCCACCATCTTGCCGCTGCAACGCATAAGCGAATCGGCTACTGCCTTGTCTACAACCGAGAAATTGAATTCGTTTGACTGTATGCCGTTGCCTTTTTTGGCTCCGCGGAAGCCGGTCTGGATGAGACGGCCCTCATAGGTTTTCCAAATCCAGCCTTTGTACACTATCTGGTTCAGCTCGCCGGCCTTGACGCCCTCACCGAGAACGAAATAGAATTTGAAATACACGAAACCTGCGGCAGCAAGGAGCAGAAGTGTGACAATAATGGAAATTACTTTAGTTTTGGTTTTCATAAGTGTTACATTTAACCTTACAAATATAATAATTTGTTTTAAATTTGCCCCCTGAAATGTCGAGAGTCAAAGTTTTATTGTTCATTATAGCGGTTTACGCCATTCTGGCGGGCCTCTGCCTGATAGTTCCCGAAGACGGAATAGAGCTGGGCGGAGTATCGCTGCAATTCCCCGGCATTAAAGAAGTTGCATCTTCTCTCGCTCCCAAGGCAAAGCAGCCTGCCTCACCCTCACCGGAGGAGCTTCTGGAGCAGAGATTGTCGGAAATACGGGTTGCTGAGAACAATAAGTTCAAAAGCTATTTCAAGGATAATCCCGCCCGGATTCATTTCCCGGATGATGACGTAACGCTTTTCGACCCTTTCTTCAGGGCTTTGGACAACGCCGGCAATAAATCGGTCCGAATTCTCCACTACGGCGACAGCCAGATCGAGGAAGACCGCATTTCATCCACGATACGTACCGGACTCCAGAGCAAATTCGGGGGCGGCGGCCCCGGTCTGATGCCTTTCGGGCGTCCGTACTATACCATCAGCGCATCCCAGTCTTCAACCGCCAATCTTTACCGCTATCTGGTATTCGGCGAAGGCGGACGGCGCAGAGACGGACGCTACGGCATTATGGGCCAGTGCGCCAGGATGGACACAAGCGTCTATACTACAATTAATTCTGTCAAGAAAAGCACTTCCCCCAGCAAGCACTTCCAGCGCCTCACCCTGCTTGCTGGAAACATCGGTGGAAGCCTGAATGTAAAGTGCAACGGCAAGCAGTACAAGCTCCAGGAAGTAAGTGACCCGTCTGGAGTGGCCCGAATCGTGGTCGATCTTCCCGACAGCAGCACCAGCGTGCGCTTCTCGGCCTGGGGCAGCGCCGATATCTACGGAATGCAACTCGACGACACCCTTGGCGTGAGCCTCGACAATATTCCCATGCGGGGTTGCTCGGGAACCATATTCACCAGCATCAACTCGTCCCAAATCAAAGAATATGTGCGTAACGACAATGTACGCATGATTATCCTTCAGTTCGGCGGAAACTCCATGCCCTTCCGCAAAACGCCAAAGGCAATCTCGGAGTACAAGACATCTATCGAAAAGCAAATAAGGCACTTACACTCACTGGCGCCAAACGCCTGCATTCTCTTCATCGGTCCTTCCGACATGTCCGTCAATGTAAAGGGACGCATGGTCACATATCCGCACCTGCCGATGATGGTAGATTCGCTCAAGGCCGCAGCCAACAATGCTGGCGCCGCTTACTGGGACCTGTATTCGGCTATGGGCGGAGAGGGCTCGATGGTAAAATGGGTTAAGGCGCGTCCGTCCCTTGCAGGCACCGACTATGTGCACTTTACGCCTAAGGGGGCGGAAGCTATGGGTAACATGCTCTTCGAGTCGCTGATGCTTTATTACGATTACTATAGCTGGCGCAAGAAGGGCAACAGAAAGATATGAGAAAGGTAGCCGTAGTAATTCTGGCGGCATTTTGCTGCATTTGCGCAGGAGCTCAGGACTTACAAGTGAGCGCAGACAGTTCCGTACTGCGTTTCCCCGGTGACCGCAGCGGAATCGTTCGTTTTGCCAACAAGCTTCGCCAATGCAAAAACTACCCCGACCTTGGCGTAACCATCTTGCATATAGGCGGCTCCCACGTCCAGGCGGGCTGGTTTTCCTCCCGGATGCGGCATAACTTCGACTCTCTCGGGCACTACCCCGCCGGAGGCCGCGCATACATTTTCCCCTACCCTCTCGCAGGAACCAATTTCGACCGTTCCTACCGTGTCGGATACAGTGGAGAATGGATAGGCAGCCTGAGTTCAAACCCCAACCGAAAGATGCCGGTGAGGCCCGACTACGGCATTACCGGCATCGCCGCATACACTTCTGACACTTGTGCCTGCTTCAGCCTTAAACTCCCCCGTGGAGTGAACGGGATCCATATTCTCGGCAGAGGGTCAGGTAACGAAGTAGTACCGTATGTCATAGCAGGTTCCGACACCATCCGGTGCAAAAGGGATCCTTTTATCAAAGGCTTCGTCGCCGAGTTCCCCACCGAACTGGACAGCATAGTTGTCGAGCCCAGGCTCAAAGATGGAGAGTTTTTTGTGGTGACGGGCATCTTGCCGGAAGAGGCGCCCGGCGGAGTCAGATATGTATCTACCGGAGTCAACGGTGCTCGCACTACCACGTGGACCGAGCGCTGTCCGGAATTCGAACGCGAACTGAACCAGGTCCGTCCCGACCTTGTGATACTCGGGCTCGGAATAAACGATTCAGCCTGTCCGCCTGAAGATTTCAACCCCGAACGGTTCAAAAGCAACTATCGTAAGTTGCTGAAGATTATACTGGAACAATCGCCCGACTGCGGCTTTATCTTCATAACCAACAACGACTCCTGGCGCTGGCACAGGCGTCGCATAGTACATAACGACAACGGCACTGCCGTGCGGAAGGCCATGTACGAACTTGCAGGCGAATATAATGGTGCTGTATGGGATTTATTTGAGCTTATGGGCGGTAACGGCAGCGCTGAAGCTTGGCGCGAGGCAGGGCTCATGAAGAATGACAGGCTGCACTTTACCCGCGAGGGTTACGAGCTGCTGGGCGATTTGTTGTACACCGCTCTGATGCGGGAATGTGAATAAGAGAGATGCTGGAGAAACTGTTTGCATACGATCCGTCTTCGCCACTGATTTTCACCCAGTTCTATTTCTGGGCATTTTTCGGGGTAGTATATGCCCTGTTTGCCTTGGTGGGAAGCAAGCGTCACATGCGGAACGTCTTCCTGTTCTTCGCAAGCCTTTTCTTCTATTATAAGACCAGCGGACTTTCCATACTCATACTGTTGTTCGTCATCTGCTCCGACTTTTTCATAGCAGGGCGGATGTCCAAAAGGCCCCAAGGCAGCTTGTCCCGCAAGGCGTGGCTGATACTTAGCGTTTGTATCGACCTGGGACTGCTGTGTTATTTTAAATATGCCTACTTCCTGGCAGATGTACTTCACAGCCTGACCGGTACCGAGTTCAAGGTCGTAGATGTTTTCGCCCAGTTAGGTAACATGATCTCTGGAAGCGAGCGCTTTGATGTGGACAAGATTGTTCTCCCGGTAGGCATTTCGTTCTTTATCTTCCAGATTATCAGCTACAGCGTTGATGTTTACAGAGGAGACGTCAAGCCGGTCAAGAACATTCTCGATTTCGGCTTCTACGTGAGTTTCTTCCCGCAGTTGGTCGCAGGCCCTATTGTGAGGGCGTCGGAGTTCATTCCTCAGCTCTACAAGCCGTTCTCACTCAGCCGCAGGCAGTTTGGGGTGGCGGCTTTTTGGATACTTAACGGTCTGGCAAAGAAGATTATACTTAGCGATTATATCGCCGTCAATTTCATCGACAGGGTATTCGACAATCCTCTGCTGTTTACCGGTTTCGAGAACCTTGCGGCTCTGTTTGCCTATTCGCTGCAGGTGTACGCCGACTTCTCGGGCTACACCGATATCGCCATAGGCGTTGCGATGCTGATGGGCTTTTATCTGCCCGTGAACTTCAATTCGCCATACAAGGCTCCCAACCCCCAGGACTTCTGGCGCAGGTGGCATATGTCGTTAAGCCGCTGGCTGCGCTCATATTTGTACATCCCCCTCGGCGGTAACAGGAATGCTTCGTTCGGCACTTATTTCTGGATAGTGCTCTTTGCCCTTATTGCACTCATCCTTTCGGGCAGTTGGATAGTATCGGTGATCCTGGTCGCCTTCGGTGCCGCGATGCTGCTGCTCGCGCACTTCAGGCAAAGCAGCCGCAAGAAGCTCTTCTCCAACATCAACCGTTTCATTACTATGCTCTTCGGCGGTATGTGGCACGGTGCAAGCTGGAATTTTATCATCTGGGGCGGACTGAACGGAATCGGCATGATAATCTATATCCTGTGGAAGGATATGAAATGGGGCGTGAGGCTGCTTCTTACAGGCCTTTGCGCCATAGGCCTCGCAGCGCTGTGCCGCTACGAGCCTCAGCCGGTATGGCGCATCCTGGGCGTATGGATGGCGGTGGTGTTTGCAGGAACTCTGGTGCGCTTCATCTACCATCTGTTCAGGCCCGATGCCATGGGAGCCCCGTCAAGCGGTATGGACAGCGTGCGTATGTGCATAGGCGGCACGCCCGTCAAAGGATCGAAGAGAGTCAGCATTACCACCAAGCGCGACTCGGCCACCGCATGGATTGGCACCGTATGGGCTATAGCTCAAACGTTTACCTTCATCACATTCACCCGTCTGTTCTTCCGCAGCGGCTCCAACCTGGATCCCGCCACAGCCAATCAGGTGGCTTGGGAAACCGCCCGCAACATGGTGTCTCAGATAGGTTCGCCGTGGGATATTTCCGTCATTCCGGACGTGTGTGCGGGGTATTGGAAAGTGTTTGTACTGGTGATAGCCGGAATGGTCATACATTTGCTGCCCGCCAGGTGGAAGAGGCGCTACCGCTTGGGATTCGCAAAGCTCCCGATTCCGCTTATGGCGGCTGTGGCTGCTGCTGTGGTGTTTATTCTGTATCAGTTTGTTACTGCTGATACCCAGCCATTTATCTATTTCCAGTTCTAAATCTGAAAGCTTACAGAGGCAAGTATGCTCCGTCCGGGCATAGGATAGCCCTGTACTATCTCGTATCGGAACGAGAATACATTTGAAACCAAAAGCGAAGCCGCTGCATTTATCTTCCTGCCCAAGGCATTCAGCTCAAAGCTGCGTGACAATTGAGCGTCGCTAACGCTCCAGGGCGCAATATGATAATCGGCAATGTTGGCACTGCGCGACCAACGCTCCCCATTATAAAGCGTGTTCCAGCTGAGCGTCCAGGCACGCCATTTCAGCAGAAGGTCGGAGGAAGCACTGTGCCGTGGTATATATGGCAGCTGGTTACCGTAAGTAAGGCTCCCGGGCATACTGTGGTCAAGTGCGCTTTGGTATGAGTATCTGAGGGTAAGGGAAGCTGAAAAATCGCTTTTGGTCAACGTAGCGCAAGCTTTAAGGTCCAGCCCGGCAATATCGGCAAGACCGATGTTCAGCATGGTCCAGCGGAACTGAGACACCGTAGGAATGGCGACGATTTTGTCGGACACCCTGTTGTAATACGGCGATACCCTGCCCTCCCATCGCCAAGACCCCGAGTTGGTATGAATGAAAAGATCAAGTCCGCTTTGGAATGCGCTTTCGGGCTTTAGGGATGAATTCCCCATCAGGCTGTAATATAAATCGTTAAAACTTGGGAGACGGTAACTTCGCTTGGCAAATGCATCAAGTTCCATCCACTCCAGGGGCTCCCATGCGATGCTAAGAGAGGGCATCCAAGCGCGGCGTGGCTCCCCTTCGCCGCCATCCCTGGCTCCCTGATATGCGAAATGAGCGCCGAATCTCAACGATTCGGCCTTGTAACGGGCTGCAAGAGCTCCCGTAAAGCACAGGCGTCTGGGATTCAGACTCTGAAAAGCATCGCTCCTAAGACCGTTCCACTGAAAGTCTGCAGCAAGATCGAACGACCACTTATAATCAGCTGCATACGACTGCACGGCAGAAAAATAGGCTGATTGCTGGAGGTAGTGCATATCGTATGGCATTGCCATGGGGTTCTTCTCGGGATGCGTTGCGTAATGGGTGTAATTATTTGAGTACTTAGCCCTTATGGCAGTAGACCAATACTCCGACCAGTCCTGGATCCAGCTCATCTGGGCAAACAAGTCACGGTCGGCCTGGCGCTCGGCGCTGAAAGGAAAGCCAGAAGCCCTGCGGATCACAGGTCCCGGGAATCCCCTTTCAGAGCCATATCCGTAAAGATGAACGTCCCAGGTACTTTTGTCCAGAGTTCCGCATATTCGCGCCTCCAGCCTGAGACTCTTGATGTCGCCATTTTCGCGTACGAGGGTTGTATCGAAGTATGGATATTTATAGTTCCCTTTGCTGCCCACAAAGCCGGCACTGGCACGCAAACCGATACGGCCCAGGCACTTGTCCCACACGATAGATGGATTGAAAGTGCCGAACGACCCTCCCCTTACGCGCAGCCGCAGGGCATCTGAACGTGGCGCGGAAGAGACGAGGTGAAGCGCCTGGCCGGAGGCGTATTCTTTTGCACTTTGAAGGCGCACGTTTTTTTGCGCGTTGTACAACGAAATATCACTCAGCCCGTCGAGGGAAAGCCGCCCGAGGTCGACTTGCATGTTTTGTGCGTTGTCTATCTGCACGCCGTCGAGGAATACGCCCACGTGCTCGCTTCCCAGACTGCGTACATTAATGGTTTTAAGGCCTCCGAGGCCGCCGTAGTCTTTAACCTGAACGCCCGTGAAACGTTTTACGGCCTCGGAAAGTCCCGCCGCCTCGCAAGCCTCGCCCCCAATGATCTTAATCTCCTCAGCAGGCTTCAAAGTGGGCAGGTCCCTTGGCGCCGACAGCATAGCCGCCACCAGGGTATCCGGAGTCTGCATGCACAATGCAGCCCAAAGCACAGTGAGGATAGAGAGCATCGAGCTTGTTTACCAAATGGCAAAATGCCCGGGGCACACACCGGCGTTCACGCTCCAGTATTTTTCGCCGTCATTGAACTCCAGCGCATAACAACTTACAGTTCCGGGATTGAAATAGTCGCCTGCATCCCCGAGCACCAGATAGTGTTTGGAATCCGCTTCCGCCCCAGACGCTTTTACCATCGTCATGCCATAGGGCGTGCCCGAGAGTGCCTGGGGATATAGGGAAATGGTGCATTCTCCTGAAGCGTAATCGGTTACTTTGCAGGACCATATGTAGTACTTGTGAGGAACGCTCCAATTAAACTCATCTTCGGTTCCTATGCAATAAACCGCTCCGTCTGCAAGGCATGAGCAACTCACATGCAGGGCTTCTGGTTTGATTGCCGTGCCGCTTCCTACGAGGGCAACTTTGGATGGATTATCTGCATACAGGACGTACAGCCCCGTATGGGCATCCCAGAAATTTCCCATTGAAGTAACATAAACGGCACCTTTACCATCGGACCACACACTTTTGAGATTCACCGCCACTTCGATTGTCTGAACGAGTTTTAAACTGGCGGCATCGATAATGCTCACGGTATTGTCGTACGCATACAAAGGAGGCAGCTGACTGGATATTCCTCCGGAGTTGGCTACATATAGCCGGCCACCGTAGCAGGCAATCCCCTCAGGCTGGAGGCCGACTTCGACCGTTCCCTCTATCTTTTTGGTTTTCAGGTTTATGCGGTAAACGCAGCCTTTGGGATTAGACGAATCGGTTATGGTGTAAACACCTTTATCGTCATAAGTGCCGGAAGCATATGCGCCCGCCCAGGATGTAACATAGGCATAATTGTCATCGAAAGCAATATTGCGTGGTGTCGGCACGGATATGGCGGCTATTTCAGTCTCATCAAAAGCGGAAACCACTTCCACGATTCCCGAATTGTTAATCACCATCCACAGTTCCTCACCGTGTAGGGCGATGTCGTTGCCCACGTCACCCAGGCCCCCGGATACTGCAGGATTCATCTTTCGGAAGGCGCTCCTGACGTACATTCCCCTCTGAAGGCGCAAAACATCGAGGGTAGCATTGTTAGCTCCCAACCCGCCCTCATTCAGCACGAACAATTTTCGGTAATTCTCGCCGAATCCCTTGAGATTCAATTCATCGCCCTCCAGAAGAATGTCCGCAGAAGGCTCCAGATCTTTAGTGCACGCGGCTACGCATAGCACGGCACAAAGCACTGAAAATGCTTTTTTCATTTATTGCTGCGTTTTACCGGAGCTTGCCCCCGAGCCCCTCTGTTCAACTTGATTGCGGCAGGTCTTCTGACTTCTCCCCTCTCCGGCCTTCTCGAAGAGCTGTCTTCAATGGCATAATTTGGAGCGGTTAAGGATGACACAGCTGCGGGCACAGTCCGGGATTCTCACCCGATTCCCTATTAAGGCCCTCCCGGGCCACCGTAATCTGCAGCAAATTTACAAAACGGATACGTTCTCACAAAAAAAAGATGGAACGTTTCCGCTCCATCTTTTGTGAGAACAGACAGATTTGAACTGTCGACCTCTTGCCTGTCAAGCAAGCGCTCTAAACCAACTGAGCTATGCCCTCAGACTTGTGCTCCCTTAGGGGCTCGAACCCTAGACACCCTGATTAAGAGTCAGGTGCTCTACCAACTGAGCTAAGGAAGCAATGTTTCAATTTTGTGACCCGTTCGGGGCTCGAACCCGAGACCCCCACATTAAAAGTGTGATGCTCTACCAACTGAGCTAACGAGTCCTCCTCTGTGTTTGGGAATGCAAAGATAGAATGTTTTCCGAAATCTGCAAAACTTTTTCAAATATTTTTTAAAGGGTTCCGCCCTGTAATCTGCTCAATGGCCTCAAAACTCCCCAGATCACTCCATTCCCAATCGGCCGCAAGCATATATACCACAGACGATTGCTCCATTACCGCATAGTCGATGCTGATTTTGGGACACTGCGGGAATAATTCTTCAAGGGCATCCTGCTCAGACGGAGTATTGAACGAGGGGTCCAGCGCATCCATCACTTCACATATCTGCGGGGCGTAGCGTCTCAACTCTCCTTCTATGGTGCAGACATTCCACACGAAGATGCCGGCGTTCCACCAATATCCGCCCTCGGAGAGATAACGCTCCGCCACCGAAAGCTCCGGCTTCTCTTTAAACGCCTCCACTTTGACCACCTTACCGGGCAACGCAGAGGCCTTGATATAACCGTATCCCGTGTGGGGCGAGCGCGGCGCGATACCAAGGCACACTACCGCCTCCCTCCCTGCGGTAAAGTCAAGCGCTTCGCGGATTGATGCCGCAAAAGCAGCGCTGTCCGGCACATACGCATCAGAAGGGGCGACTACGACATTGGCGTCTGGATACAGCTTGCTGATCTTCCGGCAAGCATAGGCGATACAGGGAGCGGTATTGCGCCCGACTGGTTCGGCAAGTATTTGGTCTTCCGGGATTTCGGGAATCTGTTCCCGGACAAGGCGGGTATAATTTGCTCCTGTCACCACCCAGAAATGCGCATCGGGTGAGGCTTGAAGAAAGCGCTCATATGTCATGCGGATCAACGATTTTCCGCACCCGAGCAAATCCAGGAACTGTTTGGGACGCTCCGGGGTGCTGATGGGGAAAAGACGGCTTCCGACTCCTCCGGCCAATAGTACAATATGTTCTGTCACAACACAAAATTAACAATTTTTATTATATTTGTACACTTTATGGACGTTCAGAGACTCGATTCCTTTCAGGATACCTTGCAAGACGGGCTCCTGAAGCTGTGCAGGAACGCCGGAATCTGCGGCGCTGAATTGCTTTCGTCTTCCGACATCGAAAGCAAATGGTCTTCTTTCGCAAAAGACTACATCGCCGACGCAGTCGAGAACTTCAACTCTTACCCCGAAGCCGCCATAGCCTGGGCCGCCTTCCTGGGAATGGGCGTCGCTAACGACTGGGACACCGACTGGCAGGCCGCCAAGGACAAGCCTTACAAGAGTTACTACGGTCCCCGCGGCTGGGATGACATGGACGAGTACATACTCGGTCCCTGCCTCCATCTGAAAGCCGATTACGCAAAGAAGGTGTCCCAAACTTTCGACAGTTGCGCCCTCGCGGCCATGGGGCTTCTCCGGCACGAGGCCATCGAGACCTGGAGCAAAGAGGGTTTCTATGCCCTCGCGCGCATCTACGGGACCATGTTCCGCATTGGAGCGTGCGCCGAGCTGTACCGCCTTGGATATAAACTGACCGCATTACCCGATATTATCTCAAACAAATAACTTTTATGATCAAGAAAATCTTCATTTCCGCTCTTTCTCTCTTCCTTCTGATTCCTGCAGCGACGGGACAGGAAAAAATAAAGGAAGTGGTAACCAGCGATTACAACCGCAACAGTATTTCGATGGTGGCTTTGCTCAGGGGCGATTCGTACGATTCCCAGGCCGCTTCCGTTGTCAAATCCTACAAGCCAAGCGAGAAATTCGACATCAACGACCTGAAGACCAAAACCGTCAAGGCCTACAAGACACGCAGCGAATCTGTCTATCAGACAGAAGTGAACGAGGCTGTCGGCAAAGTAGGGTTTGCCCGTGAGATTCTTGCATCTATCTTCAACCGTGACTCCAACGGCATGATGGACGACAAAACCGTGCGGTACCGCGGCAACTACGACGCTAAAGACCAGGACGTTATCAACGCCCGTGCTGCACGCGTGGGCACCGACGCCCTGGGCGACCTCGGACATGCCCTGGTCAGCGGCAGCTACATAGTGGTGACCGACTTCAGCAAAATCGAAAGGGACACCGACCAGAGAGGCAACGTTCACTGGAGCACCAATGCCAAGGCATTCGCCTACAAGATCGGCCTTGACAGTGATTCCCTGAACGATTTCTACGAGAAATGCTGGATTTATGATGACGACAGCGATGCCGTCAAGCAGGCCAAAAGAGTCGCTTTCCAGAATCTCGACATACCTATGATTCCCGTAGCCGAAGCGAGCTCTTCAAGCAGCGCATCCACTTTGGAGGAAGCTATGCATTCCTGCATATCCGACTTGATTTTCAACCTCGAAAGTCGCATTCCTGCGTGGGAGGTGGCTGTTACCATAATAGGCAAGCGCCCTCTCAGGGCAAAGATCGGCACTAAAGAAGGCCTGCGCAACGGTGACCGCTACCGCGCTTACTCCTATACCGAAGACCGCAACGGCAACCTGAGGTCTGTCCCCCGCGGCTTCCTGCGCGCTACCGAGATTTCCAGCAACAGCGGCATGTCGATAGGCGAAACCGACCCTTCCAAGTTCTACCAGATTTCGGGCCTGTCCAACATCGACGAGGGATGGACAATCAAACAGAGCAACGACAGCCGTATCGGAGCAATAGCCGGGCTGAAAGTCGGAAGCATGGGTACTTCAATTGCAGTTGACCTCGACTACCTGGCCAATGTCAGCAATGTAGGCACTATGTCCTATGCATTACTTTCGTTGGGATTTGACGTTGCCGACGGCAATTCAAACTATTTGCCCATTTACTTCGGAATCGGCTTCGCATATGGTCTGCACCTCACCCGTTTTGTCGAAATCGCCCCCTATGCTCTCGTTGCTTTGGACCATATGGGATACTCGATGGCCGACAAGTCGGAAGACCGTTTCCTCCGCGAATCGGCCCTTGTCCTGGAGCCCGGCGTAAGGGCCGCGATAAATGTGGCATACCCCTTGCAAGTCATTGCCAAGGTTTGCTATGACGTAAACCCCGAGTTTATTCAGGGAAGCCTGTATAAGATGTATAACCAGAACCTGTCCCACCCGCACAAAAGCGGCCTCGGAGCACAGTTCGGACTTAAATGGACATTCTAATTTTTTAGTGCAATATGAGAAAAACACTTATGATCGCACTCACACTGCTGATGACATTCTCGGCAGTGAGCGCTAACGCCCAGAGCAAAGACCGCAGAAAGTCTTTCAAAAGCTGGGATAACTACGAAATCACCACCGAGAAAGTAGGTGTCGACGGCACCAAGTTCGTCAAGGTCTGGGGCTTCGGCAAAACGGTCGACGCAGCCACCATGGCGGCCAAGGAGAATGCCGTCCACGCTTGCATCTTCAGGGGACTTCCCGGATGCGCGACCGCTATGAGCACACCTCCTATCTGCCCCAATCCCAACACTCTGGAAACCCACGAAGATTATTTCCAGACTTTCTTCGCCCCCGGCGGCCCTTACCTCGCATATGTGAGCATGACTACTGACGGCGTTCCTTCCGGCACCGACAGGCGCAAAGTCAAGGGCGGCTACAAGGTGGGCATCTATGTCCAGGTAATGTACGACAACCTCAAGCGCAAGCTCGAGGCCGACGGCGTTGCACGTAAACTCAGTTCCGGATTCTAGGATATGAAAAAATCTTTGTTGATCGCAGCTCTGCTGCTTGCCTGCCAGCTGGTCGGCTGGTCCCAGGCCAAGAAGCCCACGATTATGGTTGTCCCCGCAGATGCGTTCTGCGAGCGTTACGGATACGTCCAGACAGTTAACGCTATGGGAGAGACCGTAACTTCCCCCGACTATTCCAGGGCGATGAAGGAGAATGCCGACATCCGCACCCTCGTTTCAGCGATGGCCGATTTCATGGCCAAGAATGACTTCCCCATCCAGAGTCTCGAGCAGGAGCTCAAGAGGCTTCAGACCGAAGACGCCGAAATGGCGATGATGACCGGCCGCAACGGAGGTGAAGTCGAAGAGACTCCCCTCGAGAGGCTTCGCCGTACCGCAAGGCCCGACATCATCCTCGACCTCGACTACGAAATCCACCGTGTCGGTCCCCAGAAGCAGGTCAGCTTCAATCTCCAGGCAATCGACGCCTATTCTTCCAAAATCATCTCCGGCAACACCGGCGTGAGCACAGCCGCCAACGTACCCATGACTTCCCTGCTGGAAGAATGTGTGCTGAGCTTCAAGGACAACTTCCTCAGCGGTCTGCAGCACTATTTCGACGACTTGTTCGCCAACGGCCGCGAGGTTTCCATCACTTTCGTGCGTTACGACAACTGCCCGTTCTACTTTGACGACGATATCGTGATTGACGGCGAAGATTACGAATTCGGCGAGTGGATTGAGGAGTGGCTCCAGGACAATACTGTCGAAGGCCGTTTCACCACTGCTGCAAGTTCGGCCAACCGCCTTCGTTTCAACCAGGTACGCATCCCTCTGTACGCTCAGAACCGCAGGGGCCGTGACGTGGCTATCGACGCCGACGACTACGTAAAGCCGCTCGTACGCGAACTCAAGAAGAAACTCAACGTTACTGTAGGTTCCTCCCCCAGAGGACTTGGCGACGTTTGGATTACCGTAGGCGACAAATAGCGAATGAATATGAAAAAGATAATTGCTAGCATTATTCTGGCTGCGGCGGTCGTTACGTCTTTTGCCCAAAACAACCAGGGCAAGATGGATGACATGGGCCGCATTGCCCTGACTCCGGTAATCCTGGAGAACAGCTACATTCCTGCCGCAGCATCCAATGTGGTGCTCAACAAGCTCACCCAGATCGTCACCCAGAACGGCCTGGCCGGCGACAGCTTCGACCCCCGTTTCATCATTACCGCAAATATGGTTGAGCTGAGCCACGACGTGACCGCTACCACTCCGCCAATGCAGGCTTATACCCTTAGCCCCACACTGTACATCGGCGATGCCGCCACCGGCACGCTCTATGCCACCTGCGCCCTGAATCCTATCAAGGGAGCCGGCACCAACGCCACCAAGGCTTACATGCAGGCAGTGAAGATGCTCAAGGCCAACTCCCCCGAAGTACAGCGTTTCATCGAGACCGGCAAGACCCGCATCATCGAGTGGTACAACACCCAGATCGACTTCCTTATCAGCGAGGCCAACGCTCTCGCCGGACAGGACAAGTACGATGAGGCCATCGCCCTGCTCTTTACTGTCCCCACGGTATGCAAAGACGCTTTCGATAAGGCCATGAGGGCAGCGGAGCAGATTTTCCAGCAGAAGATAGACATCGAGGGAGCACAGCTCCTGAACATGGCTACCCACGTCTGGAATGCCAACCAGCACTGGAGCGGCGCCAACGAGGCCGCCGGCTATCTCTCACAGATTCATCCCCTGTCATCCGCAGTACCCGGAGCTATGGCTCTTTCCGAGAACATAGCCAAGAGGGTCAAGGAGCTCGACAACAGGGAGTGGAATTTCGAAATGAAGAAGTTTGACGCTCACGTGAGCCTTGAGAGCCAGAGGATTTCCGCAATGGCGGAGGTCGGCAAAGCCATGGCCAAGCGTCCTGTCAATTATTACAACATGAACAGCTTCGGCTGGTGGTGATATGAAAAAGTTAGTATTTGCAATGCTTGCACTGCTCCTCTCAGCAGGAGCATTCGCACAGGAGACCGAGTGCATCAGCAAAGAGATGGACGGCAGCCTCACGCTACGCGTATGGGGAACCGGACGCAACCGTACCGATGCTCTCGAGCAGGCCAAGAAACAGGCCGTGTATGACGTGCTGTTCAAGGGTGTGACCCGCGGCAACACCGATTACAACATGCGCCCCATTATGACCGAGGTTAATGCCCGCCAGCGTTACCAGGACTACTTCGACATCTTCTTTATGGACCGCGGAGAATACCGCAAGTACATTAGCATGGAAGATAAGCGCGCAGGTTCTACCCGTGTCAAACGCAATTTCAGGGACGTATCCGTAGGAACTACGGTCAGGGTCCTTGTGCCGCAGCTTCGTGCCAGACTTAAAGAAGACGGGTTGCTATGAGAAAGTTTTTACTCGCCTTCAGCTTTGCGCTGATGCTGCTTCCCGCCACCCTTATGGGCCAGGCCAAGCATTCGGGATACACTCTGCCCGATGAGCCCAAGAGGGCAAAATACATCGACTTCCCCAGCCTCGACCAGGGTCTTTGGTTCGCCGCTCAGGCAACGGGTGCGATGGCGTTCGGCAAAAGCGCGTCATTCCCCATCGCTCAAGTGGACCTAATCGGAGGTTACCGCTTCAATGAATTCATAAAGCTCGGTCTGGGTATTTCGCCAAGGCTGGCCCTCGCCGGTGCTCCCGGTTACGGTTTCAGCGGAGGTGCAGTGTCTCTGCCCGTTTATCTGGACGTCCGCGGCAATGTCATCTCGCAGGAGTCCAGGATGTCGGTTCCCTGGTGGAGCGTCGACCTGGGTTACTCGATACCCGAGGGTTTCTATGCTTCACCTACCGTGGGCGTACGTGTAGGCGGTCCCCGCAATAATTTCATTGCCGGTGTGACCTACATTTTCCAAAGCGTAGCCGCAGCCAACACTTCTTACCATGCAGTAGGCTTGAGACTGGGATACGAATTCTAGTCTTGCATTCTTCAGATGAAAGTCCCGGTCTCAAGCGAGTCCGGGACTTTTGCTATATTTGCACAAACACTTTAGCCGTATTAATAAGCAGTTCTTTCGGTCAGCCTGAAAAAAAGGGACGCCGGCATGCCGCTTGTCCGCGGTACCGGCGTCCCTGTGGAAATGCCTGACGAGTTACTCTAGTATCCGAATATCTCTTCAAGCGTTACAATCTTAACGGGACCGAGGGTCTTGAGGAAATCGGAATCCAGATCCTTGATGTCACCCAGGATGGCATATGCATATGTGCGTCCCTTGATCCACTGTTCCTGAGCTGCTTTTACATCCTCGAAGGTAAGTGAAGGCAGGGCCTCAAACACAGCCTTGTCAAGCGGTTCCTCCAAGCCCATGCGACGGCAGTAGCGATACTCGCCGAGAACGCTGCGGCCGGTTGTACGCTGGGTACGGAAGCGGCTGTCAAGAGCATCCTTGGCCACGGCGAACGCAGCGTCGGACTCAGGCATGTTGTTGATGATATCGTCAAATGCTTCGACAGCCTGTTGCATCTTGTCGTTCTGGGTGGCGATGAAAGCCGAGAAGGAGAATGTCCCATCCTTGCAGACAGGATCGCGGAGCCTTGCATTGGCGCTGTAAGCCAGGCCGCGGGCCTCTCTCATCTCCTGGAACACTATAGCGTTCATTCCGCCGCCGAAGTACTCGTTGTACAGAGTCCTCACAGGCTCGCTGGCAGCGTCGAATTTCTCGCCGCGGTTGGAGTACTGCTGATAGTAAATCTGAGGGGCGTCATACTGTGCCAAGTAAACCACGCTCTCGGGGGTCTGGAGCTGCTCGGGATAGATCTCGGGGAGCTGGGTATAAGTACCCTCGAAAGGAACTGCCTCTTTAACCTCGGCCTCTGACATAGGGCCGTAATACAGCACCTCGCAGCCATTGGAAAGCACGTCGGAGACAGCCTTTAGCAAGTCTTCGGAAGTAAGTGCGGCAAGAGCAGCATCGCTCAGATGAGTGCGCTTGACGAACTCGGGGCCATATGTCACATAAGATACAAGGGCTGAGTAGCAGCTGCGCTGGCTCTTTTTGCTATCGGAGCGCGACTTGAAAGCATCGGCCTTAAGGTTGGCAAGAATATCCTCATCGGGAACCGCATTGGCAGCCAGGTCACGTACAATCGAAAGGGCTTCGGCCATATTCTCGCTAAGGCCGGAAATGCGGACAGAGGTCTGGTTGGCGCCGGAAGAGAAGGAGAAGCTGCAAGCCAGCTCATACAGGCGGGCGGCGATGTCTTCGGCGCTCTTGTCGGCGGTTCCGAGGTACTGCAGGTAATCGAATGCCATTCCCAAAGCGGGATTATTCTCGGTACCGGTGTTATAAACCATCTCAAGCGAGAACACATCGTTGATGTCGTTCTTCTTGTAGAGGACATCCACGCCCTCGGCAAGCTGGAACTTGGACATATCTTTGCTGAAGTTCACAAACACGGGCTCGATGGGCTTGACCTTGGTGTTTTTGATCTCCTTGAGGAAATCGCTCTGGGCGTCACGGTTGGAAACGATAGGAGTAATCTTCGGTGCGGAAATCTTCTGGACGCTTGTATCCTCGCCCTGGCGCTTGTAAACCACGGCATAATTGTCGTCGTCGATGAATTCCTTGGCCCAGGAAACTATATCATCCTTGGTGACGGCCTCGTAGCGCTCGATTTCGGTGGCTGCATCTTTCCAGTCAACACCATTGATGAATGCATCCACGTAAGCCATTGCGCGGGAGCTGTTGTTCTCCAGCTGGCGCATCTTGGAGAGCTTTATATTATTGATAGTAGCGCTGATAAGCGACTCATCGAAATCGCCTTCAGCGAGTTTGGAGACCTCTTCCACAGCCATTTGGCGGAGTTCGTCAAGCGACTGCCCCTGCTTGGGACGGGCCATGATGATGAACTGGCCGTAATCGGGCTGAATGCTTGCACCCGAATACATGAACAAAGCTTTCTGCTGCTGGTTAATGTCGAGGTCGATAAGACCGGCCTGGCCATTGTACAGAACCGAGCCTGCAATCTCGGCCACGGCGCAATTCTTAAGGTCGGTAGCGCCGGGGAGCCTCCAGGCAAGGGCGATGCTCTCTGCCTCTTTGCCGAATACTTCCTTGACTATAGGTTCGGTGATAGGCTCTTCCTGCTCGTACTCGAGGACAGGGATGGAAGGATTGGGTTTCCAGTCTCCGAAGTATTTCTTCAGGATCTTGACCATCTCGTCAGGATTAAAATCACCCGATACGCAAACGGCTATGTTGTTGGGGACATAGTACTGGTCGTGGTATTTCTTGACGTTGGTAATGGAAGGATTCTTGAGATGCTCCTGGCTGCCGAGAGTGGTCTGCTGGCCATAAGGATGGTGAGGGAAAAGGGCCTGGGCAATTACTTCCCAGATCTTGCGGCTGTCCTGGGTAAGGGACATATTCTTTTCCTCATAGATGGTCTCAAGTTCGGTATGGAAACCGCGAATAACTCCGTGACGGAAACGGTCGGCCTGGATGCGGGCCCAGTTGTCGATCTGGTTGGAGGGAATGTCCTCGACGTACACGGTTTCGTCATCGCTGGTAAAAGCATTGGTGCCGTCGGCTCCGATCATGGACATGAGCTTGTCGTACTCATTGGGGATGGCTATCTTGGAGGCTTCGTAGCTTACTGAGTCGATACGGTGGTATATGGCTGCACGCTCGGCCGGGTCTTCGGTCTTGCGGTACTGTTCAAACAGCTGCTCAATCTCGTCCAGGAGGGGCTTTTCGGCTGCGTAATCAGTGGTGCCGAAATTCTCGGTGCCCTTGAACATAAGATGCTCAAAGTAATGGGCAAGTCCCGTGGTCTCGGAAGGATCGTTCTTGCTTCCCACCTTGACGGCAATGTAGGTCTGAATGCGGGGTTGCTCTTTGTTAACCGACATAAACACCTTCATTCCATTGTCGAGAGTGTAGATTTTAGTCCCCAGAGGGTCGTTGGGCACGGTTTCGTACTTATTGCACGAAATGGCCGCGATGCAAACCGCTAAAGCGGTGAAAATGAATCGTTTCATATTACACTAACTAATTTTCACAAAGTTAGAAAAAAACAATCATTTTTTTTTTGCATGTATAAAAAAAAGATATATCTTTACGGCGAAGTTTTTCATAGTTTAAGTTTAGGTTAAGTAGCGGGGCGCTCGCAGTGATGCAAGCGCCCCGTGAATTTTATCTTCAAGGTCATTCTTTACTCTTTTAATTGATACTCAGAGATATTCTGCACTCCGGGTATTCCGTAATAAGCTTCCACAATAGTTCCCTTAATAAAGATTTGCCTGCCTACCAGGGAAGGATGGTCGACCAGATTCAGATTGTCCCTGACATTACCTTTCGCGAGCTGGACCGACATACACAAAGACTTGTCTTTACAAGACGATTTAGTAGCCAGGACAAGGTTAGTGCGCGACGAGAATGGAGGCGAAAACGAGCATTTGCTTGAAGACAAATCCCCGCCCACTATGTAGCCGTAAACCCATACGTCTTCTTCGCCGGCGTGAGACTTGGCCTCGCTTACGCTATATGCCTTTTCCATATCGAAACCGGCGTTGTCTCCGCCACCTCCGACAGTAATGTCTTCCTTCGTCCAGTTACGTGTAGTGTCCACCTGGACGACTATTCCGTTCCTGGAGCTTTTGCCATCCACATTTACTCCAAGTGTCAGGACTTGCTGAGGCTCAAGGCGCCTTGAGAAAAGAGTAGTCTCCACGCCCCCGTCATTCATCTCCAGATTGACCGTACCTGGCTGGAAATATGCTATCCGGGTTTCTTTGTAACCGTACATCAATTTGCCGGCTGCAGATTTGAGGAAAAGCGTCGCCCCCGGATATGCGGTAATGAATGTCGATGCTATGCGCAGGCGTATGCCCGAATTAAGTTGTACGCACGCAAGGGTCACTACCGTGGTCTTGCCGGCCTTGACCGAGGCCACCTGAGTGTCTCCCCATTGCGGCGAATCGAAAAGCGGAGCCGAAAAATCACAGGACCGGGCATTTACGGTATAAGTGCCTTCGTCGAGGGTGAAACTCTCCTGGGACGCGCCGTAGGTACCTTCGTAGATAATCTTGCCCTTGGAATCGCTGACCGTAAGCAGAAAGTCGTTGGTGTCGGGAAAGGCAGCCCTTGTTGAGGGCAGAGTACCGTCGGCGAAGCGGATCTGAAGTATTCCCTGGCGCCCGAACGGCTGCATCAGGGCTTCACAAGAGGCCGACATCATGGAGACGGCCGCAGTTAAACAAAGAAGCATCTTTTTCATAGCGAATGGTTTTGCCGGCAAGATAAGACGATTTTCGTCACACCCCTTTAAAAAACAGCAAAACTTTACCGAAAAAAATGCTTTAAATCTTGTACGCCCTAGGCGAATCGAACGCCTATCGTAGGAACCGGAATCCTAAATTTTATCCATTAAACTAAGGGCGCATAAAACGGCATTGCAAAAATAATAAAAAATACGTAATTTTGTAAGAATGAAACGAGCATTTGTTTTTCCCGGTCAAGGCTCCCAGTTTACCGGTATGGGCAAGGAGTTGTATCAAAGCAGCGCCGAAGCCCGTTCCCTAATGGAAAGAGCCAATGAAATACTGGGATTCCGCATAACCGACATTATGTTCGAGGGCTCCGACGAGGAGCTCAGGCAAACGCGTGTCACACAGCCGGCCATCTTCCTGCATTCGGTCACACTGGCCGGATGCAGCCCTCTCCCCATACCCGATATGGTCGGCGGTCACTCGCTGGGCGAATTCAGTGCCCTGGTGGCCGCCGGTGCCGTGTCTTTTGAGGACGGGCTGCGCCTCGTAGCCACCAGGGCAAGTGCCATGCAGCGCTGCTGCGAGCTCCATCCCGGCGCCATGGCGGCTATCATCGCCCTCCCCGCCGAGACCATCGAGCAGGTATGCAATGCCATACCCGGCACGGTCGTTCCCGCCAATTACAACTGCGAGGGTCAGATAGTTATCTCCGGTGAGAGCGAGGCTGTGTCATCAGCCTGCGCCGCCCTTAAGGAGGCCGGTGCAAAAAGGGCACTTCCCCTTAGCGTCAGCGGAGCTTTCCACTCCCCTCTTATGGAAGAAGCCCGCACGGAGCTGGCTCAGGCCATAGAAAAGACATCATTCAGCATACCCTCCTGCCCCGTGTACCAGAACGTGAGCGCCAAGGCGGAGACCGACCCCGCACGTATCAAGGCCAACCTGCTCTCCCAGCTCACTTCGCCCGTGCGCTGGACCCAAAGCGTGAAAGCGATGCTTGATGACGGCGCCACCGACTTTACCGAAATCGGCCCCGGCTCCGTACTCCAAGGGCTCGTGAGCCGCATCTCCAAAGGCTTGGAGGGCATTACAATACAAGGAATTCAATAACATTCACATATTTTAACACACATGGCACAAAAGAAATTCATCACCTGTGACGGTAATCAGGCAGCAAGCAACATCGCTTACCTTTTCAGCGAGCACGCTGCTATCTACCCCATCACACCTTCCTCCACAATGGCGGAAAACATCGACGAGTGGGCTGCCCAGGGCAAAAAGAACCTCTGGGGCGAGACTGTTAAAGTGACCGAGATGCAGAGCGAGGCCGGTGCCGCCGGCGCCGTTCACGGCTCTCTCCAGGCCGGCGCCCTCACCAGCACCTTCACTGCATCCCAGGGTCTGCTGTTGATGATCCCCAATATGTACAAAATAGCAGGCGAAATGCTCCCTGCAGTATTCCACGTATCGGCCCGCGCCCTCGCATCGCACGCCCTCTCCATCTTCGGTGACCATCAGGACGTTATGGCATGCCGCCAGACAGGCTTCGCAATGCTCGCTTCCGGCTCCGTCCAGGAAGCCCAGGACATGGCAGCCGTCGCGCACCTCTCTACCATTAAATCAAGCATTCCTTTCCTGCACTTCTTCGACGGTTTCCGCACATCCCACGAGATTCAGAAAATTGAAGCTCTCGACGAGGACGCTCTCCGCGGCATGGTAAGCCAGAAGGCCCTTGATAATTTCCGCGCACGCGCACTTAATCCCGACGCTCCCGTCACCCGCGGTACCGCCCAGAACGGAGACGTCTATTTCCAGGCTGTGGAATCGCGCAACCAGGCATACGATGCCATTCCCGACATCGTGGCCCGCTATATGGGAGAAATCAGCGAGCTGACCGGCCGCAGCTACAGGCCCTTCGAGTACTACGGCGACCCTCAGGCCGAGAATGTGATAGTGGCCATGGGTTCCGTAACCGAAACCATTCGTGAAACTATCGATTACCTTGCAGCCAAGGGGCACAAATACGGTCTTGTCACCGTCCACCTCTATCGTCCTTTCTCCGAGAAGTACTTCCTCAAAGTGCTCCCCGCCAGCGTCAAGAAGATTGCGGTTCTCGACCGCACCAAAGAGCCCGGTGCACTTGGCGAGCCTCTCTTCCTTGATGTAAAGGCCCTCTTCCAGGGCAAGGAGAACGCTCCTCTGGTAATCGGCGGCCGCTACGGACTGTCTTCCAAGGACACTACTCCCGCCCAGATCGTGGCAGTATTCGACAACCTCGAGCTCAAGGCACCCAAGGCCGACTTCACCATCGGCATCGTGGACGACGTTACCTTCAAGAGTCTTCCCGTTAAGGAGGAAATCTCTATCGTCAAGCCCGGCACCACCGAATGCAAGTTCTACGGACTCGGTTCCGACGGCACAGTGGGCGCCAACAAGAACACCATCAAGATCATCGGTTCGCACACCGACCTTTACAGCCAGGCATACTTCGACTACGACTCCAAGAAGTCCGGCGGCTACACATGCTCGCACCTGCGCTTCGGCAAGGCTCCCATCAAGGCTCCTTACCTGGTAGGAACCCCCGACTTCGTGGCTTGCCACGTGCCTTCATACCTTAACAAGTACGACGTGCTCAAGGGCATCAAGGATGGCGGCAGCCTCTTGCTCAACTCCCTCTGGGACGAGGAAGAGACCCTCAAGCACATTCCCGACCATGCTAAGGCCGTGATCGGCCGCAAGCATATCAAGCTCTACATAATCAACGCCACCAAGATCGCAGCCGAGATAGGCCTTGGCGGACGTACCAACACCATTCTCCAGAGCGCCTTCTTCCGCATCACCGGCATCATTCCCGCCGACGACGCTGTCAAGTACATGAAGGACGCCGCCCTCAAGAGCTATGGCAAGAAGGGCGAGAACGTGGTCAACATGAACTACGCAGCAATCGACCGCGGTGGAGAGTACACTGAGGTCAAGATTCCTGCCGAGTGGGCAAATATCTCCGCAAAATTCGAGAATCCTAATGCCAAGAGGCTCGCGCCCGCATTCGTCAAGGAGATTGCCGACGTGGTCAACGCACAATGCGGCGACACTCTCCCCGTGAGCGCTTTCATGCCTTGGAAAGACGGTACCATGCCTGCCGGAACCGCTGCTTACGAGAAACGCGGCGTAGCTGTCAACGTGCCTGTCTGGGATGCCGAGAAGTGTATCCAGTGCAACACCTGCGCCTTTGTCTGCCCTCACGCTGCAATACGTCCTTTCCTTCTGACCGAAGAAGAGGCTGCTTCCGTGCCCGCAGGTCTCAAGCTCGCAGACGGCAAGGCCAACCTCAAGCAGTACAAGTACGCCCTTAGCGTTTCTGTTGCCGACTGTACCGGTTGCGGTAACTGCGTGGACGTTTGTCTTGCCAAGGAAAAGGCTCTCAAGATGGAGTCTTATCAGGACAACGCCGCCGAGCAGGCCAACTTCGACTATCTTAACGCAAAGGTCGGTTACAAGCAGCCTATGGATCCCAAGTCCAACATGAAGGCCGCCCAGTTCGCCCAGCCTCTGTTCGAGTTCAGCGGCGCCTGCGCAGGTTGCGGCGAGACTCCTTACATCAAGAACATCACCCAGCTCTTCGGTGACCACATGATGATTGCCAACGCTACCGGTTGTTCTTCAATCTACGGTGCATCCTTCCCCGCATCGCCTTACTGCACCGACGCCAAGGGCCGCGGTCCCGCATGGCAGAACTCCCTTTTCGAGGACTTCTGCGAATTCGGTCTGGGTATGAGGCTCGGCAGCGAGCGCATCCGCGAAACGGTCGCCCGCTACATGCAAAAGGGCCTGGAGTGCGAGAAGTGCTCAGCCGAGATGAAAGAGCTCTACCAGAAATGGCTCGACAACCGCGGCGACTACGCAGTTACCCGCGAGGTAGCCGACAAGCTCGTTCCCATGATGGAAGCTTGCGGATGCGACGTCTCCAAGAGCCTGCTTGCTCTCAAGCAGTTCATCCCTGCACGCAGTCAGTGGATCTTCGGCGGCGACGGCGCCTCCTACGATATCGGCTACGGCGGTCTTGACCACGTACTTGCAAGCGGCGAGAATGTCAACATCCTGGTTCTTGACACCGAGGTTTATTCCAACACCGGCGGTCAGTCTTCAAAGGCCACTCCTGCCGGCGCTATCGCAAAGTTCGCGGCTTCCGGCAAGAAGATTCGCAAGAAGGACCTTGGCATGATGGCAATGAGCTACGGCTATGTTTATGTAGCACAGGTTGCTATGGGTGCAAGCCCGGTTCAGTACATGAACGCCATCAAGGAGGCGGAGGCCTATGACGGACCTTCACTCATCATTGCATACGCACCTTGTATCAATCATGGTCTGAAGGCTGGTATGGGCCTGAGCCAGAAGGAAGAGAAGCTCGCAGTAGAGTGCGGTTACTGGCATCTGTACCGCTACAACCCGCTTCTCGAAGAGGCAGGCAAGAACCCGTTCAGCCTCGACAGCAAGGAGCCCGACTGGACCAAGTTCCAGGACTTCCTCAAGGGCGAGGTGCGCTTCTCATCTCTTGCAAAACTCTATCCCGACACTGCAGGCGAACTGCTCGCAAAGACGGAAGAATTTGCAAAGATCCGTTACAACACCTACAAGAAACTTTCGGAGTAAACGGATATCCAATATGCAATCAGGCCGGCCCTTTCGGGTCGGCCTGACTGTTTAAATAGGCAATATCACAAAGACCAGCGCGTCCCACAGTGCGTGACTGACAATCAAGGCCGGGAGCGCCTTTGGACAAAGGTAGTAGATAAAACCCCACACTGCACCAGCCACAAGCGCCGCCATGATGAGCATAAAGTTTAGCGACCAGATGTGAACGAGCGCATAAATGACGGCGGTGAGCGCAAAAGCGGCCAGACGTCCGGCCTTACGGCCCTCCAGCTGCGCAGAAAGACTTCTCTGCACATATCCGCGCCAGAACAGCTCTTCCGCCGGGCCTATGAGCAAGAGCAGCAGAGTGGCAATGAGCCACGGAGACTGCCCGTTCTTCATGGAATACACTGCATCCACCTCAGGCCTTGCAAAGTCGAACAGCATCGATGAAAGTTTATCCCCAAGCCAGAATACTCCCCAAAGAGCCAGTGCTATAAGAACACCGGCGAGCACTTGAAGCAGAGGCTTTTCAATACGGAGAAGCGATTTTCTATCGGGAGTAAAACACAGGGCCATCGACGAAAGGATGATGGCCGACGCTGACATTACCACCCAAAAGTCCGGGGCTCCTTTGGTCCAGGGGCTGAACATATAGAACCAAAGGAGCGCGGCTACAGAAAGCGCTATGCAAAGGCGCTTTTTCATAGAAGCACCGACAGGAAAAGACCGGCGGAAAGCAGCACCGAGAAGAGCAGCTGGAGCTTTGCCGATGCCTGGTCGAGACCCTTCATGGCTTCTATGCCAAGCGAGTCATATTTAAATGCCCGCTGCATGTTTTTCCATGCCGGAATGGCCGCAGCAAGACAAATAAGCGAGAGTGGATGAAGTTTTGATAGGCTCACTGCCGCCGCTATGCTCACGAACGGGATGACCATATAGATAGCGTAAAGAATGCTGGAAGTCTTTCCGCCTATGAGCATTGCAAAGGTCTTGATGCCTGCAGCACGGTCGCTTTCTGTATCGTAGGTATTGTTGGCATGCAGCACCGATACGGTAATTATACCGATGGGCAGCGAAAGCACAAGGGCGTCCCAATGCATCTGTCCGCTGACTGCGTATGCCGTGCCCAGTACGGGCAGAATACCGAATATTATAAAAATGTCGGCATCCCCAAGGGCATGGTATTTAAAGAACGAATAGAGCGCGGTGAGCAGCACTCCCACCCCCCCGATGATCCACAGGGCAGGGCCGCTGAGCAAGGCAATAACGATGCCCACGACGCACCCGGCGACAAAAAGGATAATGCTGAAGCGCAGATACTCCTGCGGCTCGAAATGATGGAAAACCAGATTGGGAACCGCAAAAGCGTTTTCGTTGTCTACGCCGGAGCGATAGTCAAACCAGTCGCTAAGCACATTGCCCGCAGAGTGCAGAAGAACCACCCCGAGAAGGCAAAGGACAAAAATCAAATAAGGCATAAAGCCGCCGGGAAGGAAACCTTTGCTGAACATGTAGGCAAAAGTTGCCAGAACCGGCATTGTGGAGACCGGGAAAGACCAGTAGCGTGTAACGACGAACCAATCTTTGACGCTGTGCTTACTCATAACGATAAAACCCAATTATGTATTAAAATGGCTCTGCGCTCCAGCACTTCGTAATCGAGTGTCTGGGCGGTGTCGGACGGTTTGTTGGTATTCATTGTGATTCCGGACGTAAACATCACGGCCTTGATTTTCCGCTGGAGGAACGGGGCCTGGTCCGAAATACGGGTATAAAAATAATCGGTAAAACCCTTGCTACGGTAGTAGTCGTAATAAAGCCTGAGCTTGGGGCCTTCGTTGGCCTTGTCAAACTGCTTTTCGTATTCTTTTCCACCAAGCGCGATGAGGAAATCGGGACGGTATTTATTGGGCGGAGCAAGGGTGCTGCCCACGGTGTCGATGTTGACAACCATCGAAATCTTATATGGCAGCCCGGCCAGGTTCTCCGCTCCTGCGAGCCCGTCGTGGACGTCAAGGGCGGCAAAAATGTAGTTGCATCCGTTATCGGATAAAGACTCCGAGAGATAAAGCATCACAGCCACGCCGGAGGCGTTACTGTCGGCGCACGGGTACAGATTATCTCCGATGACGCCCAGGCCGTCGTAATGGGCGCATATCAAAACGTATTTATCCGACTTGGGATTCTGCCTGCACACCGAATAAACATTACGGCCAATGCCGGCCGGAGCAAGAAAGAACTGCAGCTTTGGCTGAAGTCCTATCTGCTGAAAGCGGCGCATTATATAAACTGATGCCTCAACGGATCCGCGGGTGCCGGGCCGACGGCCCTCAAGCAGCGGATCGCTCAAGTGCTCCACATCCTCCTTGAGAGAGGCCCGCAGCGGCAGGCACACGGCCCCGAGCAGCCCCAGGCAGGCAATTATTTTGCAGATACGCTTCAATTCGGCACGATAAATGTTTATCTTTGCAAAAATAGTGAAAAAGTTTCTCCTGACAATAGCGATTTTGCTCGCCTCCGCCCTCTCGTCCTTTGCCCAATACGACAAAGACGTTTTCACTATGCGCGGACGCCTCGCCTTGCAGGATGGGAAATATACCCAGGCTATTGAACATTTCAACATTCTTGCCAGACTTGACAGTACCGACTACTGGTGCTTCTTTTTCAGAGGCATAGCAAAATACAACCTGGGCGATATCCGCGGCGCCCAGAGAGATTTCAACACCTCTGTGCGCCTTAACCCGGTCTTCACCAACGGATATCATTACAGGGCGATTACAGAGAGCCGTACGGGCGATTATGAAAAGGCTTTCGCCGATTTCGACAAAGCCATAAGCCTGCGGCCCGGCTTCAACGGCCTTTACTACAGCCGCGGAGTCACCAATTTCCTGGCCCGGCGCTTTCCCGAGGCCGTAGAAGATTTCAACCGCTATATCCGCAAAGAGCCCAAGGATCCTTCGGCTTTCCTTAACAGGGGTGCTTCGTACCTGTTTCTGGGCGACACTCTCAAGGCTCTTGAAGATTACAACCGCGCCCTCAAGCTCGACCGCTTCGAGCCGGAGTGCTACATCCGCCGCGGCAGGGTTTACGCCGCACAGGAGCGCTACCTCGATGCCCTTTCGGACATGACAAGGGCTGTAGAGCTTGACAGCACCAATACCTTCGCTTATTTCAACAGGGCCCTGCTCTACTACGAGCTGCACGACTACAATTCAGCCATGCGCGATCTCAACCGCGTGCTGAAGGAAGAGCCCGGCAATGCCCTGACACTCTATAACCGCTCGCTTTTGTATGCCCAGGTGGGAGATCTCGGCCACGCCCTTGAAGATATGGACCGCGTCATAAACATCAATCCCCGAAACGTGCTTGCATATTACAACAGGGCCGCTTTCTTTATGGGAATGGGGCGCTGGCGTGACGCTCTGGCAGACTATGACAAGGCCATCGAACTGTACCCCGACTTTGCAAAGGCATATCTGAACCGATCGTACGTAGAGAATATGCTGGGCATGACCAAGGAGTCTAAAGCCGACTACCGCACCGCCCAGCGCAAGGTAGGCGAATACCGGGCAAAGAGCGCCTCGGGAGAGGCATCTTTCGCAGATACCACCAAGAAATACGACGCCCTGCTTGCACTTGACGCTGATTTTGCCAAGAAAGACTTTGACGACGAACTGCTCCAGCACCGGGATATAGACATCCGCCTGCGTCCGCTTTACAAGTTCCACCTTGCAGCGCAGAGAGAAGACCGCAAACTGGCGCTCAGCAGGCGCTACGAGAATGCGCTTATCGACCATTTCATCGATGCGGTGCCTGTCCCCGTAGTGGTTTCAAACAGCGATTCGCTCGCCACTCTCAAACTGGTCCGTTCACTTGGTTCAGTGCTTTCGGGAGACGGCAGTTCGGGTGCCGGCACGGTCAAACTGAGCCCGTCGGAAACATTCTTCCTGATGGGTATCTACGATGTGCAGCAGAAGAATTACACCGGAGCGCTGAATTACTTCGACAAAGCCGTATCCGCAGCCGGAAGCGATGAAGAGAAAGACCGTTACTCACGCTACTATAAAGCTTTCTACCTAATGAACCGAGGCGTCCTGAGGGCGGAAATGATAGAATTCATAGCCTCGCTGGAAGGCAACGTCCAGACCTTGGCAATGGATGACCAAGGTGCCACAAGAGCCCGGGTAAGCGACCGCGTAGCTCGGAGTTACGACTACTCCGAAGCCATTGAGGACATGCAGGCAGCGACAGAGATTGTACCGGACATACCATATCTGTATTTTAACCTGGGCAACCTGTACTGTCTGGGTGGCGAGATGGTGAATTCCATAGACGGATATACCCGCGCCATCAAGCTTTATCCCGAGATGGGCGATGCTTACTTCAACCGCGGACTTGTACTTATCTATCTTAAGGACAAGGAAAAAGGCTGCATCGACCTGTCGCGCGCCGGAGAGCTCGGTGTCAAAGACGCTTACAGCGTAATCGATAAATATTGCACTTCCGATGACCAGCGTTAAGTTTAAGTCTTTCTCGTCGGGGAGCTGCGGCAACTGCTATTTCCTTGGTTTGTTTGGGCCGGAGAGCCGCCGATGCGAGGCAGGCGTACTTATCGATGCCGGCGTCAGCCCGAGAAGACTGAAAAAAGAGCTTCAGGCAGACGGGCTGTGCTTCGACGACTTCAGCGCCGTTCTTATAACCCACGATCATCTCGACCATATCCGTTCCCTGGGCTCGTTTTGCAAACATATAGGCAAGCCGGTTTGGGCGACAGAAGAATTGCAAAGGGCGCTTTCGCGTCACTCCATGACACGGTACCAAATAACCGACTATCGTATGGAGATGCGCCAGGGGGTCTGGAACGATGTAGTTCCGGGGCGGATAAAGGCACGCTGCTTTACGGTCCCTCACGACGCGACCCAAACCGTCGGATACGCCATACTGATGGACGATTATAAGTTTGTCATAATGACCGACATAGGCAGCATGACCCGGGAAGCCCTCAGTTGGGCGGAACAGGCCGACACAGTGGTTATTGAAAGCAATTACGATCCCGAGATGCTGCGCCTCGGCCCATACCCTCCGGAATTGCAGGCACGCATACGCGGAGGCAGAGGTCACTTATCGAATCAGGAATGCGCGATGGCCATACAAAGTTTCAACCACAAAGGGCTGGAACACATCTTCCTATGCCACCTGAGTGAGCATAATAATACCCCTGAACTGGCATACAGGGAGAGTCTTCCTTTCGCCGGCGACGCATCGCTCGCACCCCTTCCGCGCCAAAGCGCCTCGCCTCTGATTATCTTACGATAAGACTTTAAGGTCGGCAGGAGTAAAGTACAGGAATCCGAACTGGTAACTGCCGGGACCTTCTGAAGGGCCGTAAAGGCCAAAGAACTCCAGCACTTCACGGAAAAGCCTCTCACGGTCGGAATCCTTCTCCATGCACTCCAGAGGCACGCCTATGGATACTGCCTTATGTTCCTGCGCGTTGAATTTGACCGCAGCGGGCACTCCCGAATTGCCATACCGCAGCCAGATGGAGCCTCTCGAATCGGAGTTCCTCAGGCCGTCGGGGTGAGGCACGGCATAGCAATGCTCATTGATTTCGCAGTAGAACGGCATTCCGGCAAGTTCGCCCGTATTGGTACCGTAAGACGATGCCCAGCGGTATCCAAGCACCTCGGCGATAAACTCTTTTGTGGAGTTCACCGCTGCAGGGTCCGGCTTGACTCCGTAAACATCGCCCCAAACATCAGTTGCAATGCGCGAGCCGGAGACCAGAATACAGCCTCCCCTACGTGCCCAAACCCTCAGGGCAGACTGAAGATATTCAGGAAATACGCTGTAACGGGCAGGGAAAGCACCTCTTCCCGATTTGGTGGACAGCTGGGCCCCGCAAATCAAGTCGAGGGCCCCGAAGCGCGAGGCAAGTGTAGTGTCGGCGCAGAAACTCTTGCATGACATGCTGCAGAACGGGAACCCGAGGTTGAGCAGAGCCCGGCCGTGGACAGAAGGATAGTCGAAAGTATTACCCGCAACCGGCACTCCCGCCTTGTCGCTGTAGGAGCCTCCGAATCCGGGTGCGTCATCGCTCTCCCACTGAAGAGGACGCGTAAACTCGTAATTCTCGCCGATATAAGTTATGTCGCGGATGTACGGCATTCCGTTGTCAAGGCGGGAGTCAAATCCGGCATACTCCGGAGTATCTATCCAAGCAGGCGGGGCGACTCTGTCGAAGTTATTGACTATCAGCATAGTCTCTCCCCTTTTGTTAACCGGCATGCCAACCGACAGCACTTCCGACGGGAAACTGTCGCCGCCGTCGTTCCATGCTACCACCTTGTAGGAGTAAACATGGCCGGGCACGATCTGCATGGTCGCTTCGGGGTCGGAAACGGGAACTCCTTCATCGAACGCTCCGTCATCCACCCGTGTATAGACTGTATATCCCTTCGCCGCTGCGGTAGGTTCCAGCGGATCGGGAGTCGGAGCCCAGCTCAACTGCACTTCCCCATCGTCGTTGAGCAATGCGGAGAAAGCCTGAACAGGCAGAGGCTGGACCGCATAGCTTACTCCGTAGCGGCACGACAGGTATTTGAGCAGACCTTTGTACACGGCCCGGCCGACGGTAAAGCGGAATGCGGGGTCGAGCCCGTATTTCATATCGGCAAAGTTCTGGTGCGAAAGGAGTTCCAGAAGCATTGCCGGCACATCAGTTGTGCGCGATTCGCTATACGACCGGTCCCATAGCTGGCGGCGCTGCCACTTGGGTTCGTAGCTTTTGCGTATATCTTCCACGACCTGGGTCTGCACAAAGTCGGCATAGGTCCGGGAGGTCATACGGTCGGAGCCGTCGGAAAACTTGCGGGAGTTGTCGCATTTAAGCGTATAGATGGAAAGAGTGCCCACTATACTATCGTTGGGAGTCACGCCCGCATCAGTATGGAACGCCAGGGAACAATCGAAAGGAACGCCTTTAGTCTTGCGCATCATTCTCGTCCAGGACCCGCGCGTGGCATAATCGCACACATAATCGGTTTCCCATTCCCTTAGCGTGCTGTCGGCGCCTGCCCAAGGCATCCAGTACGAAGCGCCTTCGACATAACTGGGCATGCCGGAAATGTGCCCTCCGCGCTGGATCTTGCCCATACCGCCGCCGAAGCGCACAGCATCGGCGCTCACCCATTCGCCGGAAGCGCCTTTGTTGTCAAGCTCCACGAAGGCCGGTCCTTCCGGAGAGAATTCAAAGGTTCCCAGATACACCCAGGTACCTCCGCCCTTACGCTGATCGACTTCGAATTCGGTTTTACCGCCTAGATGATGAACGGTATAATGTGCAGACTTACAGTTATTGCGTCCGCTTCCGTAGCTCACATATACGGCATACTCCCCTCTGCGCGGTATCGCGGGAGTCCACCTCGCAACGGATGCCGGGGTGATGCTGCACGCAGCTTTGCGGCAGGTTCCGAGACGGAAAGGATTGTCGGTAATATTATATACCTGCTTCAGATCGGCAAAGCCTTCACCGCCCTTCTCCCAGGCGCCGGACTCGGAATAAGCGCCGGCGGTACGGACAAGGGCGTCATCGCCACGGATGAATGTAGAGTCATTATCGCACACCGATTCCATGCGCTGAACATCGCGCTCGCGGGGAGTGAGCACGCAGGCGCCGGCATTCTCCAGCATAGGAATAAGATAATCAAGCACATAGCCCTGGGTGTACATATCTTCTACCGTCCGGTGGAGAGTTGCCCTCTGCCAGCGCCATACACCTTGCTCTTCATTGAAATAATAGCCGTGACTCTGCCACAGGGCAATATGGCGTCCCTCCAGGCCGCGGGTGAGCTTGCGGGCACCGATCCGGTGCACGAGAGGAAGCTTTGGAGAGTTCTTTACCGAATAATGGAACGAAGGCGCACGTCCGTTACGGGTAATGGCCGGCGTCTCCAACTCTTCGAGGCGGCAGCCGGAAGTCATGCAGGAACCGACGTTATAGCCTTGAAGGACCTTTTCGCCCTCGGTATTCAACTCCGAAAGGAACCAGAGGATATCCTCGCTGTGCCAGGGATAATCGGAAAGTGAATTGGCAAAATACAGGTCGAGAGCCTCTCCTCTCAAGTATATCTTGTCAATACGGACCCGGGAAACAACCTGGAAGCGCCGGTTGCAGCGTGAGGTCAGAGTATCGCACACTACGCTGAAGTCTGCGGCGCGGGGTATGCCCTGCGCTGCCGCTGACACCGTTCCGGCAAGAATACCCAGTATGAGAGCGAACCTACGCATTTATCTTCTTATGAGAGAACAATTTGATAAAGAAAGCAATTATAGAGCCACAAAGCAGGCCGAGGCGGTCGGCTCCGAAGTCGGCAGGATCCATGCTGCGGTAAGGCAGCTTGCCCTGAATGTATTCCGTTCCCCAAGCGAGAGCGCAGCCCACAATAAACACGGCTACAAGCACCAGGATGGTCTTTACCACGCCTCCACGCCGTATACTCAGCGAGAAGAACGCCAGTACAGGGAAAGGCAAGAACATCAAAAAGTGAACGATTTTATCGGCCGGAATCCCGAAGATGCTTACCGGCGACGGCGGCATTGCCGAGAATTTGGCAAAGCACAGAACGGCAACCGCAATGATATACAGCAGCGTGAGAACACGAAATATCCAGACTCTTCTCATAGCGATTGCATATCATAAAGTTTCTTATAATACCCGTCGCGTGCGAGGAGTTCCTCATGGCGTCCCCTTTCCACTATCCGCCCTTCGTCCATAACCACAATCTCGTCGGCACCCTTGACCGTGCTCAGACGGTGCGCGATAGCTATGGTAGTACGGGTGCTCATCAGGCGGTCAAGCGCATCTTGAACGGTGCGCTCCGACTCGGTGTCCAGCGACGCCGTCGCCTCGTCGAGAATCAGAATCGGAGGGTTCTTGAGTATGGCCCTTGCAATGCTGATACGCTGACGCTGGCCTCCGCTGAGCTTGACGCCCCGGTCGCCGATGTTGGTATCGTACCCTTCTTCCTTCTCCATTATGAAGTCGTGAGCATTGGCTATGCGCGCAGCCGCTTCGACCTGCTCGCGTGTAGCATCCTTGACCCCGAAGGCGATGTTGTTGAAGATAGTATCGTTGAACAAGATAGGATCCTGGTTCACGTTGCCTATCAAGCCGCGCAGATCGCGCAGCGCCATATCCCTTACATCTACTCCGTCTATGCATATGCTGCCCTCCGACACATCGTAGAAACGGGGGATCAGGTCAACAAGGGTGGACTTTCCGGCTCCCGAAGCTCCGACAATGGCAAGCGTATGGCCCTTGGGTATGGAGAGGCTCACATCACGCAGCACTTCCCTGCCGTCTTCGTAATGGAAACTGACGTCCTTAAGTTCGATGCTGTCCTTGAAATCACCTACACGCACGGGAGAAGGACTTTCGGTAATAGGGTTCTCGGCATTCAGGATCACATCTATCCTTTCCATGCTGGCCAGACCGCGCGGGATGCTGTATGCCGCTTTGGCAAGCTCCTTGATGGGCTGAATCACGCTGTACAGGACCACCATATAGAAGATGAAAGTAGGCGCATCGATAACGGAACGCTCTCCCAGGATCAAAGTGCCACCGAACCATAGCACGATTGCAATCATGAGGGTTCCCAGGAATTCGCTCACCGGATGGGCAAGAACCTGGCGCGTAGCAACGCGGGAGTTCTTGCGCTTCATTGCGTCAGTCACGCCTTCGAAGCGCGATGACATTTTCTTCTCGGCAAGGAAGGCCTTGATAATGCGCAATCCACCCAGAGTTTCCTCCACCTGGCTCATGGTGTCGCTCCACAGGGTCTGCGCCTCGGTGGACTGCCGTTTGAGTTTACGGCCGATGAGGCCCATAAGCCACATCATTACAGGCGCGAACACAAGTACGAACACGGTCAGCTGCCAGGAAATGACTATCAAGGTAGCCATATAGAACACTATCAATATAGGGTTCTTGATAAGCATGTCCAGCACGCTGGTAATGGAGTTCTCCACCTCCTGGACGTCTCCGCTCATGCGGGCGATAATGTCGCCCTTGCGCTCCTGGCTGAAATATCCCAGGGGCAGGGCGAGTATCTTATTGTAGATCTGGACGCGAAGGTCTTTGACAATTCCCGTGCGTATCGGGACCATCACTGCCGAAGCGCCGAAGTAGCACGAAGTCTTGACTGCGGTAAGAAGCGACAGCGAGAGGCAGAGCAGCAGAAGCACCGTGCCGGCGCCCCACTTGCCCATGGCCTCGGTAACATACCAGTAAAGGTTGTTGATAAGTATATCCTTAAATGATGCGGTATCTGAATTCCAGGCTATGAACTCATACTGCATCTCGTTGATATTGAACAGTATCTGTAATATCGGGATAAGCAGCGAGAACGAAAACACATTGAATACGGCCGACAGTACGTTGAGTACCACCGACCCGCCCAGATATCCTTTATAGGGTGAAGCGTAACGTTTTAATATCTTCCAGAAATCCTTCATTATTTAAAAAGTCTTGACGGGGCAGCCGAACCAGTGGACCATCATCAAGTATATTACGCCGCTGACCACTATAACCGCCGGGATAGTGAGGATCCAGGCCCAGACTATGTTCTTGGCCGTTATCCACTTGACCGACTTGACGCCCCTCGTGAGACCGGTACCTATGATGGAGCCGGTGATGGTATGCGTAGTGCTTACGGGAATACCGAGCGCGGCAGTAAGAATAAGCGTAATAGCTCCCGAAGCCTCGGCGCAGAATCCCTGGGTCGGGAAGAGCTTGGAAAGGCCTTCGCTGAGCGTACGGATTACCGACCAGCCTCCTGTCACGGTACCGAGGGCAATGAGTCCGTAGCAGGTAATCTTAAGCCACAGAGGCACATAGAAGCCTGTAAAGCCCGCAGCCTGGGCCGCCGTAGCACCGTTGCCGTAAAGGAACTGAAGCACAGGATTGTCGGGGTTGGAGGCGAACGCGGTTGCAAAAAGAATAGCTATCACACCCATTGTCTTCTGGCCGTCGTTGCCGCCGAAGCCAAGCGAGAAAGCCGCGCTCGACACCAGCTGCATACGCCGGAAAGTCTTATCAACCTTCTTCACGTTGACCTTGTGGAACAGCAGCATAATCACACAGTTGAGCACAAATCCCAGGACTATTCCGATGAGCGGGGAGATGAATATGAAAGCAACGATCTTGAAGATGCCGCTGGTGATCAGGTAGTGTCCGCCGTAGACGAACCACACGGGGCCTATAAGTCCTCCCACCAGTGCATGAGAGGCCGAAACCGGCAGTCCCATCTTGGTGCAGAAGAATATATACAGCACCGAGCCGAGCAGGGCCGCCAGAATAACATAGACGTCAATGCAATTCTCGTCCACAATACCTTTGCCCATGGTTGCGGCAACGGTCGTGTCGAAGATGAAAAGCGCCATGAAAATCCAGAATGCCGCCCAGAACACAGCCAGTTTGGGAGGCAAAGCCTTGGTAGCCACGACGGAAGCGATGCAGTTAGCCGCATCGTTCATTCCGTTGGTGAAGCTGAACGCCAGGGCTATCAGCGCGGTTATGAGAACTATTGCAACCATATCAGCTGTTCTTAACCACTATGCTCCTGATCTTGCTTGAAACGGCCTTGGCCACGTCCGAAGTATCTTCAAGGGCCTGTGCGATATTCTTTTTCTTGACAAGTTCTATCGCATCTTTTTCGAACTCGAAGAGGTTGGACATGTAGGACTCATAGATGTCATCAACGGTATGCTCGATTTCCTTAATGTCGTCACACAACTTGTCCATCATCTTCGCGTCCTTGCGAAGGGTGTCGAAATGGCCGGTCAACTCGACCATAATTGCCGCCGCCTTGTCGATGTACTCGGCAATCTCGATGAGTTTCTTCGAAGACTCCTTGGGCTGATAGATGGCTATCTTCTTTGAGGAATCCCTGATGGAGTCAAGAAAACCGTCCAGGCCCTCTGCCAGTTCGTGAATATCGTCACGGTCGAATGGAGTGAGGTAAGCATTCATGAGCACGCCTACAATCTGGCGGGTAATAGTATCCCCCTTGGTTTCGTGCTCCTTGATACGGTGTGCCAGGATACGCCGCTTGTCGGGATCCGATTCTCTGGTCTGCTCAAGAAGCAGAGCCGATGCCTCCTTGATATTCTCTGAAGACTGTACAAATAGCGGGAAGAAACTCTTTTCCTTCACCACAAATAACTGGAGAAAATGGTCGAAGTTCATATCTGTTTGTTTTTTAATAGATTATACTTTAGAGATAGAGTAGCGCCTAGGCAATAAGGCAGCATTTCGCCTTTGTCGAGATAGATTCCGGGAATAATATGCAGAGCCCCTTTAAGGCAAGGAATCAATGCGTTAAAACCTGCGCTGAACTGCTGGAGCGGTTTTTCGCGAACCAGATCAGGGTTATATCTGCCGTATGCATCGAAATAGCAGCCATAGTTTAATGAATACGTAGCCACCAAACGGTACGGGATTTTTCGGAAAAGACTTCCGGACACGGCAACATGGTGAGCCTGAAGCAAATTGTTGCCGGTGCCAAGCATGGTATAATAACCTGAGGTGTCGGGAGAAGCCGTATAGCGCGAATAGAAGAGCGGATTACCCAGCTGACGCGTATAAGCGCTCCACCCGGAACGGTAGGCGAAATTGTTGCAGTAATTGTCAGCCCCGCCGACTATGAAGTAATACTTTTCGTCATAAGGAGCAAGGTACAGACGCCTACTTCCCGAGGCTATCTCCTCATCAGTGGCAAGCCTGCGCTCGCAATCGCCCGACTGATTGAGGGTATAGTGATACTCATATACAATATCACTCACCCAGCGCGACTTATCTTTAAACGAAAAGCACAAGGTATTTGCGCCGTCGGGGAAATTACGGAATATCATACCCGAGCGGTCGTCATATGGAATATCGTGCTGAAAGCATACCGACCAGGAGTCGGTTTTGTAATCGACTCTAAGCAGTTCCCTGCCGCGATGGTCTCCCAGGGAATTAATCTGGTCTCCCAGGGAAGCGTCCGCCCCTCCGGAAGAACCGGTAAGCACACGCAGATAATCGAGAAAAGAATGAGGTTGTACGCCAATCTCTTCATTCGATCCGGCCCAGAGACTGTAATGGTCAAATCCCCCGGTAAAGCTCAAATGCTCCCCTGCCAGGACGCGGACATACAAAGCGGTGTTATGTACAAGGGCGCCCTGCAGATAGCGCTTTCCCAGCGTGCTGTAATCGCCAAAACGGCCGTACAGCTGGAGATGGCCATTGGTGAAAGGGACATCCCATGGTTCGAGCCTCAGCGCATAACCCGGAAGAGTCCGCGCGTTGCCGCTCATCATAAAGTTGCCGCCGGTGACGGAAAGAGTGCCAAGGGTAGCATCCGAAGCCATAAAGTCCTGCTCGGGATGAATCATTCCTATGTCAAGGCGCAGCTTCCGGTAACGCACCGAAGCATTCAATTCGTCGATAATGATTATATCACCCATCCAGTCAGAACGGAACCCGAGTGATGAGCCCCAGCGCCACTGGAAGGTGCGGCTCTCGTCAAATGAGCTGCCGGCACGAAGCAGGGCAAGTGCCCCGTTACTCTCAGGCATAACGCCAAACTGGTTTGCGGTCGCCCAGAACGGCATCTGATTCAGATCGTTCGACGAGATTGCTCCAAGGAGCAGAAGGGAGACCACAAAATCGTTCATACGGGCTATAAGGAATCGCTGTAAACCGCGGCGGGCAGGTCGTGAAGATTATATCGCGACGCCATGGACATGCCATAGGCGCCGGCTGACTTTATCGTCAGCAAATCTCCCCTGCTTGTCAGCGGCAGGGTAACGCCTTCGTTAAATATATCGGTCGACTCGCAGGCAGTGCCGGCAATGGTATAGCGGGCGTGCTCCGCAGAGTGCGAAGTAATATTCTCTATATTGTGATATGCTCCGTAAAGGGCGGGCCTGATGAGCTCGGTCATGCTGGCATCCACAATCACTAATTTACGGCCTGAGGCAGTGGTCTTGTTGAACAGTACACTGGTGATAAGCTCGCCGCACTGTGCCACGATTGCCCGGCCGAACTCGAAATGCACGGGACGTCCTCCCACTTTGAGGTGGGAGTTAATAATGGAGAAGACAGAAGCGAAGTTGGGGACGGGCTCGTTCTCAGGAAGGTCGTAGTTCACTCCCAGGCCGCCGCCAACATCCACGAAACCGAAATCGAGCCCCAGGGCTCCGAGGTGTTCGACAATGCTGTTGACCTTGGCGCACAGGTATTCAAAAACATGCAGCTCGCGTATCTGGGAGCCGATATGAAGATGTATCCCCGCGACTTTTATGTTCTTAAGGGATTTGATACACTCGAGCCTGGACACCAGTTCCTCATAAGAAATGCCGAACTTGCTGTCGGCCTGCCCGGTGTCGATGCATTTGTTGGTCTTGGGGTCAATATCAGGATTGACCCTCAGGCCGATGCTCTGTACCTTTCCGCAAGAAGACGCAATTGAATCGATGACCTCAATCTCTTGAAGCGACTCGGCGTTGATGGCAAAAATACCCTGCTCGATGGCATAGCGGATCTCATGGTCGCGTTTGCCGACTCCGGCATACACTATTCCGGAAGGGTCGAAGCCTGCCTCAATGGCGCAGCGCACCTCGTTGCCCGAAGCGCAGTCCACTCCAAGCCCATACTCCTTGATAAGCTCAAGGATATGAGGGTCAAAATTAGCCTTGATGGCATAATGAATCACATATCCGTAGCGCGCTGCCACGGATGTCACGCTCTCCAGGGTCTGCCGCAGCAGATCGATATCATATAGATAGAAGGGCGTCCGGTGTTTGCGGAGAGTCTCCGCGATTTGTCTGCTTAACATATACTACTAACTAACTGTTTGTCCTTCCCGGATAAGCCTCCAGGGCCTTTCTAAGGCACATAAGGGCCTTAGCCAAATCTTCTTTATTCAACACATATGCGATACGCACTTCCTGACGGCCTTCGCCGGGCTCGGTATAGAAGCCGGCGGCCGGAGCCATCATGACCGTCGCGCCTTCATAGCTAAAGTCACGAAGGCACCATTTACAGAACTTCTCCGCATCGTCGACCGGAAGATGGGCAACTGTATAGAAAGCACCCATCGGTATAGGGCTGAATACGCCAGGAATACGGTTCAGGCCGTCAATAAGGAAATTGCGCCTGTCGAGATACTCCTCATAGACCTCGTGCAAGTACGACTTCTGCACATCCACACTGGCTTCCGCCACTATCTGGCCGAGCAGGGGCGGGCTCAGGCGCGCCTGGCAGAATTTCATCACAGCCTCCCTTACTTCTTTGTTCTTGGTACACAGGCAGCCTATGCGTACGCCGCACTCCGAATACCGTTTAGATACCGAATCGATAAGGATCACGTTCTCTTCTATGCCGTGCAGGTGGAAGGCACTGATGTAAGGCGTTCCGGAATAAACGAACTCCCTGTAAACTTCATCGCTGAACAGGAACAAGTTGTGCTTCTTGACTATGTCGCGGAGTTGCTTCATCTCGGCGCGGGTATACAGGTATCCCGTGGGATTGTTGGGATTGCAGATAAGAATAGCCTTGGTCCTCGGCGTTATCTGCTCTTCAAACGCCTCAATCGACGGCAGCCTGAAGCCGTTTTCGATCGATGTCTTGACAGACTTGATAACTGCGCCTGCGGATATGGCAAATGCCATGTAATTGGCATAGAAAGGATCGGTGATGATTATCTCGTCGCCGGGGTCCAGGCAGCTCATAAAGGCAAACAGCACGGCCTCGGAGCCTCCGGTGGTGATAATTATTTCATCGGGACTCAGATAGATTCCATATTCGGCATAATAACTGACCATCTTGGTCCGGAGCGACAGATAGCCGTCGGAGGGGCTGTATTCCAGAATGCTGCGATCCAGGTTGTGCAAGACATCCAGCGCACATTCGGGGGTCTTTATATCGGGCTGGCCGATATTCAGATGATACACGTGAATGCCGTTGCGTTTGGCCGCCTCGGCATAGGGGGCGAGCTTGCGGATTGGCGAGCTCGGCATATCTATCGCTCTTTTACTGAGTTCCATAATCGTTACTTAATGTTGAAACGTATTCCCAAAGACCCTGCTATGCAGCGCGGAAGAAGTTCTCCCGCATCGGCATAGAGTCCATATACAATATCCAGGCAGCTCCTCCCTTTCAGGCTGAAGGGCATGTATCCGGTAAACGCCGCCGAGAACTGCTTCAAGCCTTTGTCGATAGTGTTCTTTTCCCACCAGTTCCAGCCGCTGCGGGCCGACGATGGCGGTATGTAAGGACTGCTGTAAGTTCCGTAATTATCGCTGAAAGTAAGCATCAGCTTGTAAGGTGCCTTGCGGAAGAGCATACCGGACACGCCAAGATGAACGGCCCTGTAGCGGTTATTGCCGACGGATGTAATGCCAGATGCAGAAGTACTTGTGAAAAACAGCGGGCATCCTATCATTCTGCCGAAATGAGTCCAGCCGGACTTATACTCACCGTTGGTGAAATAGCTGTCCATGCCGAAGATATTCAGGCTCTTGTTCTGATGCCAGTCGATCTGCGCCCCCGAGTCGTCGGTTTCCCTTTCGTGGATAGTGCCGGACTGCCACATCGTATAGTGGAATTCCACCAATGCATCGCTGATCCAGTTCCGCTTGTCTTTAAGCCCCCAATGCAGAGTGTAAATGCCATCCGGGAAATTATTGAACCGCATTCCCGATTTGTCGTTGTACGGCTTCTCCAGCTGGAAAAGGATATCATACTTATCGGCCTTCCAGCCTATGCGCAGCCGTTCAGCTCCGCCGTGGTCACCCAGACAGTTCATCTGGTCGCTCCTGGATCCCGAAGGAGAGGCGCTCCGGCCGGTGCAGATGCGGAAATAATTGGACAAGTTGACATCAATGGGAACATACTTGGGATCGGATGGCGTGCCGCCCCAAAGAGCATAATGGTCGATGCCGAACTGGGCGTAAAAATGATTCAGGCTGTCGAAAGTCAAAAATCCTTGCACGCGGTGAACCAGCGCTCCTTTAACAAACCGGTCGTCAAAGGTTTTGTAGTCTCCCCACATACCGTTAAGAAGCAGATGCCCCCCTGTAAAAGGAATGGCCCAGGGCTCCAGTACAAGCTTGTAACCCGGTATTGTGCGGGCATTGTTGCTCTCGATGATATGACCTTCGCTCACCGAAAGGGAGCCAAGCGCAGGGTCGGCACCAAGGAACTCCCTCTCACGGTGCATCATACCCAGGTCGGCGCGAAGAACCTTCCAGCGCACACCGGCATACAATTCATCCACAAAGCCCTGCAAAGGGGATCCCTCAGCCGCCGTCTGATAATTGGCGGCCAGAGACGCTCCGGCCTGCCACTGAAGGGTATGGCTCTCGTCAAATGGCTTATAAGCGCACAGCAGCGCAACGGCTCCGTTGTTCTCCGGCATAATGCCGCTCTGGTTTGAGACCGCCCAAAAGGGCAGGCTCCCTCCTGACGAGAGGGCGCCGAGCAGCATTAAGGAGAAAACGAAATCGTTCATTACTCAGGCTTGTAGGAGTCTTTGAGAGTAGCTGTGCGGTTGAATACAGGCTTTTCAGGAGTACTGTCGGAATCTTTGATATAGTAGCCGGTGCGCTCGAACTGGACGGCAATGCCAGATGCATCATCGAGCAGGGCCGGTTCTGCAAACCCCTCGGCGACGATGAGCGAATCGGGGTTCAGGAAGTCTTTGTAGTCTTTGTCTTCCGGAACCTGGCTCATATCGGCCAGGGTAAACAGGCGGTCGTAGTTGCGTATTTCTATCTCCTGCGCATGGGCGATGCTCACCCAATGGATGGTGCCCTTGACGGAGCGCCACTCCCCTGCTCCCGGACGGGTAGAAGGGTCGTAGGTGCAGCGAAGCTCCGTAATGTTGCCCTCCTCGTCCTTAACCACCTCCACACATTTGACGATGTAGGTGTACTTAAGACGCACCTCTCCGTCAGGCTTGAGGCGGAAGAATTTCTTGGGAGCGTCTTCCATAAAGTCGGCGCGTTCGATAAACAGTTCGCGGCTGAAAGGAACCTTGCGTGTGGCGCCCTCGGGCTCCGCAGGATTGAGCGGGCAGTCGAACCACTCCACCTGGCCCTCAGGATAGTTTATAATGGTAAGCTTGACCGGATCCTGGACAACCATATAGCGGTTGGAGCGGGCGTTCAGATCCTGCCTTACGCACCATTCCAGCAACTGTATATCCATCAGCTGGTCACGCTTGCTCACACCGATCTTGTCGCAGAAGAGCTTCAGTCCTTCGGGAGTATATCCGCGGCGCCGCACTCCGCAGAGCGTAGGCATGCGCGGGTCGTCCCATCCTGCCACCAGGCCCTTCTGCACCAACTCCAGCAGCTTGCGCTTGCTCATGAGGGTGTAGGTAAGGTTGAGGCGGGCGAACTCGTACTGATGGCTGGGATAAATGCCAAGGGTCTCAATGAACCAGTCGTACAAAGGCCTGTGCACATCGAACTCGAGGGTACATATCGAGTGAGTGATATGCTCAATGGAGTCGCACTGGCCGTGGGTAAAATCGTACATGGGGTAAATACACCACTTGTCTCCGGTACGATGGTGATGCGCGTGCTTGATACGGTACAGCAGAGGATCGCGGAAGAACATGTTGGGATGCGCCATGTCTATCTTGGCACGCAGCACCTTCGCCCCGTCGGGATAGACGCCGTCCCTCATTTCGCGGAAGAGCTTGAGGTTCTCTTCTACGCTGCGGTCCCTCCAGGGACTGGGCGTACCGGGAGTATCAACCGTACCGCGGCCCTTGGAGATCTCTTCCTGGCTCTGGTCGTCGACATAGGCAAGCCCCCTCTTGATCAACTCCTCGGCCCATTCGTAAAGCTGGTCGAAATAGTCAGACGCATAGAGTTCCTTGTCCCACTGGAAACCAAGCCACTTGATATCTTCCTTGATAGAATCCACATACTCGGTATCTTCCTTGGTGGGATTCGTATCATCATAACGAAGATTTGTCTTGCCGCCATACTTCTGGGCCAGGCCGAAATTGATGCAAAGGCTCTTGGCATGGCCAAGATGCAGATATCCGTTGGGCTCAGGCGGGAAACGGGTCAGGATACTGTCGACTTTACCGGTTTTGAGGTCATTCTCGATAATCTCCTCGAGAAAGTTAAGTTTGCGCTCTTCTTCCACGTGAATAACTATTTAATAATCTTATAATCAATAACTACAGCTTCATAGCCAAGCTTGTTGATGGCTTTCTTAAGCTTGATAGTGTCGGTTTTTGCGGGATTGAAAGTAACGGTGATGGTCTTGCCTTCAACATCAACCGCCAGATCCTTTACGCCTTTTTCGAAAGCGATGTTTTCCTGGACCTTCTTTCCGCAGTTGGCACAATGGATGGTGCTGGCAAAAACCACTTGCACCAAGGCCACTAAAACGATAAATAACTGTCTCATATTTTTTCTGTTTTCCAAATTGTCATTCTAACTCCGGCATAAACCCTTGCCCCCATCAACGGGCCCCAGATGCAACTGGCGTCGAATCCCATATCGAAAGGCTTGTCTGCTCCGATTATGGGATTGGGCTGTGTGAAGTTGGTAAGGTTTTCTCCTCCAACGTAGATGTCAAAGCCCTTGAAACGTTTGGTGACCTGGGCGAACAGCAGCGGGTAAGGCTTTGTCCAACCATCTTTATACGCAGGATCGATATTACGCATGAAATCCCATACGTGGCAGGGGCCGTTAAGTGAAGCGGTAAAGTCAAATATCCACTTGTTCAGATTGGTGGCGTACTGGAGGTTAAGAACTGCTTTATACCTGTCCGTCATAGGCTTCACATCGCTGCTTTGATGCACAAGAGGCTGACGGGCATCGGTATAGCGGCCGGTAAGTGTAACGGTGAATCCCCTGAACGGCTCGGCGCCGAAGTCTATCTGCAGGTTGTCGGTCTGTGAGCGGCCTCCCTGGATAGAGTTTAAAGTATAAAAGTAGATATCCGTAGCCGTGTAATCCACCACCATCTGCTCCACGAATCTGGTTCCGAAATAATCGAGGCTCAAATAAGTCTTCTGTGACTTGTCGAAAGGCAGATACCAGGTAATGTTGCCGCCGAAGGTCCAGGCATCTTCGAGCGGGTGCTCCATAAGAGGGCCGTTGAGCAGTTTGGTTGTAGAAAGCACACCGATATTGTCAATCAAAGGAGTGCTGTACCTAAGTCCCCTGCCCCCGTTGGCACGGAGTACAAGCTGGTCGACGGGAGCCCATTTGAGAGTAAGACGCGGTGAGAGATGCAGTCCTGCTCCATTATACCAGTCACCCCTCAGGCTCACTATCGCAGAGAACTTGTCTTCGGCGTGAAAGGTATATTCAGCAAAAGCGCCCAGGGCGTTGAGCAAAGACTCCCCCTTTAACTGATTCGTCTTGGCAAGGGGCTTGAGGGACCAGTTCAGTTTCTCGCGATACGCGTCGAGAGTATTGCTCAGGCCAAGTGTAAAGTGATGAGATTCAAGGTGCTGGTCCTGATAAAGCAGGTTAATGAAGGCTGAGCGCTGGTCGGCAATGTAGGGGTTTGAACCGAAACTTGAATTCAGGTCAACATAATTAAAGTCCGCTACTACCGCCATATTACGGCTGTTGTCTTCGTTCAGGGGGACGCCCACCTTGACGTAACCGTCAAGGCTGTTGTTGTACACATCGGCTTTCCAGAGAGGCAGGATCCCGCCCATCTGCTGGCCGCCGTTCTTTCCGTCGTGTATAGCTCTGACGCCGAAACGGACCTGCAGGCCGCTGGGATCATAATACAGCCAGCGGTTGCTGAATGCAAACATTCCTCCCCAGGGGTCATCGATAAAACTGTCGCCATTATGATCCATAGGTTTGAAATTCCCGCTGCCATGGGCAAGAATCACGGTGCTCCACTTCCCCATATCGTCAAGCTGCAGGGAACTCGCCACGTTCAGGTCGGCTTTGGTATCGCTCATCACCGATGCCTGAACGTACAGAGGAATCTCGTCGGTGGGTTTGCGGTGCTCCATGTTGATCTGTCCGGTCATGGATTCCACTCCGTTGATAACGGACGTTACGCCTTTTGCCACCTGAATGCTTTCCAGCCACTGCGAGGGAACGTAATTAAGTCCCCAAGGGGCTGAGAGTCCGCGCATCACGGGACGGTTTTCGTCCAGCATCTGTACGTAAATACCGCTTTGTCCGAGCAGCCGGATCTGGCGGGCGCCGGTTACGGCATCGCTGTAGCCGACGGTAACGCTAGCCGAATTCTCGAAACTCTCGGCCAGATTACAGCACGCCATCTTGCAAAGTCCTGCAGCCGTAATGACTTCTGTACGAATGTCCTTCCCCTTGGAAAGGAAATTGCCGTTGCCCCGAGCCGTGAACACCGATGCGTCAAGAGTGTCTTTTCTCTCTCCGTAAATACCGGTGGTATCAGGCATCTGGGCCCGCATCGGCACTGCGATCAGCAATGTCAACAAGAGGCACGGCAGCAGCTTATATAGACCTATATAGCGGTCGTCACGGCGCGGAAGTACCCCACTGGGGGACTTTTCCCCAAGTTTGATGTCCCCCAGTGTGGTACTTCCGCGCCGTGACCAAACTTCGAAATCAAGCATAATTCAGTTACAATAATTACAATATGTTGAGGGATTGCTCCCTTACTTTTTCCAATTCATCCTTCATCCGCACTACGAGCTTCTGGATGCCGGCATGATTAGCCTTGGACCCAGTAGTATTGATCTCCCGCCCCATCTCCTGGATAATGAATCCAAGTTTCTTGCCAGGATAAGCCTCCGAAGCAATAGTATCCATAAAATAACGGCAATGCTGCCTCAGACGCACCTTCTCCTCGTTAATATCAAGCTTCTCAAGATAAAAAACCATCTCCTGCTCGAACCGCTCCGCCTCACATTTTTGCTCCAGCTCCTCAAGAGCCTTATGGAGCCTGGTCCGTACCGCTTCTATCCGCTCCCCCTCGAACGCCTCCACCTCATCCTCGAGGGCCATAATACCCTTCACCCTCGAAGTAACATCTTTGTAAAGGGCCTCCCCCTCACGCGTGCGATAATCGCAAATTGCGTCAAGGGCCCTGTCTATCGCCTTCTCAACCAAAGGCCAGTTTTCTTCTGTGATAATATCCCTTTTAGCGGCATCTATAACATCCGGCATACGCAGCAGCGTGGCCAGCAAGTAATTAGGTTCGCTTTCCCGGGGATCGGGCGCCCCCACCTCGGCGGCGAGGGCGCTGATCTGCCGGTAATAATCTAGTGCGAGGGCCCGGTTGACAGTCTTGGAGGAAGCTGAAACATTCGGCTCCCATGTTAGGAACATATCGATTGTTCCCCTCTGCAGACGCTCCGCAATCTTGCGCCGCAGAGGCATCTCCTTATCTTTGGGGAGAAGAGATGTCTTTATGCTGATTTCGGCATTCTTTCCATTGACAGAGCGGAATTCCACCGTCAACTTGCCTCCTTCAAGCAAAGCCTCCGCTTTGCCGTAACCGGTCATCGACTGAATCATATCAATAAATCTTAATCATACCCATATCAAGTCCCCAGCAACCGTCGGTAATGATGGGAACGGGTTTCCCGTCAAGGTCGTTGACATAGATGAAATCATCTACATCGGTATGTGAATGTCCGGACACTACCAGGTCGATACCTCTCATTCCGGGCATGTTGGTCTGGTCGTCGGGAATTCCGACGGGATCTCCTACATATCCGAAGTGAGACAGGAGAATCACCATGTCGCACTTCTCCTCGTTACGCAGGTAATCGGACCACTTGTTGGTAACTTCTACGGCGTCAAGGATGGGAATCCTGGAAGAAACAACCTTGCTCACGCAAGTGGTGATATCAGCTTCCAGACCGATGATGCCTATCTTCTTACCGCCTTTGTTGACAATGGTGTAAGGTTTGACATACTGTCCCAGTTCAAAAGAACTCAGATCAAGATTGGCACAAACTAAAGGGCACTTGATATTCTTAGCCCTCTCGGTAAGGTCCTCTATACCATCATCGAACTCGTGATTTCCAAGGGCTACGGCATCATATCCCATGGCATTCAACATCTCCACCTCCAGCCTTCCGTGCATCTGGGTGTAGTATGAAGTACCCTGGTCAAAGTCGCCGGCGTGCAGCAAAAGAACTTTGCCTTCGCCTTCTGCCTTGCGTACGGAGTCGACGAAAGCAGCACGCTCTATAATGCCGCCGCGTCCGTCGCGAAGAGGGTCAAAATGAGAATGGGTGTCATTGGTGTGCAAGATTACGAGCTTGGGCCCGCAGGAGCACAGGGCGGCGAGAGCCGCAATAACTACGATAAACCTTTTCATCACTTAACTACGACCCTCCCGTCGGTCTGATATTCGATCGCCTTGCCTTCGGCGGTCAGATTACGTACATACTGTTCGATAGCCTTACCGATGATAACATCGGTAATGATGAGTTTGCTGGCACCGCGCGCAACGCTGATGTTGTCTCCGCCGTCCAAAAGGAAGTCAACGGTAGCCACACCGTATTTCTTCTTGGGATCGACAGGCTTTCCTCCCACTTCCAGACTCTCGACTTTTTTGTCGGCTATCACCATTTTGACCCCACTCACGCACTGGGGACCGTAAGTTGCGATATCATCCATCAGTTTAACAAGCGCCGAGCCTGGCAGTTCAACGTAGCAGAGCTTGTTATTGAACGGGAACATAGAGCGGATATCATCCAGGATAACATCTCCCTGAGGCATATCCACACGGATTCCGCCGATGTTGGTTACAGCCACGTCCACTTTGCGCTTAACAATCTTTTCGGTCTCGGAACGGATAAAGTCAACCACGAAGTTGCTCAGTTCCGATTCGGGGACTTCAGCGACCATAGCACGGGTGGAATAGGCAATCACCTCTTTAACTTCAGCCATAGCGGGCTGGGCATTGATGAGAGCTGCGGCAACTTTAGGAGTGGCGCCGTCGGTGAAAACCTTCCCATTGGGCGCGGTGTATTTGCCGGTAGAATCAACGACGCCGAGAGCCTCGTCGATATTGTCAGCGCTGGGAGCCGTGACTCCGGTGCGGTGGGAGTCCATCGCGACTTTCTCCCAGGTCATTCCCGTCTTGCAGCTGAACAGGACGGGAATCAATACGATAAAAGCAACTAATCTCTTCATACTATTTTTGTTTGAGCCATTTCCAAAGGTCTTTCCAGGTGGATTTCTTGCCGAACATCAGAATACCGACTTTGTAAATCTTCGCAGAAATCCAGGCGCACACGGCAAATGTGGCGATAAGCAGGATAATCGATACCACCAGCTCCCACGTAGGAACGCCGAAAGGAAGACGGGCGAGCATAACGATGGGAGAAGTGAACGGAATCATGGAACCCCAGAACACCAGGGCGCTGTCGGGAGCTTTGAACGCGTAGATGGCGATAAAGAAACCCAGCAGCAGAGGGATGGTGATAGGAATCTGCAGCTGCTGCGTATCTCCTTCATTCTCGACCGCTGAGCCTATTGCAGCAAACAGCGATGCATAAAGCATATAACCGAAGATGAAGAAGAGAACGAAGCAGACGATAATCTTGGCAAACGGAAGATTGCTGATCGTCGAAAGGATGGTTCCCATCTCGCCCTGGTCGGATACTGCCTGCACAACCGCTTCTGACTGTTCCGCACTCATTCCGCCCACTGTCTGGACCATTTCGGCGGGATCGGCGCTCTTGAGCAGGTCTTTTCCGGCAACGGCTCCGACTATACCCACTATCGACAGAGTCAGGACGATCCAGAGGAAGAACTGGGTAAGCGCCACCAGAGCCACGCCTATGATCTTGCCGAACATAAGCTCGGTAGCCTTGACGGAGCTGACCAGGACTTCCACTACCCTGCTGGCTTTTTCTTCGATAACCGACGACATGACCATGCCGCCGAACAGAGCGATGAACATGTAGATTATCATGCCCAGGATCATAGACACCATCATATAGACGCCGGACTCCGAAACTTTTTCCTTGCCCTCGGCGTCGAGTGTGTAAGAGTGAAGCTTGACATTGGCCTTCACTTCTTTCATGACCTCCTCAAGGTTGGCTATGCCCGACTGTTCGATACGGTAATTCTCGACGGCGGAATTGATCTTGCCGTTGATATTCTCGTTTAGGTCCATGCCAAGTGGCTTGTTGGAATAGACATCAGCCGTGACAGTCTTCTGGGTCTCGTCCAAAGGAGAAATGACAAGCAGCGCATCGTAACCCAGGCTTTCAAGCTTGAGCTTAACATCTTCGGGAGCCTCTCCTTCAAGAAGAGTGTATGTGGCTGTCTCGCTGTTTTCGAGAGCGGGGGCCACTATTCCGGAATTATCGACGACGGCGATATTCTTGGAACTTTCCTTCGTCCCGAGCATGATCAGGGAAGGAAGGATGCAGAGAGCCGCAAAAAGAATGGGCACCAGGAAGGTGGTGATAAGGAAGCTCTTCTTCTTGACCTTGTTGAGGTACTCCCTGCTGATTATTATACCGGTAGTGTGCAGGTTCATTGCTTTTCAGTTACGAGTTTGATGAAAATATCGTTCATGCGCGGCATCAGTTCTTTGTACGAATTGATGGTCACGCCCTTGGCCAGATAGGCCTGCAGGGTGGAAGTTCCGTCGGTTTCGCGGGGAAGGACCTCGGAGTGGCGGCCTTCCTCGTCGGTGTAAACGAGTTCCACATTGTTGTTGCCATAGTCGCGCCTTATCTGCTCCACGCCACCGGTAATGACAAGGTGGGCCTTGTTGATAAGTGCTATACTGTCACAAAGTTCCTCCACCGACTCCATGTTGTGGGTTGAAAGGATGATGGTAGCTCCTTCTTCCTTGAGACGGAGGATTTCCTGGCGGATAAGCTCGGCATTTACAGGGTCGAAACCCGAAAACGGCTCATCCAGAATCATCAGGGAAGGGCGGTGGACAACGGTAGTGATAAACTGCAGCTTCTGGGCCATACCCTTGGAGAGTTCCTCCACTTTTTTATCCCACCAGTCTTGTATACCAAAGCGCACGAACCAATCTTTCAATGATTTACGGGCATCCAGAGCACTCATACCCTTAAGCCGGGCCAGATACATGGCCTGGTCCCCCACTTTCATTTTGCGGTAAAGTCCGCGCTCTTCGGGCATATAGCCAATGCGTGACACGTCATCCTGAGTGATAGGCCTGCCGTTGAAATAAACATCCCCGGAGTTAGGAATAGTGATTCGGTTGATTATACGAATCAAGGTGGTTTTGCCCGCGCCGTTGGGCCCGAGCAATCCAAAAATCCGCCCCTCGGGAATAGCCAGGCTCACTTTGTCAAGAGCCACTTTTTCGCCGAAGCTTTTGCAGACTTCCTTACATTCAATTATTGCCATTGTTTTGATATTTAATCTTCAAAGATAAGTATTTTTTGGGGGAATTCATTAATTTTGTAGTGATGAAAAAGATAGTATTTGCTTTTTTCTTGCTTTCAGCGAGCATTGCCGGAGCACAGGCTCCCTCGAACGAGGTCAACCCAACCCCGTCACCCGATTCTACAAAGATTGCCTTCACCCGGGATAACGATTTGTGGATTAGAGATATAGCAAGCGGTCAGGAACGCCGCATCACTTCAGACGGGAGCGACCTGATACTCAACGGATACGCCTCCTGGGTTTATTACGAAGAGATTTTCGGACGTCCCTCGAGGTACAAGGCTTTCTGGTGGAGTCCGGACTCGCGCAAGCTGGCTTTTTACCGCTTCGACAACTCGAATGTTCCAATGTTCCCTATTTACTCCCCCTTCGGTCAGGACGGGAAACTCTCGCTGACACGCTACCCTAAAGCCGGAGAGAGCAACCCGGAAGTGCAGATTGGCATAGCCACCACAGGGGGCGAGATTACCTGGGCCGAATTCGAGAGAGACCCCCAGCAGTACTTCGGCACTCCTTTCTGGGGCCCGGACTCGGACGAACTGTTCGTGAGCCGTATGCCCCGCAGGCAAAGCCGCCTGGAAGTATTTGCCGTAAGCGCCTCAGACGGCAGCAAGCGGGAAGTTTATACCGAAGAATACCCCACCTGGGTCACATGGATCGAGGGTATGCTCTTCACCGACAAGGGACTGCTGATGGCACGCAACTTCGAGTCGGGCTGGGAGCAGATATATTTCCTGGGTTATGACGGTTCTTTCAAGCGCCTAACCGACGGCCCTAACTGGGACATCCAGCTCTTGAAATACGACGCTAAAAAAGGCAATCTTTGGTTCCTTGCAAAGCGTGATTCGCGCATCCATCCTACGCTTTACAGGTTGGATAAAAAAGGCCGCATTTACACGCTGACCGACCCCTCATATTATACTGCCGGAGTAGAGTTTTCAGCCGACGGAAAGACTTTCACAGCCCGCCTTTCCAACTCCCGCAGCCCTTGGACCGAGGTCAAAGGGAATGCGCTGACAGTCAAGAAGTTCCCTCCAATTGCCGAGAGTGATGCTGAAGGTCCCCGGCCGCACCTTGTAACTCTGTCCAACGAGGGCTTCGACCTGTACGGCCTTATGTGTCTTCCCCGCGGATTCGACCCTTCCCGGAAATACCCGGTAATCATGCAGTTGTACGGAGGCCCGGGCACTCCATACGTAAGAGACTACTGGCAAAGCCGCGACGCCTCCGACTTCTGGTGCTGGCAAAACGGAATCATCTACATCGTGGTGGATCCACGCTCGTCCGGAGAGAACGGCAGGGCAGGTATGGACCAGGCATTCAAGAGAATGACGGTAATCGAACTCCAGGACTATATCTGCTGGGCAAAATGGCTCCAGAGCATGCCATACGTTGACGGCAGCCGCATTGGAGTCGAGGGCTTCTCTTTCGGCGGCACTACCACCGCGATGCTGGTTCTGCGCTACCCTGAATACTTCTGCTGCGGAGTCGGCGGAGGAGGCGTATATGATTGGAAACTATACGATTCGCACTACACGGAGCGTTACATGGACACTCCTCAGGCCAACCCGGAGGGATACGCTGAGGCAAGCGTACTTACCTGGGTCAAATCTTGTGCCCTGCAGCCTCTGAGAGGCCTGCACGACGGAATGCCCGCCCTTAAGCTGACCCACGGCACAGGAGACGATAACGTGCATTTCCAGAACACCCTTCAGCTTATAGACGCCTTGCAGAAGAACAACATCCAGTTCGAGCTGATGATCTATCCAGACGGAATGCACGGCTACCGCGGCTATCAGCATACCCACGACAAAGCAAACGATGCCCTGTTCTGGACAAAGCATCTGCTACCTGATCAGAAAGATAATTAATCGGCTGAGTTCAAAGGCTCACAGACCATCAGGCGGCGGTCTCCCGACAGGTTGCAAGCAATAATCTGCACGGGACCTCCGGGTTTCACGCCCAGCTTTTTCCGGAGCTCTTCGGCGCTGACGGGAAGGCCCTTAGAGCTGACGTCGGCTTGAGGGTAACGCCGGCGTAGTGTTTTGATTACCGAAGAGGCAAACGGCAGGTTTTCAACAACTTGCCAGTATTTTCCGAAATGCTGCAACTCCTCTGAGTACCCCATGAGGCAGATCCCGGGCCCCAGACCCGACTTAGTCATTGCAGCCGAGGGCACGAACAGCAGCTCCCCCGAGGTTCCTGCCTCGGCATCCACATTATTGTTGGAGCAAGCCCCAGGAGCAGAGCCCCAAGAGGAATTAAAAGTACAGCCGTCTTCGAAGAGCACAACGCCACTGAAGCCGGCACTGCGCGCACATAGGCACAAAACCTCCTTGCACTCCCCTCCCGAGCCTACTACGTGCAGTTCTTCAAGCTTACTGCCAAGCCTTCGCCGGAGCATCGTAAGGTCGGCCATCGGAGAAACTTTTATAATAACGCGCGGAGCGATTTCCAACAGCAGTGGCATAAGTGTCAGCACATCGGGACTGCACTCTTCAAGCAAAAACACTTTGCGTCCCGAGTCACTGCGCCTGGCAGGGTCGAGATAAACCACATCGGGCCGGAACGCACGCAGTTCTTCTTGCCACCCGGCCGATGCAGCATCTATTTCGAAACCGTTAAATACCACGTTCCCAATGCCCAACCTCGCAAAATTGCGCTCTACGGCAGAGCGAAGCGCCACATCACGGTCGTTGTACCAGAGAGCGGCAGCGCGCGATGCAAAAGCCCAGCTGTCAACACCCAGGCCACCGGTCAAGTCGGCTACCCGGCAGTTTTCGCTTATCAGAGAGGCTTTATACAAAGCTGCACTCTGCCCTGAACACTGCTGGAAATTGAGAGAAGATGGGACCTCGATTTCCACGTCCGCCCAGGCAGGAATCTTCGATTCGAGCTTGCCCCTGTCCTTCTTCCCGATAGACTCGAGTATGTCGGCAAAGCCCCCGCTCATTTGAAATAATTGTCTCTGAAATTAACCAGATAAACCTTCTGCACAGCGCGTGTAAGAGCCGTATAGAGCCACTTCAGGTCTTCGACGGAAAGATAGTCCTGCCAGAATGGATTGTCAACAAAAACGCAAGCCCATTGACCGCCCTGGGCCTTATGGCACGTGACAGCATCGGCATATTTAAGCTGAAGGGCGTTAAAGAAAGGATCTTCCCTCACAGCCTCCCAGATGCGCTTCTTGCTGCCACGGTCGGCATAATCGGCACTCACGCCCTCATACAGAGCATTCTGCTGCTCCCTTGTCAGCGAAGCCGATTCGCTCGTGAGGGTATCCAGGCACACCTTGGCCCTAAGCTCGCAGAAATCATAGTCGGGGAACTGCAGCAAGGCGTCGGCAAAGCGCAGGCCGTAACGGTCTTCGTAATTCCATATTTTCTGCAGCACTGCCACGTCTCCGTTTGCTATATAGTCCATCTGTTCCGCATCTTCCACAAACTGATAGCAGTTCTTGACAATCATAAACTTGTCGCCTCGGGCTATCTCTTCTTCTTTGTAAAGCACCTGGGAACGGATTCCAAGATTGTACCGTATAGCTCTTTTATTGGAGCGGCAAAGGACTATTGTATCATCGTACCCATAGCGGCTGTAAGCATCTGAAAGAGCATTCAAGAGTTCCCCGCCGCCGATACGCTCCACATCGCCCCCTTCAGAGGCCCTTAAGTCAAGAAACTCGAATGCCTCTTCACCTGAAGAGTTTTCAATTCTCCGGCGGAGCCTCGTGGCATTGTCCAGAATACCGGAATCGCCCGCCTGGCGCACGACAGAAGTCAGTGTAGCATAGCTCACGCCCCCGAATCCGTCCATGTAGTCAGGAGTCAGCGCCGGAGAGGCTTCAAGGCCGACCGGCGGAAGCTGAGCGGCGTCACCAAGCAGTATCAAGCGGCAGTCTTCTCCGGAGCGCACGAAAGACACTAGGTCCGAGAGCAAATCACCGGAGCCGAAGAGAGAGTCATTCTGCGCCTGCAGATCAACGCCTATAAGCGATGCCTCATCGACCACGAACAAAGTGTGCTTAGCCTTGTTGGGAGAGAGCGAAAACTGCCCGTAGCCGTTGGAGTCAACCGACTTCTGGCGGTATATGTGCTTGTGAACCGTACTTGCGGGCCTCCCCGACATGGCTGACAGCACTTTTGCAGCGCGCCCGGTAGGCGCAAGCAGAACCGACTTGATGCCCACGCGCCGCAGCACGTTTATAACGGCTCCGAGCGCGGTAGTCTTGCCGGTTCCGGCATATCCGTTTATGACAAAGATATCGCCCTCGTCGGTGCACAAGAATTTTGCTATATCTCTGAAAAGAGCATCCTGACAAGGTGTCGCCTCCACATCCAGGGCCTTCAAGAAGCCCTCGTACAGCCTTTGCGTATCCATCAGCGGTTACGCTTGTCGAAAACCATTGCCACCACGGCAAGCATAGGAAATATTTCGATACGGCCCAGGAACATATCCATCGTGAACACCAGTTTGGCAGCATCGGAAATGCCGTTGAATGATCCCATCGAGCCCATCGAACCTAGGGCGGGGCCGACATTGCTAAGACTGGTGATAGAGGCGCCCAAAGAGTTCTGCCACCCCACTCCAAACCAGAGGCTCAAGCTTATTGATACAGCCAGAAGCAGCACGTAAAGCACTATATAGAGCAAGTGCGGAGATATATCCTCATCCTTAAGGACTCTGCCTCCGAACTTAATTTCATTAACCGACGAAGGATGGAGGATCCGTCCTATATGCCGCCCGATGGTCTTGAGAGCAAGCATTATACGGTCCATCTTAAGACCGCCGGACGTACTGCCCGCACAGGCGCACACTACCGCAGGAAGCATTATCAGCGCGCACATTATCCCCGGCCAGGTACTGTTGTCGATAATAGCAAAGCCAGTTGTGGTGGAGATGCAGAGCACCTCGAACAGGCCGTTCCATAGCGAATCGCCCCAGGAACTGCAGTAGCCGTAGACCTTAAGGCATATACCCAGCAGCAGGGCGAAGCCAAGTACCGATACCGAATAGTACTTGACCACCGAATTGTTAAGGGGCTTGAGGGAGCGCTTTATAACTGCCAGATACAAAAGGCCGAAATGCAGCGAAGACAGATACATGCATATCATCGTGGCGGCTTCGATCCAGCGGGAACCGAAGGCACCTATGGAAGCATTGCGCGTACTGAAACCTCCGGTTGCCGATACGCTCATGGCATGACAGAGAGCATCGAAAAGAGGCATCCCAGCAAGAGCATACAGTATGAAAGCCAGAGCGAAAATTGCCAGATATACATACGCGAAAACATATACGGTACGGTTAGTACGCACAGAATAGGCACTGCGCGACAAACTGCCGAGTTCCATATTGGCAAGGCGCAGCTTAACCGGACTCGAATCCGGAATAATAAGCAGCAAGAAGACCACTACTCCCAAGCCGCCGATGAAATGGGTACTGCTGCGCCAGAAAAGAAGGCTGCGCGGCAGAGCTTCTACATTGTCAAGTATGCTGGAGCCGGTAGTCGTAAAACCCGAGACACTCTCGAACCAGGCGTTCGCGACCGAAAAAGGACCTCCCCAAAGGGCGTACGGCAGCATTCCGAACACGAACGAAAGAAGCCACGACAGGGTAATGGTCACATACCCCTCCTTAAGGGTTATGGCCGAAGACTTGCGGACAAATATAAAAGGGAAAATACCTACCGTGAAGGTGATGGTAAAACTGATTATCAGTGCGGCACAAGCGCTGTCTTTGCCGTTCAGCACCGATGTCAGTACCGAAAGCAGCATAAACAGGGAGCTCACCAGCAAGGCGAGCCCGACATTACGGCTGATTCCCTTCCAGTTCATCTGAGACTTTGGATTTCAGATCCTTGAGGCGCTTGCGGAGTTGGAGATTCTCGCTCGAAAGTTCAGTGATTCCCTCATTGAGCTTGAGCAGTTCGTCGTCTCCATCGAAAGTATAAGTGTATTTTTTGTTATACGACCGGTAACCCTCTAGCGAACTGAGCATCTTTTTAAGGGGCGTGACATAATAGGCCAGGATAAACAGCAGAAGAAGGAACACCAGCAGCAAGCCCACCGCCACCGCTACGATTCCGGGGATAATGCTCCTGTAGAAACCGCGTTCAAAAGTCTTCGAGTTCTTTTCAAGGTCGTGGTATATGGCCGTCTCGAGAGCGTCTATATCCGAACTGAGCTGGGCGAAACTGGGCTGCAGGCGGTTGAAATACCAGCTGCGGGAGTCGATGAAAGGCGAATCGAGCACATTCTCAAGCTCAAGGGACGTAAGCACATAGGCCGAGCAGGCATACACCACCGAATCGGTCAGAGGCTGTATAGCATTGGACTCCAGCGAAGTTCGGAGCGAGTCGCAGTGCGATAGGAAATACTCCTGGTCGAATTTGGGGATTTCGGCGGCATCGTCACCTATGACCGCCAACACGTCCAGGTTATATTTATTGCTGATATCGGCAAGTTTGTGAGCCGTATTGAGGCTGCTGATATCGTCGGCGATAAGATCGGAGACGTAAGTGCTCATTTTGGCATACTCGAGCACGGAAATAGTCTCGGATATAAGCAATATCACGGCGATAGCACTCAGGCTCAAGGTCAATTTTGCCTTAATTGACAATTTCATTTTAAAATTTTTTACAAAATCTGTACAAATATAGGAAATAATTGATATTTTTGCATAAGAACCACGACGCAATGACCAATACATTTCTCAATGACGACAGCTCCAAAAGCGCGTTAGCCAAACGTGAAATACTCCGTTTGTGCATAACCCACGAGGAGTCCAGCATTTCGTTCTTCAGCAAAACGCTGGGGATAAGCGTTCCGACCGTCACCAAATTGATAAGTGAGCTCAAGGAAGACGGATTCATTCTGGACGAGGGAAAGATTGGCACCTCCGGCGGCCGGAGGCCGAGCATATTCGGCCTCAATCCCAATGCCGGGTATTTTGTAGGAATCGACGTAGCAAGGCATCACTTTCACATTGCTATTACGGACTTCAAGGGCAATATGCTCAAGTACATAGAGGACATTGAATTCGTGCTTGAGTCCAACTCCGGCTCTTTCAGGCAGATGTGCCGCATGGTCCAGGACAATGTGGTAGCGGCCGGCATCCCCTGGATCAAGGTACTTGCCGCAGGCGTAAGCCTGTCCGGGCGCGTAAATCCCGAACAGGGCTATTCCCTCACATACTTCGTCAGCGACGATCTTCCGCTTAAAGACCTTTTCCAGAGGGAGTTGAACGTACCGGTCAGTATAGAGAACGACTCCAGGGCCCTGACCTACGGAGAATATATGTACCTGGGCAAGAATGCCAATAAGGACATGATTGCCATCAACCTCAGCTGGGGTCTCGGCATGGGCATGATTCTGGACGGCCACCTGTATTACGGCAAGTCCGGCTTTTCCGGCGAAATAGGCCACTTCCCCCTTCTGGACAACAATATAATGTGCCGCTGCGGCAAGGTCGGCTGCCTCGAGACAGGCGCATCCGGCTCGGCCCTGAGGCGCATCATCGTAGAGAAACTGAAAGCCGGCAGACGTTCTTCCCTATCGAAGATTTACAAAGAGAACGGCAATCTCGACCTCTCTGAGATTCTACAAGCGGTACAGGACGGTGATGTCCTCGCAATTGAGTGCATCGGAGAAATCGGCGAAATGCTAGGCCGCGGCATTGCAGGTGTCATCAACATCTTCAACCCCGGCCTCGTGATCATCGGCGGGCGCCTCATCGTGGGTAAAGACCATCTGCTGCTGCCCGTGCGGACAGTAGTCAACAAGTATTCAATGGCCAGAGTGGCTTCGGACACCAAAATACGCCTCTCGACTCTCGGCCGCAAGGCGACCGTCCTTGGAGACTGCCTGCTGGCCCGCAAGAAGCTGCTCGGTATCTAGCGCCCTTTATACATTTCGTCGTAGTACTTCTGGTAGTCGCCGGAAGTAACATTGTCCATCCACTCCTGGTTGTCCAGATACCAGCGGACGGTCTTCTCTATACCTTCTTCGAACTGCAACGACGGTTCCCAGCCGAGTTCTTTCTGGAGCTTGCGGCTGTCTATGGCGTAGCGCAGGTCATGCCCTGCCCTGTCGGTAACGAATGTAATCAAGTCCATGTCAGCACCTTCAGGCCGTCCGAGCAGGCGGTCGACGGTATTGATAAGCACCTTGATGACATCGATGTTCTTCCATTCGTTGAAGCCTCCGATGTTATAGGTTTCGGCCACCTTGCCATTATGGAATATTACATCAATGGCACGGGCGTGGTCTTCAACGTACAGCCAGTCGCGCACATTCTCGCCCTTACCATATACAGGCAGCGGTTTACGGTGGCGGATATTATTGATGAACAACGGTATAAGCTTCTCCGGGAACTGATAAGGGCCATAGTTGTTGGAGCAGTTGGTCACTATCGTCGGCATGCCGTAGGTGTCATGGAAAGCGCGTACGAAATGGTCGCTTGACGCCTTGGCGGCGCTGTACGGGCTGTGCGGCTGATACTTCATATCCTCGGTGAAGAAAACTTCGCCGTAGGCAAGATGGTGGCTCTCGCTTGAGGCCTTGGTGCTGAACGGAGGCGTTACGCCTTCGGGATGAGTCATCTCGAGAGCGCCGTACACCTCGTCGGTGGAGATATGGTAAAAGCGCTTGCCCTCATACCCCGACGGCTGGCTTTCCCACCAGAGCCGGGCCGCCTGAAGCATGCTCAGCGTACCCAGCACGTTGGTCTTTGCAAACGTGAACGGGTCCTTGATACTGCGGTCAACGTGGCTTTCTGCAGCAAGGTGGATTACTCCGTCCACCTTTTCTTCCTGCATCAGGGCATAGACGGCATCGAAATCGCAGATATCCATCTTGACAAAGCGGAAATTGGGCTTATTCTCGACATCCTTAAGATTAGCGAGGTTCCCGGCATAAGTGAGGCTGTCAAGGCAAAGGATGCGGTAATCGGGATACTTGTTCACGAACAAGCGCACAACATGGCTGCCTATGAATCCGGCGCCGCCGGTAATGATTATGCTTCTTTTCATTTCTCGTCAATAAGTTTCAAAAGATACTGTCCGTACTGATTCTTGGCCATGGGCGCCGCGATTTCGCGAAGGCGTTCAGCATCGATCCATCCCTTCCGGTACGCAATGTCTTCAAGACAGGCAATCTTGAGCCCCTGGCGCTTTTCGATAACTTCAACGAAAGTGCTGGCGTCACTGAGCGAGTCAAAAGTTCCGGTATCCAGCCATGCAAAGCCGCGTCCGAGGGTTTGAACCTTAAGCTCCCCTGCTGCCAGGAATTCCTGGTTTACAGTAGTTATTTCAAGCTCTCCGCGCGCAGACGGCTTGATGTGGGCCGCTACGTCGACGACTTTGTTGGGATAGAAATACAGGCCCACGACAGCGTAATTCGACTTGGGCCGGGAAGGCTTTTCTTCAATGCTCAGACAACGTCCGTCGGCATCGAATTCCGCCACCCCGTAACGCTCGGGATCCTTCACCCAGTAACCGAATACCGTGGCCATTGAGTCCTCTTCGGCAGAGCGCACCGCCTCCTGAAGCTTGGGTGTAAATGCATCGCCGTAAAAGATATTGTCGCCCAATACCAGGCAGGCACAGTCGTCACCTATAAAGTCCTTGCCAATAATAAATGCCTGTGCAAGACCGTCGGGAGACGGCTGCTCGGCATACTCGAAATGCACGCCGTAATCCGAGCCGTCGCCAAGCAGGCGCCTGAAGCCGGGAAGATCCTGAGGTGTTGAAATGATGAGTATATCCCTTATCCCGGCGAGCATCAGAACGCTCACGGGATAATACACCATAGGCTTGTCGTAAATAGGGAGCAACTGCTTGCTGACACCCTTGGTAATGGGATAGAGGCGGGTTCCGGAGCCGCCGGCAAGAACTATTCCTTTCATATTAACTTCATATTATCAAGACATATCCGCAGGCTGTCCATCCAATAAGGGACAGCGACGCCGAAAGTCTCCTTGATTTTTGTTTTGTCCAATACAGAATAAGCGGGGCGGATAACCTTGGAAGGGAATTCCCCTGAATGGCAAGGCTTGACGGAGCAATGGCCGTGACCGGAGAGGCGTGCAATGGCGCAGGCGAAATCGTACCAGCTGCACACCCCCTCGTTGGAGTAATTGTAAATCCCGCTGCGGCCTTCCCAAAGACGCCCCTCGACGATACTGAAAATCGCTTTGGCCAGATCGAGGGCGTATGTCGGAGTGCCTACCTGGTCGAAAACCACGTTAATGGAGGGACGCGACTCTGTAAGCGACAAAATGGTCTTTACAAAGTTACGTCCGAATTCGCTGTACAGCCAGGCGGTACGGATAATAACATACTTACAGCCAGCGGCCAGAACGGCCTGCTCGCCGTGAAGCTTTGTAAGCCCGTAAACCCCAGTAGGAGTGCCTGTCATATCCTCCCGGCAAGGGGTATTGTAGACCTCTTTGCCGAATACATAATCGGTGCTGATATGGACCAGAAGCCCGCCACGCCGCGCCATAGCTCCGGCAAGATTGCCTACAGCCTCGGCGTTCAGCATTTCGGCAAGCCCGGAATTGTCTTCAGCCGCCTCCACGTTGGTGAAAGCGGCGCAATTGATGATGACGTCAACGCCCTCGCTCTCGACCATGGCGTCCACCGCCGTGGCGGAGCAGATATCAAGCTCCTCCACATCGGTGAAAATATATCGGTCCGATGAGCAAGCCGCCACGATGCGGATTTCCGAACCCAGCTGCCCGTTTGCTCCTGTAACCAGAACAGTCATATCCTTTCTACTGTTTGTATATCCAAATCCATTGTAGCCGTCCCTAAAACTCCAAGCCTGACGGCAAGGCAACGCCCCGAGGCCACACTTACCAATTCACATTCAAGGCCGGCCAGCGGGCCGTCTATAACCCTAACCCGGTCGCCGGGAGAGAGGTTCCGGTCGCTGAGACGCACAGGTGCCGGTCCGTCCTGAACCATCCTGCGGAAAGTCTCCATCTCTTCATCCCTCACCACTGCAGCCTTGCCCTCCGAAGGGAGGAAGCGCCAGATACGCTGCTCGCGGGCCAACAGGGCCACCCGGTCATTGTCGGTACAGCGGATGAAAATAAACCGCGGTAAAACAAGGGTTTCAACAAGCTTGCGCCTGTCGCTCCACTTATGTATCTCCCTGCGCACCGGCAGATAATGCTCCACGCCCATCCGCGAAAGGCTCTCCGAGACCTTTTTCTCCTGGCAGCTGCGCACGCAGCCGACGTACCAGTGTAAAGAGGAGGCGGAGCTATTTGGGGTCATATTCCGAGAACCGGGAATTTTTGGAGATGAATTCGGGCACGATTTTTTTCATCAACTTCACCATCTCGGGAATCTCTACCTTGCGGGCAAGTACGTCCAAAGCGTCAACATACTCCCTGACCTCGGAATACTCGTAAATACGCACCTTCGCGACACGAATGCGTCCGTGCTTTGTAGGCTCGGTATTCTCGACATTAGAGAGAACCTCCTCATATAGCTTTTCACCAGGCCTCAGGCCTGTATATTCAATCTTGATATCCTTGTCGACCACAAGTCCGGAGAGCTCGATCATACGCCGTGCCAGGGTATCGATCTTGACAGGCTCTCCCATATCGAACACGCAGATACGGTTGGCGGTATCCAGTACTACGGCTTCCATGACGAGGCGGCAGGCCTCGGGAATAGTCATGAAAAAGCGGGTTATATCCGGATGCGTTACCGTCACGGGGCCGCCCTTGCGGATCTGCTCGCGGAAACGGGGTATAACCGAGCCGTTGGACCCGAGCACATTGCCGAACCGGGTGGTCACAAAGCGCGTCTTTCCCTCATGCTCTCCCCTCTCGATGGCAAGGCCCAGACTCTGGACATAAATCTCGGCAAGGCGCTTGCTGCAACCCATGATGTTGGTCGGATTGACGGCCTTGTCAGTCGATATCATAACCATCTTATCCACACCGTACTGAATGCAGAGATCCGCCACATAGCTCGTTCCCACAAGATTCACCAGTACGGCCTCGCAAGGATTCTCTTCCATCAAGGGCACATGCTTGTAAGCTGCCGCGTGAAATACAACGTCGGGCTTGAAGCGCCTGAATGCATAATCAAGCCTGGCCCTCAAACGCACATCTCCTATGACAGGAACGAAATCCAGGGAGGGGAAAGTATCCTCCAGCTCAAGCCGCAGGTTGTGCATAGGAGTCTCGGCGTTGTCGAACAGGATGAGCTTGGCGATACCGAATGTAGCAAGCTGACGGCAAAGCTCGGAACCTATCGACCCGGCAGCACCGGTCACCATAACCGTCTTTCCTGCAAAGCCGGCCTTGATTTCAGGCATGGACACCATTATCTCATCACGCCCCAGGAGGTCCTCGATTTTCACTTCACGGATGCCCGAGCCACGGTCCTCTCCAATCTCGCCCATTTCAGGAAGGTACAGAACCTTGAGCCCGAGGCTGTAGCAATACTTGATAAGCCGCTCGTTTTCAAGGCGGGCGTCTTCCTTACGGGTGAACAGTACAGCTGTAACGGACAGGCTCAGCGAAAGACGGTCCAGGTCTTTCTCGTCTTTGAAATAATAGACCGACTTATCGGCAAACTTGGCGTACTTGAGCGAAGAATTGGGCGTAATGATACCTATGAGGTCGTAGTGCGATGAATTACGAAAGCGGGTGATAGCCGATTCCGACTTGTCTGAAGTGCCGTAAACCAGAACCCTGCGGCATTTCTGCAGGTCGCGCACTCTCGACTTATAGATATCATAGACGAAGATCATTATAAGCCGGACGCCCATAATGAAAAGAAGGGAAAGAAGCAGGTCGAGGCACAGCATCACAATCACGATGCTGTCCACGCGGGCGAAAGCGATCAATGATACAAGCATCATGACCGCTTTCCCTCCCAGAGCTATCGCAAACTTGATAATGTCCTTGAAGCTGGTGTGACGTATGATGATTACATAAGTCTTGACGGCCAGGAACATAACCACTGTCGAGCACAGCGAGGAGATCATCCATACCAGCCAGAACCGCATACGCGGCATAAGATGCTCAGGAGCCACGGAAGTGGCGCCGAAAAGCACAAGGGCCGATACCAGGACAGACAGGATGATGTCCATCACAAGTACCATCCGCACATCCAAATACTTGGTCGCGAACTTGCCGAACTGTTTTTCTATACGGAAATGCAAAGCCCTGTTATTTATCTTTCTGCGAATAATAATCGTACGAATGATAGCCGCCGTATCCGTAACGGTAACCATACCCGTAGCTGCCCCGTCCGGATGACATTTCCGTTGCGTTGAGCAGGAGCGACAGGTTCTTGAGGGTACCCTTGGAGTAGATATCCTCGATCTCATGGATCATAACCTTGTCAAGCATACCGGAACGGACGATGAAGATAGTACGGTCGGCGATTTCGGAAATGATCTGTGTATCCGCCACGATATTGAACGGAGGACAGTCGATGAGTATGTAGTCATACTCGCCCTTCAGGGAAGCGATAAGTTCGGCGAACTGGCGGCTGCCCACAAGCTCACTGGGGTTGGGAGGGATGGTACCGACCGGCAGAATAGTAAGAGAATCGTACTCTTCGACCTTGACCATAACGGAGTTGATATCGATACCCTCGCCTGAAAGGTAGTTGGAAAGACCTTTCTTGGGGCTGCCGACAAGGGACGAAAGCGAAGCGTGACGCAGGTCGCCGTCCACCAACAGCACTTTGAATCCCTTGATGCTCAATGCAGCTCCGAGATTTGAGGTGACGAAAGTCTTACCGGAACCGGGATTGAAAGATGTGGTTATGATAACGTGGTTGGAAGAGCCGCGGTTCATAAACTCAAGGTTGGTACGGCACACTCTGAACGCCTCGTTCACGGCATCCCTCTTGCCATGATGCACCAGGAACGACACTTTGTCTTCCTTCTTCTTGTTGATATCCTTAATCTTGATATTCTTAAGATTCTTAAGCTTGTCGATAGCGCTCAGCTTGTCGTTGCCATGAAGGGGAACTTCGCCAAGGAAAGGAGCCTTTACGGCTTCAAGATCCTTGCGGTCCCTGATCTTGGTATCGGTGACGGTCATCAGGTACAAGACTGCCAGCGGGATGAGCAATCCAAGGACGAAAGCGATAAGGAGTATCTGCTTTGTATTGGGAGAAGTAGGCCTGGGCGAACCGGTAGGCCGTGTAATTACGCGTGTGTTGTAGGCGGTAAATGCCTGGGAGAGCTCATTCTCTTCCCTCTTCTGGAGAAGGAAAATGTAGAGTGCTTCCTTAACCTTCTGCTGACGCTCGACGCTCAGGAGGTACTGCGACTGCTTGGGGTTGTCCGCCAGACGCGAAGTGGCCCTCTGCTCGGCCTTCTGGATATTGCTGATCTGGGCCTGGAGGGTGTTGATAAGGTCATCCACCGATGCCAGGATAGTTGAGCGCATGTCGTTCAGGTTGGCGTTCATCTCCTGAACGATAGGGTTGCGCTCCGAAGAGTTGGCGACCAGGTTGTTGCGCCTCAGCACGAGGTCGTTATACTTACCTATCTGATTGGTAATGTTTATGTTGGACAAGCTCGGAGGCGAAGGGAGCATCTTGGAATAATCGTCGGACGAACTCAAGCTGGTGCGCACATAGCGAGCTGAATACAGCTGGTTGTCCAGATCCTGCAGCTGGCGCGTAGCCTCCTGGCTCTGCGACATGTACATGCTCGACACAGCCGCCACGTCAGGGATGACATAACGGCTCTTGTAATTCGATATGTCGGTATCTACATTACCGAGATCCTGCTCGATTGCGGCAAGACGGTCATCGATGAAATGAGATGTACTGACGGCGGTCTTGTTGCGGTCGTCCACCCAGTTCTCATTATAGACGGTGAGAACCATGTCAAGGACATCCTCCGCCCTGCGGGGGCTCTGGTCGGTGATGGTAAGGGCCAGAACATCGGAATAGTTCTTGGTGTTCAGGGCAGAGGCGGAAAGCCTGCTGTTGTATGAAGACGTGGCTCCCTGGATGGAATAGTGATTGATGAAGATAGGCTGGCTCACAACGGAGAGCGAATCCACAAGCGATATGACCAGCGGTCCGGCGGCGGTGGCAAGAGTATCACCGTATGCAGCTTCATAAGACTTGCTTTCCTTGGAATTAGGAGCCGTCATTACAAGCTTGAAGCGGCCGGCTTCGTCCTTATCGGGAGTAAGCTCCATATCAACCCTGCCGGCAGGCTCCAAGAAGCGGGCGCGGATAGGCAGACCCGCACCGTAGATAACGTGCTTGCGGGCGCGGCCGGCTACGCTGTAATTGAAATCGAGGCCCATACGCTGGACGACCTCACGCATAAGGTCCGGTGACTGCAGGGCGATGATTTCGTTAGCGAGCTTGGAATTCTGCTGGGTCATACCGCCGGCCGACAGCATCGATTCCAGATCATTGGTAGAACGGCGGATAGCCGATTCCTTGATCAGCACCGTGGACGAACGGGTATATACTTTAGGAGTCTTGACAAGATAGAAAGTCGCAACAAGGACGCACAAGACCACAGATGCCACAAACCAATACCACTTGGAAGCACATTTGACAAGGAAATCCTTAAGGTTGAAGCTTTCCCCTTGATCTTGCTGATTGCGGTTAAGAGAAGTATTATCTGCCATGATAGGGATATTTAACTTAATTGTTCATTGCCGCTGTCCTCATGGCGACGACGGTGATGGTCGAGACGATGGTGGCGGCAAGGGATGCGATGGAAATCCAGAAAGAAGTACTGAGGACGGTATTACCGTTGACAGTAGACTGCCTTGTGCGCATCTCGTTGGGTTCTACATAGATAAGGTCGTTCTGGCAAATGTAGTAAGCCGGACTCTGCACCAGGTTCTCCATAGAGCGGAGGTCGATGAGGTAAGTCTTCTGGACTCCCCCTTCCTCGCGGATGACTCGGATATTGTCACGGCGCCCCAGGATGGTAAGGTCACCGGCGAGAGCAAGAGCATCAAGGATTGTAACCTCATCCCTCACGATGGCATAACGTCCGGGACGTGCAACCTCGCCCATCAGCGACACGTAAAGATTCAGGTAATCTACGGTAACCACAGGGTCACGTACCAGATCCTGAGCCATAAGTTCGTTCTTGATCTTATCCGCAACCTCAGCCCTCGTGAGACCTGCAACCGGAATCTTGCCAATGACGGGGAAATCGATATTACCGTCGCCGTCAACAATATAGCCGCTCACTCCGGTGTTATAGTTGGTAGCGCCCTCTATGGTGGAGCCGACGTAACGCGAAACATAAGGCAGATTGAATTGCTGCATCAGTTCAACTCCGTTACAGTTAACGACGATACTGATCTTGTCGGCGGGACGCAGGCGGATAGGCTCCACTGCGACGTCGTTGCGGATTTCTTTATCTGAAGAATCCTGGAAATAAACAACATTAGTAGGGGCGGAACAAGCCGACAGGATAGCAGCCGCCGCCGAAATAGCAATTATCAAATGTTTCTTCATACGCACAAATAGGGATAATCGTGCAAATATAGTACAATTATCCCATATTAACAATTAATAAGACCTACGCGAGGTGAAGATTATTTTCGAAATTGCAGTCCTCTTCCGTAAATGATTTCAGGCAGCTTATAAGATAATCCAGCATGGCATCGGAGAACACCCCTTCGGAAGAATAAATAAGACGGTCCTTGTCAAGTTCGTCCGCTGCCGCCGCGCATGAAGCGGGAAGCTGTTCGAGAGACTCCCTCAAGGCGTCATTGCCGGCTGCGTGGATATTGACGCCAAGGCCTACGTAAGTCCGGCGTGCCACTTCCAGAGCATCGGGCATTTCAAAACCGTGACGTGCGGCAGCGCACAGCGCCGCCATCAGCAGATATGTATTGGCCGTGGCATCAGAAGCCCTCCACTCGAAAGTCGCTTTATCCGAAAAGTCGCTCTGAGCGCTCTTCTCGCCCGGATTGCAGATGGCAGCCATGTCAACATTGCTGGTCCAGCCGAGGGGCACCCGCACAAGGGCGCTGCGGTTGGAATGAGACCAGCACAGAGATGTAGGAGCCTCCTGGTTAGGGACCAGGCGCATGAATGCCAGAGGGTGCGGATTGCCGAATGCGGTCAGCGAAGTTCCGGCATCCATATACCCGGCGATAGCCTTGCGGACCACATCGGTAATATCCCCGTCCTTTACCATGACGCTCTTTCCGTCACGTGTAAACTTACAGTGGACGTGCATACCGGAACCCGCCTTGCCCTTGGTAATCTTGGGAGCGAAAGTAATGGTCAGACCATACCTGTAAGCCAGGCGGCGCATAACCCATTTGGCCAGTACCAGCTGGTCTGCGGCATCTTCGATATCTACCGGCAGGAACTCTATTTCGTTCTGCTCGTATATCTTACCATCCATGCAGAAGTTACCGACTTCGCTATGGGCATATTTCACCATCCCGCCCACTTGGGTGATGTAGCGGACAGCCTCCACCCGGAAGTCGGCAAACTTGTTGAACGGCGCACTCTCGTGATAGCCTTTCTGGTCTGCGATATGATACATTCCGTCGTCGGGGGCGATTATGTAGTACTCAAGTTCGCCCATCGTCTGCATTTGGAGGCCTGTTTTTTCGTTGAAAACCTTGTGGGCCTTGCGCAGCACATATTCAGGGGAACTGTCGAAGGGTTCGCCGTCGCGGTTGAAGAAAGAGCATAGCACACCGACCGTGGGCACTTCGCAGAAAGGGTCACGGAAAGCGGTGCGGTAACGTGGAATGACGTAAAGGTCGCTCTTGCCGGCCTCCACAAAGGGGAACAGACTCGATCCGTCCACTCTCTCCCCCGCTTCAAGAATGTTTGTGAGATGCTCACGGTCGCGGACGACGAAGTTCAGGGTTTTGAGGCGCCCGTCCCAACCGCAATAATGGAAATTGAAGATTTCTACTTTATTGTCAAGGCAATACTGAATCAGCTCAGCCTTTGTTTTAATGTTCAACATGTACGTTTTATGCGCTTAAAAAATGTGGACAGCAAAATTACGGATAAAAATCGTATTTTTGCGCTTATGAAGCGATTTTTTTGCCTGCTTTCAGCTCTTTCCGCCGTCTTGTGCCTGAAGGCGCAGGAGGGCACCCTGCGGCTGGATTATTCTTTCTCCGGGACGGCCCGGGAAGCCTCCATAGCCCTCGACGAAATACGTTCCCTGCATCCCTGGGCGGGACGGAGATACAACCTTGACAAAGTCCCTCTCAAAGGAAACGGACAGTTAACCGTGCGATCGGTAGCGGACAGTACTGTTTTGTACCGCACATCGTTCAGCACCCTGTTCCAGGAATGGCAGAACACTCAGGAAGCAACTGTGGTCAGGCGCAGTTTCGAGAATGTATTCCTGGTTCCGATGCCGCAGGAGCCCTGCGAAGTATGCGTTGAGCTCTTCGATACTCACGGACGTACGCAGGCCTCGCTCACTCACCGCATCGACCCCGCCGATATACTGATTCGACCCGCTGTCGGCGCTCCGAATGCAAAAGAACTGCTGATCAGCGGCCCGGCCGACAAATGCATAGATGTTGTGATTGTCGCCGAAGGCTACACTGCTTCAGAAATGGACACCTTCTGGAAAGACGCCCGCAGGGCCATGGACTCTATCCTTTCAAGCGAGCCGTTCAAAACCTACAAGAACCGCTTTAACTTCCGTGCCGTGGGGCTTCAATCACCGCAGAGCGGGGTAAGCATACCGGGCAAAGGCGTATGGAAAGACACGCCTCTGCACTCCCATTTCGACACGTTTTATTCAGAGCGCTACCTCACTACGCTCAGCATCAAAGACCTGCACAACGCTCTGGCCGGGGTCCCTTACGAGCACATCATTATTCTTGCGAACACCGACAATTACGGTGGTGGCGGAATCTATAATTCCTACACCCTAACAACCGCTCACCACAGTTTGTTCCGGCCGGTGGTGGTTCATGAATTCGGGCACAGTTTTGCCGGACTTGCAGACGAATACTATTACGACGACCAGTACAGCAACTATTACTTCCCCGACTGCGAGCCCTGGGAGCCAAACATCACCACGATGAAAGAATTTTCATCCAAGTGGGAAGATATGCTCGGCCAAAACGGAGTGAGCGTTATCGAAGGGGGCGGCTATATGAGCAAGGGGGTTTGGAGGGCTTGCCCCGACTGCCGCATGAAGACCAACACCGCTCCCGGCTTCTGCCCTGTATGCCGCAGAGCCATCGAAAGAATGATTAAATTCTACACTGAGTAATCCCGCAGCTCTGCCGAGCACTGCAGACCGTCTGCGCCCACGCAGTCGTGAGTGGGAGGGGCCCGCAAGCATCGCGCAGCGGGAGGGATAGGCCGAAGGCCGTAGTCTGCAGTGCTCGGCAGAGCTGCAGGAATAAATCAGAACTGAATAGATATGCCGGTCAAATACGAAGAACTGAACGGGTCGGCATAAGGCACCACTGCCACCTGCACCCGGCGGCCGCCCAATCCGTCCCAAACACTGTCCGGGATACCCAGCAGGCTCTTCACGGGCCCAAGCAACCACTCCCCTGCATGCGCAGCAAGTATCCCAAGGCCTGCTCCGGCAATAACATCGCCCAGCCAGTGCCGGTTACCGTAAATACGGTCGGCGGCAGTATAGATTCCCGCCGCATAAGCCCCTGCTCCCCAAAGGGCACCGTAATCCATCCTCACAAGTTCAGCCCCCGTAAAAGCAAGAATCGAATGCCCCGAGGGAAATGACTTGTAGTCTCCGCCGTCTGGCCTTAGGCTGTGGAAAAAATATTTTGGGATACGGCTCAAGCCAAGAGCCACAAGGTGAGATACTGACGATTCGATGGCCCTGTCAAGAAAAGAACGAGAAGCCTTGCAACCCACGAGACCCAGCCCCAGATGCATAGCCGAGGGCACATACTGGACATACGAGCCGATATCGTGGAAAGCCATTTCCCCGCCACGGCGCAAATCCTCCTGAACGTAATCTTTTACAGGAATCTCTATTGCCTCGTGCCCGAAATAATGCACTCCCAAGCCTGCACCCACAAGCACCCCTGGAGCTATCAGCTGAGAGGGGCGGAAAGCCCGTCGCCCAACAGAGTCGCGTGCAAACTGAGCTCTTGCCGGCAGGACCGACAAGAGCAGGAGAAACAGGCACAGACGGCGCATGACTCAGGCTATCTGGGGACGGCCGGAACGGTCGTGACGCTCAGTCCCCTCCAGGTGGCGCTCCTCCATTTTGCCCGCCTGCAAAGCGGCATAGTCGGCCCGGGCATTGAAAATGTCGATGGCGGTAAAGATTGCCGAACGCATCGAATGCGGGTCAGCCTCATCGCGCCCGGCCATATCGAAGGCCGTTCCATGGTCGGGGGAAGTCCGCACGATGGGCAGGCCGGCGGTGTAGTTCACACCGTCCTCGAATGAAAGAGCCTTGAACGGAGCAAGACCCTGGTCGTGATACATGGCAAGGGTGGCATCAAAACGCTCGTAATGGCTCAGGCCGAAGAAACCGTCGGGAGAGAAAGGTCCGAAAGCCAAAATACCCTCGGAAGTAGCCTGCGCCACTGCAGGAATGATGATATCCTGCTCCTCGCTGCCAAGCAGGCCCCCGTCACCGCTGTGCGGATTAAGGCTCAGCACGGCAATGCGCGGCTGGTCGATACGGAAATCTTCCTTGAGAGACTGGTCCATCAGGCGAAGCTTGCTCACAATCTTGTCCTTCGATATGGAACCGGCCACATCTTTAAGAGGAATATGACCGGTCACCACTCCCAGCCTGAGCCTGTGGCTGGTCATGAGCATGGTGACATCGTTCACTCCGAACTGCTGCTGGAGATATTCCGTATGGCCCGGGAAACCGAATCCCTGGCCCGACATAGCCTTTTTGTTGATGGGGCCTGTCACCAGCACGTCCAGCAAGCCCGCCTTTATATCTTCAACTGCCTTGGCAAGAGATGTGATGGCGGCCTTCGCAGAATCGGCAGTAGCCTGGCCAGGCTCGGCGAACACATTGTCCGGCAAGCAGTTAAGTATATTGATACGCTTGGGCTTGGCATCCACTGCCGAAGTAATCACGTTCGAGTCAAGCTGATCTATTTCGGGTATTGTCTTCTTATAAAAACCGAACAATTTTGACGAACCGTACACCACAGGAGTAAAGAACTCCAGTATACGTGGGTCCGACAATGCCTTGATAATGACCTCGTAACCTATACCGTTCGAGTCTCCCTGAGTTATGCCTACAATTGGTTTTCTTTTCTGCATGTTATTGACTTAATAAATATCCTTCATCTTGAGGTAACCCGGGCATGGAATAAGCAGCCACGGCAAGGGCGTCGCAACGCTCGTTCTCCGGATGCCCCGCATGCCCCTTAAGCCAGTGGAAAGAAATGCTGAACTTCATTGAAAGCTCGTCAAAGCGGGCCCACAGGTCCCCGTTTTTCTTGCGTTTCCAGCCTTTTGTTACCGTATTGACCACATACTGAGAATCGCTCCAAACCTCAACGGAAGCGCCCTGCCATAGAATAGCTTCGAGCCCTTTGATCACGGCAAGCAATTCCATACGGTTATTGGTGGTGAGCGCGAAACCGCCGCTCATCTCCTTGCGCAGGTTGCCGCATCGCAGCACCACGCCCCAGCCTCCGGGGCCCGGATTACCGCTTGCCGCTCCGTCAGTATAGAGATAAATAATCTCTGATCTGGTCATATTCATATCCGCGCGAAAGCGCAAATTTAATAAGTTTAAATTTTTTCTGGGGATCCCCTTCCAGGCTTGCCGCCTTGGCCTCCAGCAGCTTGGACAATTTGTCGGTGGCGGCTTGAATGTCGACAGTATCCAGCGCTTCTTCAATCAGCGCCTGCTCTATGCCTTTAGCCCTCAGGGCAAAGCGTATCTTAACCGGGCCCCAGCCGGTAAGCCGTGCTTTCTCGCGTGCAAACGCACCGGCATACCGCAAGTCGTCCACAAAACGCTCTTTCACCAAAGACTCCACCACTTCCCCGGCCAAAGCGGCATCACCCTCCAGGGCCTTCATCGCCTTGGCCATAATATCTTTGCGGCAGTACTCACGCTTGGAGCACAGCGCTTCAAGCGAATCGAGCACTTTCTTTGCCTTTTCGTCCATATCAGAAGTCGAAACCAAGGGAAATATACATCCCCAAATCGTACTTGGTCTCGTGGAAGCGGTCCGACCAGTACCCTAACACCTTGATAGGGCCTATAGGAGTATTGTAGCCTACTTCCAGACCCGCGCCCCAGAGGGTCGGCAAGACCGTAGTGATGACATCTTCCAGTTTGTTTTCTTCGCGGAAATAGCCGCCCGTGGCAGTTACAAACAGATTCTGTCCCAGACGAAAGCGGAGACCGAGATTGGCCGTTGCCGCAATAGGACCGGCCTGATAAGCGTTTCCAAAACCTATGAAAGGCATCTGCCCGTCAATATACCGGTCAGGCATCACGCCTCCGACATAGTTCTGGTGAGCCAGCGAGAATGTAGGATCGACAGGCCCGCCGGCTACGGGTTTGGAAGGGCTTCCCATCAAAAATCTCACGTGCACGTCCGGCAGAAGGACAACCCAGCTGCCTATGATGCGCCACACGGCCGAATAGTTCACATATACGGTCTGCAGAGGCGTGAATGAAGGGCTGCCTATCTTTGCGAAATCGTAATCGTAGCCGAAAGTCATGTATGTACCCTTCAGAGGATAGTGATAGCGGTCGTAGGTGTAGATGGAGCCGTTTGCAAACATACCTACGTACGCTCCCTGCATGAGGCCGGGGTTGAGGTTATAGACCGACTCTCCGTAGGTAGTGGCATACGGAAGGAAATACTGCCTGTACTGGGCGCCTACATTAAAGTCAACGCTTGTCCAACGGATATTGGACAGATAAAGCTTCTCTGCGTGTCCCCACCAGCGGGCGGCCGCCCCTACACGGTTAAGGTCGGTGGAAAGGGTTGAAGATATGTTCCTGACACTTGCCTCGAGGTTGATGGTAGGCATCCATGAGAGGTCGAGAGCAGCCCGCACGCCGAACTTCTGGTTACGGCCAACCTTGGCGTCCATGTCAAGTTTGAAACCGCTGAGCTTATGGGCGTTCAAGCCAAGGTTGAAGATGAACGAAGGCCATTCTTCAGTATCCAGACGCACCCCCATTCCGAACTGGTTACGAGGGCCCCTCACACAGTCGAACAGAAGACTGTACGGTTCGTTCTGGCCCAGCACACTGTAAGTAACCGATGAGAAAGAACCTGTAGCTTCTATGATGGACATCATATGCTCCATGCTGGTCTTGCTTATCTTCCCTCCCGGTTTGAATTTGATCTTACGCTGAAGCATCCGGGCTTCGGACTTCGTGAGGCCCTTGAAGTCGACGTTTTCGATCAGTACCGGAGTGCGGCCTATATCCACGGCTGGAGGCCCCTGGAGAGTCGTAACGGCGTCTTTGGTCAGGCCCTTTATCTCGGCGATTTCCTCAGCCTTGAGCCTGGCCGCCACATAACCTCTGTTGATCATGGTGTCTATGGCCTCCGGCGTAAAGCTCAGCATGTTGTATCCGGTAAGCACCGGCTTGATAAACACATCGGTCTCGCCGACATTCTTGTCGAAGGTGTTCTTGCCGAGCATGGTTACGAACTGCATAACTATGTCGCCAAGATTATTGACCTGCGAGAATGCGCGGTCCTGGTCCGACAAGTCAACGCCGATAACAATGTCTGCGCCCATGGCCCTTGCCAGGTCGACCGGGAAGTTGTTACGGGTTCCGCCGTCGGTAAGAATGGTGCCCTTCGACCTCACCGGCTTGAAAAGCACGGGGATGCTCATCGTCGAGCGCATTGCATCCTTTATGGAGCCGGATGACCAGTTCTTGGCCTTAAGGCTTACCATATCAGTCGCCACGCAGAAAAACGGAATCGGCAGGTCTTCGAAAGCTATATTGTCCTGATACCCGACGCTAAGGCTCGAGAAGAGATTATTGACATTGAATCCATAAACATATCCGGACGGAAGGGAGCTTGCAAAACTGTTCTGGCCAAAGTTACCCGAAGCGCCGTTGTCGATATACTGGACTTGGTCATCGATACGGGTCTGGAAATCTTTCTTGGAGTAATGGAAAGGTATCGCCACCAAATAAGTCTCGCGGTAACGTTTGCGCGCATAAGAATAGTACGACTGGTCGATTTTATCCGAAAGCATGACCCCCCAGTCCTGGTTCCTCAGCAAAGAGTCCATGTAGTGCGAATCATAACCAAGGGAAGCTATGCCGCCCACAAGGCCGCCCATACTGGTTCCGCAGATCATGTCGATAGGAATGCCCTGTTCCTCCAGATAGCGCAGCACTCCCACGTGGGCCGAGCCTTTGGCTCCGCCGCCGCTAAGGACCAGCGCTACCGTAGGCCGGTGCTGGGCCGCATGGATAGAGTCCATGCGAGCACGCATCCTGGCAATGATAGCCGCATCGGCCTGTGGATCCACACTGTCGATGGAAAGGCCGTTGGCATACTCCTGACCCGACGAGGGTACGGTTAAAAATATAGCCGCTATTGCGGCGAATGCCGTCCGGCAAGCATACCGCAGGCCGCGAGAATATCCTCGCCTCGTGAAGCTCTTATTGTGCATACTATTCCATGATTATTCAATCGGTTCTTAAACTCCTCCATACGTATGTCGGGAGGGCAGTCATAGGGGAAATCCGGGATTTTATGGAAACGGATAAGATTCACCCGGCACTCAAGGCCGCCCAGCAGGCGGATCAGAGCATCGGCGTGCCGCTTACTGTCGTTCCATCCGGCGAACATAGTGTACTCGAAGCTCACCCGGCGCTGCCCTGTAAAGTCATATTGCCTGATCAGGCCGATTACATCTTCCAGCGGCCAGGCTTTTTGGACGGGCATCATCTCGAGGCGTTCTTCGGGGAAAGGATTATGAAGGCTCACCGCCAGATGGCAGCGTTCTTCGTCAAGGAATGTTTTCAATACAGGCAGGACGCCGATAGTGCTGAGGGTTATGCGTTTCGGGCTCCAGCCGAACCCCTCGGGAGAGGTAAGGACGCCTATGGCCTTGCGGACCTCGGCGTAATTGTCCAAAGGCTCCCCCATCCCCATAAATACGGCGTTTGTAAGCGATTCGCTCTCCGGGATACTGACAAACTGGTTGAGGATGTCCGCGGCATCCAGATTGCCCCGCCATCCCTGGCGGCCGGTCATACAGAAACGGCAGCCCATACGGCAGCCCATCTGGGAGCTCACGCAGAGGGTGCGCCTCTGCTCGTCGGGAATCACGACGGCTTCTACGGATTCTTTTTCGTTGACGGCAAAAAGGTACTTGGAGGTGCTGTCACGGGATGTCACCGAGGCAATGGGAGCAGAGGTCCCGAGCTCGCAGTTTTCCTGCAGGCGCGCCTTCGACAGCTTGGATATGTTGGTCATGGCATCCCAGCTGGAAACCCGCTTTACATACAGCCACTCGGCGAGTTGACGCCCCACAAAAGGCTTCAATCCGCAATCTGCGGCGAGGGCCGTCAGCTCCGCCGGACTTTTTCCGAGCAACTTTGTTTTCACATTACAAAAATAACGATTTTTCTATTATATTTGTATTCGTAATATTAAAACCACACGTTATGGCTAAAGAAATTGAAACTCAGGCCACTGATGTCAATGCCGCCAAGCTTAAGGCATTGCAGGCCACGATCGACAAGATCGAAAAAGATTTCGGAAAAGGAACGATTATGAAGCTGGGAGATCAGCCACAATGGGACGTCCAGGTGATACCGAGCGGCTCAGTTGCCCTCGACCACGCACTTGGAATCGGTGGTTACCCCCGCGGCCGCATAATCGAGATTTACGGTCCGGAGTCAAGCGGCAAGACCACTCTTGCCATCCATGCCATTGCGGAAGCCCAGAAGCAGGGCGGAATAGCCGCAATGATCGACGCCGAACACGCATTCGACCGCACTTACGCCCAAGCTCTCGGCGTAAACCTCGAAACTTTGCTCATCAGCCAGCCGGACAATGGCGAGCAGGCTCTTGAAATCGCCGACAATCTCATCCGCAGCGGCGCAATCGACATCGTAGTCATCGACTCCGTTGCAGCCCTCACGCCCAAGGCCGAGATCGAAGGCGAGATGGGAGACAACAAAGTGGGCCTCCAGGCCCGCCTTATGAGCCAGGCCCTCCGCAAGCTCACCGCCAACATCTCCAAGACAAACACCTGCTGCATCTTCATCAACCAGCTCCGCGAGAAGATCGGCATTATGTTCGGCAACCCCGAGACGACCACCGGAGGCAACGCCCTCAAGTTTTACGCTTCTGTCCGTATCGACGTACGCCGCATCACCCAGCTCAAAGACGGTGACGAGGCCACCGGCAACCGCACAAGGGTGAAGGTAGTCAAGAACAAGATGGCTCCCCCCTTCAAGAAGGCGGAATTCGACATCGTGTACGGCGAGGGTATAAGCCACGTCGCCGAAATAGCCGACCTGGCCATCGAACTGGACATCATTCACAAGAGCGGCTCGTGGTTCAGCTACGGCGGAGAGAAGCTAGCCCAGGGCCTTGCAGCGGTTAAGCAGCTGCTGCGTGACAATCCCGAGCTTTGCGAAGAAATCGAAGCTCAGGTACGCGAAGGTCTGGCTACTGTAAAAGACTGATTTACATCCAGAAAGAAAGGGGTCTGAAGACCTTTTGCTTGAAGCGTTCGCCGGCACTCCAGCCGGCGAATGTCGTTTCTGTAACTTCCTCGGTGCCTTTAAGGTCTTCGAGGTATTTACGTGCATTAAGTGTAGCCGTATGCTCGTCATATATCATTGCTCCGGCCTCATAGAGCTTGAGCAGGCTCTGCTTATCTATGTTCGACGAGCCGATATAAATCATATAATCGTCTGCGATGAACACTTTGCTGTGTACAAAACGGTCCACCCTTTCGAAGATGCGCACGCCGGAACGTACGCAAGTCTTGTAATAAGAGTGGTTGACAGGAGAAGCAAACTCGACGTCGGCGTCCCTGGCAATCAGGAGACGCACGTCCAAACCACGCTCGGCCGCTTTCTTCATGGCTTTGACCACCCGTTTGGTGGGCATGAAATAAGGAGTTGCGATATAGACATAGCGCGAGGCGTTCTCGAGAGTCCAGACAAGCGCATCCTGCACCGAATTGGCGGGTACGTCAGGGCCGTCGGCAAAAAGCTGGAACACAGCTCCATCACCGCTTGCAGCCTCGTCTGACCTGACCAATTGCAGGGGTATCTTACCGCTCTTCGAGGTTGAGAGCATATTCCAGTTCTGGAGGAACATTGCCCTCAGGCTCATCACGGCCGGCCCTTTGATGCGGATATGTGTATCCTCCCAAGCGCCCATGCTGCCGTCGTTGATATTCATTCCGCCCACGTATGCAACTTTGCCGTCAACTATGCTGATTTTCCTGTGGTTCCAGGATGATATAGGGTATAGACCGTCACAGAAGCGTCCCAGAGGCCTGAAATTGCGCATGTCAACACCTCTTTTACGCATATCGGAATAAAAACCGTTAAAGAAGGACCGCCCGTCAATAATATTGTCAAAAAGATTGGCGACGTTATCGTGAGTATAGCGAACTGTTACTCCTTCTCCGGCCTTCTGAAGGAGAAGTTCCTTAAAGAAGTGCCCGGTGGTATCGCTGGCAAACAGCATGGTCTCAAGCTCGATATAATCTTTCGCCGCCTTGTAATCCGCAGTAAGCAATTCGCGATAGTGAAGCCCGTTGGTGATTATCTCCATTTCGTTGCCCACTGTGGGAATACTTGCGGGAACGAATGTCAGGTAGCGGGCCAGTGGACGATACTGTTCCCGGATAAGACCTGTGGCGTCACGGACATAAACCGTATCAGGTTCGGCGCCGCTAACGGAAGGGCAGGAAGCCCGGCAAAGCAGCAAGAAAAACAGCGCCACATTAACCATCAATTGTTTAAGCATATCCATTCCACAAAAATAACTAAAATCTGCAAATAATAAATTATATTTGCATCCGATATGGCAGTATTGCTGGTATTTCTTTTGAGCGCAATGCTCATCTCCTTCCTCTGCTCCGTGCTGGAAGCTACCCTGATGAGCACCCCCATCTCGTATATTACTATGCGGGAAGAAGATGGCTACAAGCCAGCCTCGCTCATGAAGAAGTACAAGACAGATACTTCCAGGCCCCTGGCCGCAATCCTGTCACTCAATACCATAGCCAACACCATAGGCGCTGCTGGAGTAGGCCGCCAGGCGACCCTCGTTTTCGGCTCCGCATGGTTCGGTTTGGTAAGTGCGCTCACCACCATCCTCATCCTTGTTTTCGCCGAGATCATACCCAAGAATCTGGGCACCGCGCGCTGGAAGAGCCTCATGGGGTTCACCGCAAGGACGATACGCCTGCTCATTTTCTGCCTCTACCCTGTCGTCATCGCCGTGGAGTGGCTCCAGAAGCATATCACTCCCGAAGACAGCGACTCCACCGTTTCCCGCGAGGAAGTCGGAGCACTTGCCGACGTTGCCGAAGAGTCGGGAGAACTCGACGAGGACGAGAACGAAGTTATCCAGAACATTATCTCCCTTGATGAGATGCAGGCCTGCGACGCTATGACGCCGCGGGTGGTTTGTGCCATCGCCCCGGAGTCGATGCCGCTCAAACGCTTCTACAAAGACAAGCGTTACCTCCATCACAGCCGTATCCCGGTATTTGCCGACAACGACGAATACATTACCGGCTACATACTCCGTATGGAAGCCCTCCAGCTGATTGCAGAGAACAAGTCGGACGTTACCCTTGGAGATATAAAGCGCGACATCCCCGCCTTCCCCGAAGAAACCACGCTCGACGTCATATGGGACGAGATGATTTCCAAAGACGAGCCTATAAGCGTCATAATCAACGAATACGGAGCATTCCAGGGCATCTTGACCCTGGAAGACGTTATCGAAACTATTCTTGGCAACGAAATCGTTGACGAGCGTGACGAGGTACGCGACATGCAGCAGCTCGCACTCGAGCGCTACCGCAAACGCACCCAGGGCAGCAACAGCTAAATCCCTATCAGAGCTTTTCCCGTCCGGCCGTCAACACAAAGCTGCAACGGCTTTTCAAGGCGTATGTGCCGCACAAACTCGCTTTCGCTCAAAGCCGGAAGAGTCATAAGTGCCTGATGGTCGATGAAGTCATCCTTGCGGGAGAATTCATCCACGCTCACATAGCCCACGTTGAAAGAAGTCAGATTCTGGAAGAAATGAGAGCCCTGGCTCGGATCGACCCTGAAATCCTCTAAGGAGCACTCTACAAGGGCTTTCGCCTCCGAAATGTCGCTCCAATCAACAGGTATTCCCAGACTCGGGATATGCGTTCCCCAGCGCCCGTAACCTATAAGCAGGTAGCTAACGCCCTGATTGCGGAAGCGGGTATTCAGGGCCGTGATTTCCGCGGCTATTTCGGCAGTGCGCATTTTGTCAAAACTGTCCCGCTTGACATACACTATGTCCTTGACATCAGCAATCCAGCCAGTACCAAGCGAACTGGAAGAGCGGACGAGGGCGTGCTGGCAACTCACCTTGTCCCAGTCCACCTCCGAGCGAAGTCCGTCTGAAGATATGGGGCGGATCTGGAGCATATGGAAAACCCTGTTATCAAGGTCCGCGGCGAATTCTATCTCCACACTGCACTTCATCTCGTCGGTAGCTATCTGAAGCATTTGTTTAAGTATATCCGCCAAAGGGAATGTGTCATAGCGCAGTATATGGGCAAATGTCACAGCCTTAGGCCCCTCTGCCATGGCAGAATCTACTATGCGTCCGTTTTGGTAGTCATAGGTCGAAGCGACCTTTGAGAACGCCTTGAACCTGCCGCACTCGCTGATGGGAATACGCTCCAGATTAACAGCATCATCTACCGAAGTCTTGAACTTTCCGGGCTGCAGATTAAGCGCATACATTACCTGCTGGGTGTCGCGCATGGTAAGCTCGGGGGTAGAAGTCTGCACCACGTTGCGGGGATGGCTGGGCGAGAAACGCAGCACCTGCTCACCGTCAACCACGGCCTTGCCAAGGCCGAAGGCAATCTTTGCTATACCTTCCTCGGCCTTCTCGTATCCTACAGGATAGAAATTCAAGGAGCGTGCAGAGCCCGAGAGAGTCGGGAAATAATAGCCGTCATCTTCGGTGCCGCATACTTCCTGCAAGATTATACCCATTTTCTCTTCGGAGATAACATTGGCCGTGGCTGTTATGTATCCTCTCGACGAAGCATAATACACCGATGCATAAACGCTCTTAATAGCATTGCCAAGAAGGCGGAGCTGCTGGTCCTCGTTCTCGGTGCGGGGTATCATATAGGTCGAATAAACCCCCGCAAAAGGCTGATAATAAGAATCTTCCAGCTTCGAGGAAGAGCGCACGGCAAGCGGCTTGTCTACCTCCCTGATAAACACCCTCAGGGCAGCCACCAGCTCGGAGGGAAGGGTGGACGACACGAACTGGGTAAGGAGTTCGCTGTCCGAGAGGTCGGAGTTTATAACAAACTGAAGGCCATTCTCAAGGATAAAACGGTCGAAGAAATCGGAGGAGATGGCAAGGGTCCTCGGCACCAGCACTCGTACATCCTTCCATTTGTCATACAGGTTGTATTTGTAGAGAATGTGGCTCAGGAAGGCAAGCCCGCGGGCCTTGCCGCCCAGAGAACCTTCGCCCAGGCGAGCAAAGCCAATTGTGTCGTTGTAAGTGTCTGGATTGAAACGGGCCACCACTCCGAGTCCCTGTCCCATACGGTAGTCGTGAATACGGCGCACAACATCTTCGCGCAGCGACGCAGCATCCGGATAAACCGTGTTCTTGATCTGCTCGCCGACGGCGAAAATGCCCCTTGCAAGCAGCCAGCGGGAAATATAATTCTTGGATTGAAGAGTCGAAAGATAGTTGTCGGGAATCGTGGATATGATGTGTTCCGCCCCTTGCAGGTCGGAGGCCCGTGCAATCTGGTGCAAATACTTATCCGTCACTACAAAATCACCGAAACCGAATTCCCTGCCTATGTACTCGCCAAGTTCGTGGGTAAGCATCTTGGACTGCTTGTGGAGGAATCCGGCCCCCAGTCTCTCAGCCACACTGCGCATGCTCTCCTGAGATGACTGCATGAGTATCGGCATCTTGGGAACCTCGCTGCGAATCTGGCGGCAAAAGTCAACACCGGCATCCAGTTTCTCGCTCTCCGGAGTGTCGCCTTTGTGCCTTACGAATCCGATATCGGATATGACGCCGAGCAGCTGGTCTTTATATCTTTCGAATAGCGCAACGGCGTCGTCATAATTCGTTGCGAGCAGTATTTTCGGGCGCGCCCTCTTGCGGAAAATCTGCTGGTCTTCGTTGAGTGCATCGTCGAGTGCGGCTATATTCTGCTGCAGCACCAATTTGTACAGGAGGGGAAGGTAGGTCGAGTAATAACGTACCGAATCCTCAACCAACAGAATGCACTGCACTCCCCCTTCCAATATGTCCACATCGGCGTTCA
>JAEEGJ010002371.1_pt1 | contig 102471 bp, 92 predicted proteins | sample 8958761 | NCBI WGS metagenome assembly JAEEGJ01 (sample SAMN16246546, study PRJNA631951) | gut metagenome | biome: gut microbiome; feature: rumen; material: RS-attached | host: Bos | place: Iran: Karaj | collected 2018-10 | reverse complement strand
TTATACCATTTTAATAAATCAAAACCTGCTGATCACATCTTAATCTCGTGGATCCACCCTTCGGGAGCTTCAACAGTTCCCATCTGGATACCTGTAAGTGTGTCATACAGTTTCTTGATAACAGGTCCCATCTCGTCCATGCCGTTTACGAAGCAGATCTCCTTGCCGTGGTCGTTGATCTTGCCAACAGGGCTGATAACTGCAGCAGTTCCGCAAAGACCCATCTCCACAAACTCAGGAACTTCTAAGAGTTTTACAGGTCTCTCTTCTACGTTCATGCCAAGTACTTCTTTTGCAACATAAACGATCGATCTTCTTGTAATTGAAGGAAGAATTGAATCTGTGTGAGACTTGGGAACTACAAGTCCTCCGTCCTTTGTTACGAAAATGATGTTTGCTCCGCCTGTCTCTTCTATGTAGGTCCTTGACTCAGCATCAAGGTAAACATTCTCTGCAAATCCCTCTTCATGAGCTGTAACAATTGCATGAAGGCTCATGGCATAGTTGAGGCCGGCCTTTATGTTACCTGTTCCGTGAGGTGCTGCTCTGTCAAAGTCACTTATCTTAACTACGATGGGCTTAGCGCCGCCCTTGAAATACGGTCCAACGGGCGTTACAAAAATTCTGAACTGATATTCATCAGCAGGTTTAACGCCGATTACATTTCCTGTTGCGAACATAACAGGTCTGATATAAAGAGTTGCTCCGCTTCCATAAGGAGGAACCCAGTCTGCATTGGCCGCAACAACCTCTTCCACTGCCTTGAGGAACCTGTCCTCCGGGAAAGGAGGCATCTCAAGCCTCTTAGCCGAGTCAACCATTCTGCTTGCGTTGAGGTCAGGTCTGAAAGTCACGATCTTTCCATCTTCTGTCTCGTAGGCCTTAAGTCCCTCGAAACACTCCTGCGCATAGTGAAGAACTCCTGCGTCCTCGCTAAGTGTTATAGTAGCATCTTCAGTGATGCATCCATCGTCCCACTTGCCGTCCTTGTAATTGGAAACGAATCTCTTGTCAGCAACCATGTAGGTAAATCCAATATTTGCCCAATCCAAATCTTTCTTAGCCATTTACAAATATCCCCTTCCCTTACTTTAGCACTTCAAAGCACTAATTAGTAACAATTATAATTCATTTTTTCTTCGAGTCAAGCTTATTGTTCTTTGTGAAAATCTTTTTAAAAGTCGATGTCTTCTTGACTGCGTGGTATTTTGTATTCGACTTATCGCTGAGGAACTTGTATTCATTGTCCTCAATATAGGCCAGATCGTAATAATCTCCAGTCTCTGTGGAAAGACTCTTTTTCCTCAGGTAGTGATTTGTGATCCTTGACATTAGTGCATAGAACACTGCAAAGATCGGCACACCCACAAGCCATCCGACAATTCCCCAGATTCCTCCAAAAAACGTGATTGCGAAGATTACCCAGAAGCTTGAAAGGCCGGTTGAGCCGCCAAGGATCATCGGTCCAAGAACATTTCCATCGAACTGTTGAAGCACTATGACGAATATCAGGAATATCAGTGCCTTAACTGGATCGATCAGCACGAGCAAAAGAGCTCCTGCACCGCCGCCGATGTAAGGACCAAAGAAAGGAATTATATTGGTTACACCTACAATTACACTTACCAATAATGCGTAAGGCATCTTAAGTATCAGACACGAAAAATAACATAATACACCGACTATTGCGGAATCAATAACCTTACCGCCAAGGAAGCCGATAAAGGTTCTGTGAGTGAATCTTACGTTGTCGACAAATCTGTTGGCGGAATCTCTTTCAAGAAATGCATAGCATAATCTGACGCTGCCCTGAGCGAACCGTTCCTTGCCTGCAAGTACATATACGGAAATAACAAGGCCGATTACTATATTCCATACAAACATTAAGACTTTAATAACGCCTGATGAAACAGTCGATAAAATGTCGTTCATGTTGGGAAGCAATAAATTCTTAATTGCGGGAAGTGCAATATCATTAAGAAAATCGTCAGCTTCCGAAGAAAAATCGTTAACCAATGATGATAAGTATTTGGCGATTTCGGGATTCTTCTTCATTGTTGAATTAATCCAGTCGGTTAAATTGCGTGTATAGACTGAATATTGTGAAATAATACTTTGAATACTGGTATATATCTGCGGTATTACTGATGAGAAAAACAGATATAATATCATTACGACGATTAACAGCGTCAGAATAACAGAAAGTGTTCTTATATGATCGTTACGCTTGGGATTCTCACGACCCCAGTTTTCTTTGTCAAAAAGAGGTCTTACGAACTTACGCTCAATTATATTTAAAAGAGGTGTCATCAAATAGGCTATAACCAGGCCGTAGAATACCGGCGCAAGGATAGAATTTATTCTGTTAAGTCCTGCTTTTATCTGCCCGATTCTGAAAAACAAAAAATAGGCAATCATAATTGCGATTGCGGTAAGAAATATGGTTAATCCTATATGAAAATATTTCTTTTGCGGTTTGAATTTCATGACAATTCTTCCTTTAAAATTTAATAAACTAATTATATCATATATTAAACAAATATAGATATTATGATAAAATAAAATATATCTAAAGATAAGCTAAGTGAGGTAATATGCAACTTCAGCAAGTACTCAGTCTCGTGCGCCGTGCATGTGACGATTATAATATGATTGAAGACGGAGACAAAATTGCGGTGGGAATATCCGGCGGCAAGGATTCTCTTACTCTTCTGACTGCTCTTGCTCATATGAGAAGGTTTTATCCGAAAAAATATGAACTTGTGGCAATTACAATTGATTTGGGCTTTAATAACCTTAATCTTGATAAGATTACAGAGTTTTGCAAGAATCTCGATGTTGAATATGTCATTGTTAAAACAGACATAGCTCAAATAGTTTTTGAAGAACGTAAAGAAAAAAGTCCGTGCTCTCTATGTGCCAAGATGCGTAAAGGTGCCTTAAATGATGCAATGAAGGCTAAAGGTGTCAATAAAATAGCTTATGCTCATCATAAGGACGATGTTGTGGATACTATGATGATGTCACTCATTTATGAAGGACGCTTTCATACTTTTGCTCCCGTTACTTATCTGGACAGAACGGATTTACATGTTATACGTCCTTTGATTTATATGAATGAGGCGGATGTTATAGGTTTTGTTAACAAAAACAATATTCCTGTAGTCAAGAGCCCCTGTCCTGTCGATAAACATACAAAACGTGAATACGTTAAAGACTTGTTAAACGATTTAAACAGAGAAAATCCGGGCGTTAAACAGCGTATGTTTACAGCCATTAAGGACAGCAACTTGAACGGATGGACAAATAAAGGGTAATTTGGGAGAGTAAATGAATTCTATATTGAACAAGGCAATTAAAATTGCAGATGCGGCTTCTCATCCGTACGTATTATTCAGTATGTCGGACCATGAAGTTTCTATTGTTCATTTTTCTAAGGAGATTCCGGGGTTATTCGGCTATTCTTATGAAGAATTCATTGCTATGCTTGCCGATGAAGAATATCATTTCATTTCTGTATATGACTATTCATATCTTGCCAAATCTTTAAATAACGCCAAGAACAATACCGAAGAAGCAACAATATGCGTACATGTACGCACCAAAGATGAAGGAGGCAGTATTCTTGAGGGTCAATGTGTTTATTTTGACTCTAAGGATAATGCTTCTGTTTTTATCTGCTTCTTAACAAATACTTTTTCTTGCAATGATAAAAAAGACAGCATTGCCAAAGCTTTGATTGAAAATCAACGAAATTACCTTGCTGCTGTTGAATTCTGCAATATTATCACCTGGGATTTCAATATCAAAACAGGTACTTTATTTAACGATAATCTTTTCACACCTTACTTCAGAAACTTTGAAAAGGTAAATTTCCCCAGAGATTTGATTAATTTTGGCATTATTGATGTCAGTGACTGTTCAACGTTTCTATCAAATGTCAATAAATTGTCTTCCGGTGCAACAGAGGTTTCTTTTGAAAACTGGTATCATTTCCCGGGATTTAATCAGGCAAGATACATTAAAAGTCATTACATAGTAGAATTTGATGATGATAATCAGCCTTCTGTCGCTCATGGTATGGGTATTGACCTTACAGAGCAAAAGAACGCGGAAATATCTTTTGAAAACAGAATAAATGCGATATTGAGAATAGCGCCCGAATCTGTTGCTACTATACAGGTAAATGTTACCGAGAATATTTGTAACGGAGTATCTTCTGCCAATAGTCAATTCGCTGCTGTGACTCATAGTAAGACAGTCGATGATCTTGTTACAGGAATTATGGCCCTTATAAATGATAAGGTCGAAAAAATGCATTTCGCCAATGTTATTTCAAGAAGCAGTCTTCTCTCCGCCTTTAATCAGGGAACTCTGCAACTTAAAATTGACCATCATTTAATGTTAAGGAAAAACAATGATGAGTGGGTATGTACTACAGCAGAATTGTTGAGAAACCCTGTAACATCTGATGTTGAAGCTGTAATACATATTAATAATATTCATAGAATTAAAATTTTTGACTCGCTTATAAACGGTACCGTTCAAAGAGAGTTTGATTATATTGCACTTATATATGTCAAAACCGACAGTTATATTCTTATAGATAAGTTCAACAACGATATATCCGAAGAAACTCCCAATTTCACTGCTCACTTTAAGCAAAAACTTGCGGCGCAGATTGAGATATCGGATGAACTCGAAGAAGTATCAAGGCAAATAGAATTAAGCAATCTTATTGATAAAATAAACGAACACGGCGAATATACAATTCAATATAATACAAGCCCTGTCCAGGAGAGAAATAAGCACTATGTTATGCGATTTTCTTTCTTAAACAGCAGGCGTGATATTATCACTATCTCCTGCCGCGATTCGACAAGGCTATATAATGAAGACCAGGAACAGAAAAGAAGAATTTCTGAGGCTTTGGAAGCTGCAGAGAAAGCCAATAAAGCTAAGTCTGATTTCCTGTCACTCGTAAGCCATGATATAAGAACACCCTTAAACGGTATTATGGGCATGACTCAACTTGCATATAATGAAGACAACCCTGAAAAGATAAAGAATTATCTTAAGAAGGCTGAAATGTCTTCGGGATTCTTACTGGGCCTTATTAACGATCTGCTCGATATGGCCAAAATTGAGTCCGGTAAAGTAGAATTCAATGCTGAAGTCTACAAATTCGGGGAATTTATAGAGTACTTAAATTCTGTGATTCTGCCCTTGTGCGAAAGAAAGAAAATCAATTTCGGTATTCATTATGAAGAGCCTTTATCAATATTAAATATAGTTATTGATAAATTGAGGCTTAATCAAATAATGTTTAATCTTCTGTCCAATGCATGTAAATATACTAATGATTGCGGAAATGTGGACCTATATATAATGACCGAAAGAGTAACCGATTCTACTTGTATAGTTACTTTCAAAATACAGGATAACGGTATTGGTATGAGTGAAGAATTTCAGCAACATTTGTACGAAACATTCTCTCAGGAAAACAGGATAAACGCTACATTCAATGAAGGAACCGGACTTGGTCTGGCTATTACCCATAATCTTATAGAATTGCTGGGTGGAGAAATCAGTGTCGAGAGTCGAATAAATAAAGGCACAACATTTACGGTTACGCTGCCTTGCTCATATGTAAGTGATGACGAAATAGATGAAGTATCCTCTTCTGCTGTCACTGAATCCAATGATGAGGCTTCAATTAAAAATGATTACAATAACAGTGTATTCCTGTTATGTGAAGACAATATCATCAATCAGGAAATAGCTTCAGAAATACTTAGTAATCTTGGTGCGTCTGTAGAAGTGGCCGATGATGGTCTTATGGGCTTTAATATGTTTAAAAACAGTGAGCCCAATCATTATTGTGCAATAATTATGGATATAAGAATGCCGAATATGGATGGACTTACGGCATCCAGAGAAATAAGAAAGCTTGAAAGAACAGACGCTAAGACCGTACCGATAATCGCCATGACTGCCAACGCTATGAGCGAAGACAAAATGGAATGTATAGAAGCCGGTATGAATGCGTATATTCCCAAGCCTATTAATGTAAATGAATTCTATAAATTACTGGATGAAATAGTGCTGACCAATAAGTAAACTTATTAACCTGCATATGTATCATAATAGGGGACTATTATGTAATTGCCTTCATACAGGTGATAATCTTCATCAAGATTATTGATATACATTACTTCCTCAATAAAAGATTCTGTATCGTTCATGGTAGGATTAACATATTCCAAAGACAAATCATAAAGAGTATCGCCGGATTGAATCTGAACGCTTTTGTAATACTTATAAAATGCTTCGTCATTGCTGGCCATACTCTTAGTTGAAAAAAGAATAAATGCAAGAACAACAAAAAGTGTCAAAACTAATGCAGATATGAGTAATCTCTGCTTAAGCTGTCTGTTACGTCTGGAACGATTGTTTATTATTCTTCTCTCACTGTATTCAAATCTTGTCATTAATGTCGAATTCATATCATTACCTCGAATGAATGTTCAAAACGTTTGTTTGCCTTACAAGAACATAGTATCGAACGTTCATTCATTTGTCAATACTTTTATCGAACAAATTTTCTGAATATGTGTTTGCTTTTTGCATGACTATATGTTATGATTTTATCAAAAGGAGGATTATCGATGAAAAAAGGACCTATTTCCGACAAACAGAAAGAAATTCTTGAATATATGAAAAAAGTAGTCTTAAGCAAGGGCTATCCCCCCTCTGTTCGTGAGATTTGTGAGGCAGTTAAGCTTAAGTCCACATCTTCCGTTTTTGCTCATCTCGAACGTTTGGAGATGAACGGATACATTAAGAGAGACCCTACCAAGCCCAGAGCTATTGAAATATGTGATGATTCGTTCCAGACGGTAAGAACCGAAACCGCCAGCATTCCGATAGTCGGATATGTTGCAGCCGGTCAGCCTTTACTTGCCGAGCAGAATATTGACGGCTACTTCCCTATTCCCGCAGACAGACTTCCCAAGAGAGACGCTTTCATGTTAAGAGTTAAAGGTAAGTCTATGATTAACGTTGGTATAATGGATGGAGACTATGTTCTTGTAGAGTCTTGCAATGATGCAAGAAACGGAGAGATTATTGTTGCTTTAATTGATGATTCCGCAACCGTTAAGACTTTTTACAAAGAGGACAATCACATTCGTCTCCAGCCCGAGAACGATACCATGGCACCTATCATTGTTGATGATTGTATGATCCTCGGTAAGGTATACGGAGTCTTCCGCTTCTACAAATAATAATTATTTGTACATTATAAAGCCCCTCAGAGTTAACACTTTGAGGGGTTTTTCTTATTCAACAGTTGCATCTTTCCAGATTCTGTCGAGGTTATAATAATCTCTTGATTCGGGCGAGAATAAATGAATCATAAAATCGCCGTAATCAATAAGTATCCAGCTGCCTGTATTGTAACCTTCTGTCTGCTTGGGATGTACACCTACTTCATAAAGCTTCTCGGTAACTTCGTCAGCTATTGCATGAAGCTGATTGATATTATTACCGGTCGCAAGTACGAAATAGTCTGCAAGGGGCGATATCTTGGAAATATTCAATACCTTGACATCACTGCCCTTTTTCTCTTCTATCGCATTCTTGGCGATAGACACAAAATCTTTAATTTCTGCCATTTGATATTTAATCTCCTTTTCCTTGCTTGGAGTAATATTTGTAAGTTTCAAGAGTAATCGGATTGATTACGTAATTTTTCTCTATTAAATGTTCGACGGTATCGCTAAGTATCATATCAAGACACTTGTCGAGATTGTCGAACGCCGCAACTCTGACCTCGTCAAGACGCTTTGCCTTATATCTTGCCGGCTCAATGTAATCTGCAATATAAATAATCTTTTCAAGCAGACTCATATTGGGACGACCGGTTGTATGATATATGATTGCATTTAAAATTTCATTATCATAGACAAAGAAATCTTTTTTTGCATAATATGCACCAAGCTTGGCATGGATCAGCTGAGGGTTATCTCTCTCTACATCCAAAAGCTCGATTCCGAAATCATCCGCCATTTTGATGAATTGATCGGTCGGATATGCCTTGGCACAATCGTGAATAAGCCCCGCAAGCTCGGCTTTTCTGATATCTCCGCCATATCTCATGGCAAGAGATGCCGCCACTGCACTGACGGACAGCGAATGATAGAACCTCTCTTCTTTCAAGCTTTTTGATAAAATACTTTTAATGTCGGTAATACTTAAATCATTCATCGAAGGACTCCTTCAAATAAATCTTGTGTTCGTTAATAAACCTGTATACCGACGGCGGTACCAGCTTATCTGCGGGCTCGCCGTTTTTTATCATATTGCGAATCTGTGTTGAAGATATATCTATTATCGGTGCATGTAAAAAGAAAATCTTTGCATTAAAGATACGTTTATATTCAAATGCTTTTTTCTTAAGCACTTCATCGGTTGAATCGCCTCTTGCCAATACTGCCAGAGAAGCTGCCCTGAATATTCTTCCGGGGCATTTCCACTTATCAATATTTAAGAAAGAATCGGCGCCGGTGATGAATACAAACTCAGTATCTTTATATTCCTCATGCAATAATTCAAGGGTTTCGTATGAATACGAATTGCCCGAACGCTTTATCTCGATATCATTTGCATAAAATCTACTATTGCCTGAGATTGCAAGCTTAACCATCTCGAGTCTTAATGACGCATCAAGTACATTAGATTTCATATAAGACTTGCCGCTTGGTATAAACATAATACTGTTAAGATTAAGTTCTGTCAAAGCAAGCTCGGCAAGCTTAAGATGTCCCATATGAATAGGATTGAATGTGCCGCCCAGAATACCGATTCTGTCACTCATAAGCGCTCCGTTTTTTAATCGGGTAAAATAATCTTGGGATTCTTCTTGTCAGGCTTGTAAAGCACGATTTTCTTGCCTATAACCTGTACAAGCTGGGAACCGGTTCTGTCAGCCAATGCATTGGCAATTACCTTGGGATCCTCAAGGCAATTCTGAAGAACAGAAACCTTGATGAGTTCATGAGTATTGAAGCACTCTCTTACAGCCTCTGTAATTTCGGGTGTAAGTGTGCTTTTGCCAATCTGAAAAGAAGGATTCAAATTGCTTGCAAGGCTCTTTAAATAAGCTCTTTGTCTTGAATTCATATAAATCTCCCCGGCATAAAGCCGTAGTAATGTTATTTGTAATAATTAAAGGATAAACCGTACATTCTTACGGTATCGCCGTCCTGAATGCCGAGAGCCTCAAGCTCATCGAGAATACCGTTGTCTTTGAGAAATCCCTGGAAGAATGTAAAGCCTTTCTCGGAATCAAGGTTAGTATAACCGAGCATCTTCTCGATACGGGGACCTTCGACAACATATTCCTTGGCCTTTTCGTCGTAAGATACGGTGAAGGGCTCGTTGGAGTAAATGCCGCCGAATTCTGGCGTGATTTCGGGCTCGAATACGATAGTCTTCTTGGGATATTTCTGTAATAATTCGTATATATGCAAAAGAAGATCCTTAACGCCCTCACGGGTAGAACCGCTTATTGGATATACTTCATATCCCTGAGGCTCAAATTCGGCCTTTAGCTTGGCCAGGACGGCCTCTTTGTCCTCGCAGGCATCCATTTTATTGGCAGCGATTATCTGAGGCTTCTTGGCCACGTCTGCGCCGTATTTCTTAAGTTCTTCATTGATGGCATAAATATCTGCTATGGGATCGCGTCCCTCTGTAGAAGCAGCGTCAACAACATGAACGAGTACACGAGTACGCTCGATGTGTCTTAAAAAGTGAAGGCCAAGGCCTACACCTTCGCTTGCACCTTCAACAAGGCCGGGAATGTCCGCAACAATAAAACCGCCGATGCCCTCCATATCAACTACACCCAGATTGGGCTGTAAAGTAGTGAAATGATAATTGGCAATCTTAGGCTTCGCATTGGAAATAACCGAAAGTAACGTAGATTTACCTACGTTCGGGAAACCAACCAGACCTACGTCTGCAATAGATTTAAGCTCAAGGATTACATTTAATTCCTTGGCGGGCTGACCGGGCTTGGCATACTTGGGAGCCTGCATGGTAGCTGTTGCATAGTGCTGGTTACCGAGGCCGCCTCTGCCGCCTTTAAGAAACTCTACGCGGCGATTATCGCCTGACATATCAAGAAGAATCTTACCGGTCTCTTCGTCCTTTATTACAGTACCTTCAGGAACCTTTAAAGTAATATCCTTACCGTCTTTGCCACGACAATTCTTCTTACCGCCGGGCTCGCCGTCTTCGGCACGATAGTGTCTGTTATGACGATAATCCATAAGTGTATTCATACCTTCGTCAATTTCGAAGAATACACTTCCGCCATGACCGCCGTCACCGCCATCAGGACCGCCGTCAGGTACGTATTTTTCTCTTCTGAAGGAGACGTGTCCGTCTCCCCCTTTTCCGCTTTTTAAATATATCGTTGCTCTGTCTGCAAACATGTGTGACCTCATTAATGAAACTTTAGTCTATTTTACAAAAATAAAAAGGGTTTCGCAATAGTACGAAACCCTTAAAAGTCAAAAGAAAGAATTAGTTCTCCTTAGGATATACGGAAGCCTGCTTCTTATCTCTTCCTAACCTTTCGAAACGAACAACGCCGTCTACAAGAGCGAATAATGTATCATCACCGCCACGACCAACATTAACACCGGGATGAATCTTGGTGCCACGCTGTCTGTATAAAATGTTGCCGGCCTTAACAAACTGTCCGTCTGCTCTCTTCGCACCTAATCTCTTGGATTCGGAATCTCTACCGTTCTTGGTAGAACCTACACCTTTTTTATGAGCGAAAAATTGAAGGTTTAATTTCATCATGGTAAAACACCTCCTAATTGTCATAAGTCAAATCAAAAAATTTCGGATATTCTTCCCGGATATTATCCAAGCCTAAGCTCAAAGAATTGAATAAAAGCTGAACATCTGCTTTATCATATTCTTTTATCGTGACTTTAAGGTAACCTTTCTTCTCATCCTCAACAACCTCCGGAAAAGAATCGGTAAGGAGTTCAACGGAATTAACGAAATTAATGGTCAGTATCGAAATGGCCGCACAAACGATATCCTCGCCTGCCTCAGCATATCCTGCATGACCTTTGCATTCAAAGCCCGTCAATTTATCGTTACTGTCACGATAGAATTTTAAATGTGTCATAAATATTACACCGTATTACGCGTTAATCTTGTCAATCTTAACCTGAGTGTATGCTTGTCTATGACCGTTCTTCTTGTGATATCCGCTCTTTCTCTTGTACTTGTAAACAATAACCTTCTTAGCACGGCCCTGATCCATAACGGTAGCTGAAACGGTAGCCTCGGAAACATCCTTACCAACCTTAAGCTTATCAGCGCTTACTGCGATTACGTTGTCAAAAGTAACGGAAGCTCCTGCTTCTGCGTCAAGCTTCTCAACACGGATAACATCGCCTTCGGAAACCTTGTACTGTTTTCCGCCGGTAGCAATAATAGCGTACATAGTCTGTACCTCCTATCTCTAAACCAATAATGGTTTTACTCGCCAGCTGTGGTGATGCTCAAATGGGCATACTTATACCTCACTGTGCGGCATACTCGAATATAATAACAGTTACATATGCGTTTGTCAAATGTTTTTTATTAAACTATTATTTGCGTTCGTCAAGATACAATTGTACCCTGCTTTGAATCAATTTGGCAACCTCTTCCGCCGACTTTGCACCGTCAAAGAAAGCCGAAGCTTCTTCGATTATTATAGACTGAATTTCATATTCAATCGTCGCGGGTAAAGCTGTGTCAATGATTTCAATGTATTCTTTCAAAAAAGAGGAATTATCCGACTTGCTCCCAAGAGGAATAATATTATGCCCACCTATTAATATTATGGGTTCAGGAGTTATGTCGGTATGTTCATACACATGATTAAGCAAAACGTCTTTCCTAACGTGGTTGACACTATACTTTACTTGGCAGTTTTCGGAAAGAACGGTCTCTATAAATTCTTTGATTAATTCTTTTTTGTCTGAGAAACTGTTTACAGAAAGACAGCTGTAGCAAGTAATTATATTGGTGCCTTTACGTAAAGGGAGTCCTAAGATATCACATGAATTGTATAAGGCGCTCATCTTTGATGAAAACCCTACAAAACCACCTTCTACAATAGTAAGCATAGCCTGTTTGTTTTTGAGCAAAGAATAAACTTCTTCTTCGGATAAATAAGGTGAATTATCGCTTTCCGCATTTTCTTTGACAAATTTGAGAAAATCTATAAATTCATTTGAAGCAAAATAACATTCATTTCTATCAAAATCAATAAAATCAGAATAATCCAGACCAACAGTACCTAAAATCAGTAATAATTCGTTGGCGGTCATAGGATATTCCGGTACTGCCATTAGGCGAATATTGGGGTTGTTTCCTTTTATAGATTCGAAATCGCTCATTAGTGATTTGATATTCCAATCTTCTTTATCTGATAAGCCCTTTATCCCAACAAGAGTATAAATACTTGCATCAAATGGTATTCCATAAAGTTTTCCGTCTATAGTTCCGTAATTCAATATACCGGCAAACAATTCATCTAGAATTATTTTGTCGATATAATTGTTTAAATCATCTGCAATTCCGACATGTTGCAGTGTTTCTAACATTGCACGGTTTGCAATTATAATATCAGGACCTTGGCCGGATTTGATCTCATCTGCAAGTACTGTAAGGCTCTTGGAATCTTCTTCCATTGTGCGAACGATGACATTAATTGAAGGATTCATTCTGGCAAAATCCGCAGCACAATCATCAATGTATTCATCAAACGAATATTTATAGACTACTAAATCAGTTCTATCAACATTTTTATTGACAGATAAAGTATAATCAAACAACTTTGATTCGAAGTAGTCATAAAACATAACATCTATGTCTCCGTCGGAATTCATATGTATGTTTTTGCATGAACAATAATCAATTCCATCGAAAACATATATTTTTTCGCAACTACCTTTAGATACATCCCAGCAAAACAAAGAATTACCACTTATATAATAAATAAAACCGTTTTCGGAAAGGTATCGACATTCAGCCGAATCAATTCGCCCGGATGTTATTTTCTTGAATTCGTTTGTTACCAGAAACAAAGTTACGTTTGAGTTTAAATCAACATATTCAAAAACCGGTATTCCGTCAGATGTTTTTCCGGAAAAAGAAATTGCATCTTCCGGACAATCGTTTATCGTTTCTTTATTAATCAGCTTCATATCGCTAGAAATGCATGTTACTGTATTTGAAAAATTGTTCCATAATACTATGCCGTTTTCTTGGGTAAACGTAGCGTAATATAAACGAGTTATTTCGTGCTCATGATCGCAATCGTGGTTGTGATTGTGATTGTCATTATCTTGTTTAGAACTTTTTTCGCCAATGAATTCACCCAATGAAAAAAAGTCTTTGATAATTCCATTATTTTCAATTACCAAACATACGAAATCATTTATTAAAAAATCCTCGTCCAAATCGTTGAAAAATAAATATACATTATTATTTTTGTAATCTATAGATGTAACTATTGCATGACCGTTTAGAGCTTTATTGAATAATTCCTTTATTCGAAGGGATTTATCTTCATTCGAAGGCAAGTCCATATCATAGATAGACTTAATATTTGTAACTTTCTCACCGTTTTTTGTAAAAAGGGAAAACTTATAATTTAACTCGTTATTTTCATTAAGAAAATAGGACTCGTTTAAGATTGCATAATAATCTTCAAATGCACTTAAGAAATAATTACTGTTCTGCGAGTTGAGCTCTTTAGAAAAGGAACCGCATTCCGTGTAATTAACTATATTCCAGCCATTGTCTATACTATTAACAACACTGTAATTCTTTGTAATATCGGTAGTATAGTCAAAAGAGATATCTCTGTCGTATAAATCGGCAGACTCTTTAGAGGAATCGGTTGAGAAATTGTTGTTTGCACAAGCGCAGGAAAAAAGAGAAACCAAGAGAATTATTGAAATCAATAAATGTCTGAAATATTTCATGTTATTTACCTTTGACCCCATAATAGATAACAAGGTACACGATAAAGTAATCACAATATCGTGTACCTTAGTGGTATTAGTCAACTATTTGCACAAGTTATATTTGCTAAAACAGTGACTGTCGCTATGAACTTCGCTGCAAGTTCTGAACACTTCGCCATATTTATAGCCGCATCCGGAACACAATTTGGAATGATTTCCTGATTTTACTGTTATATTGCATTTGTATACGTAACCATCAGGATATTCTACACCATGGCTTCCATATTCGGGTCTGGCACCGGTACATGAATAATTAACGCCTGTAGCATAACAATTCTGTCTAGGGCAAGCCATTGATGATGCAGAAAACAAACCAAGAATCAATACCATAACAGCGAGTAATGATAATGCTTTCTTCATAATATTACCTCCTTTCGCAAATAATTGGTTTAAACCTATTCTAATTTGCAAAAAAGGCAACATGCTATTTGATTATTGCTAACAACTAATTAAACATTGCTATTATTCGCAATATCATATATCGAACTATATTTCTTTTCTCTTGTTATCTCAGCAAGCCCCAATGATGTAAAGTCAATTAACGATGTTTTTAATGAATCTTTTGATAACTCATGACGAATAACCGAAGACAAATGTTCGTAGTCAGAATCACTTTGCTGATTTATGAAATCGACAAGAATAATTCCGGAAATATTTCTGAGTCTGAGCTGTCTTGCTATTTCTTTGGCAGCTTCAAAATTTATCTTTTCTATGGCTTCTTTTTTGGATACATGTTTATCGAACTTACCGGAATTAACATCTATTACTGTAAGCGCTTCGGTGGGCTCAATAATCAAATAGCCACCGTATTTGATATCAACTTTACGTTCGGTAGCAAGCGCATAGGCTTTATCAAAAGAATATATTGCTTTAAGTGGCATCTGCACGTCTGAATAAAGGCGTATATTGTTAAGCTTGCTGAACGAATCATAGAATTCTTCGTAATCCGTAATGATCTCGTTATATTTGTCGGTTTTAATTCCGATAACTCTTTGTTTAAATCCTGAATCTGCTTTGTAAAGCGCCGTAAAAGGATTGCGATATTTCATTATGGAACAAATTTCGGAAAGGGTATTGCAGTTTTCAATGATTTCTTGTTCGAGAATGCTTATCTGCGTTTCAGCTGCATTAGTGCGAGCTATAAATCCATATTTCAAAGATATGTCTTTAAAATAATCTTCAAGTTGCTTTTTAAAATCTTTGCGAAGTTTGGAAGAAATATGTATGTGGGTATCATCAAGTGTAACAACACTGTAAGAGCCGGTAATACAAAGCTTCATGGACAAAGAAGCTCCTTTGGTCTTAAGAGGCTCCTGAGTCACCATGACGGCTATTAAATCTCCCTGAATCAATCTGCCGTCATAATCTCTGTTTAAAAGACAAGGAGCATAGATTTCCGAGAAAGGAAGGAACCCGTTTAAGCCTTCTTTAAACTCCACAAAGCATGCTTTCAAATCGTTTTTAACGGTACTTACGCGTCCTACGTAAATATCGCCTACGTTAAACTCTGTATCCCGAGACAAAATAAGCTCATCAATATCGCCGTCTTTGAATAGAAAGGCGGCGTTAAAGTCTTTGTATTTGGTTAAGATAAGCTTGTTATCATTCATAATCAACCTTATTAAGCGGCACAAGATTGCCGGAAGCATCATGCATATATGTATCTTTCCTTAAGATGTGGAAAGGATAATCCGCTATAGATTTGTCTTCAAGTTTAAGAAGTGCCTCAAGTAAATTGGCAGGCTTGAGGTTGCCGGCACTTGATGCATCCACCTTAACAAAAAGAGTCGCGTCGTCTTTAAGAGCAATATCAAAAACGAATTCTTTGACATTAATAATGTGTTCGCCGGTCTTGGTGGTCTTAACAAATGTAACAGTGTCGGCAGCTTTATACTTATCAAGTAACGCAGCGCTTAAAGGACTTTCTTTATAGAAATTTAGTTCATAATCCGCTGCCGCTACACTAGCCATGGCATTGGTGAATTTCTCGGGAAGCTTAACAACGTCGAGAATCACTACACCTTCAGCCATCTGTTCGTTAAGCTTGGTAACCATTGTAGAGATATCTTCTTCATCAGCTACTTCCACATCAAAGTATTCGCCATCGCTTTCTACCCCGACACCGAGAGGCTGAGCAAATGACATAATCATATGCGGAGAAAAGCCCTTTGAATAAAGGACTTCGATATCGGTTCTTCTGAATGCCTTCTGGAAATATCTCATAAGATCCAGGTGACCTATATATTTTAAAACTCCGTGTTTACTGAATTTAAATCTGACTTTCATGATTACCTTCCGTTAATGCAAATACCGCAATCAAATCTTGCAGAACCGCAACCTGAGCAACGGGTACGACAGTTGTCGGTAACGATTCCTTCTTTAGCTCTCTTCCATTCTCTTAAAAGGTGAGACTTGGAGACACCGCAGTCTATGAAATCCCAAGGGAACAACTCATCGTCATCACGCTTGCGATACATATAGAAATCGGGGTCTACGTCACATTCTTTAAAGCTTTCAAGCCAAGCGTCGTGCTTGTAGAACTCTGACCATGCATCGTAGATACAACCCTTCTTGTAGGCAGAAAGAATAACCTTGGACAATCTTCTGTCACCGCGTGCCAGAACGCCTTCAAGCATGCTGACATCAGCTTCATGCCATATGTATCTGATAACTTTCTGGTTAAGCTGTTCATGGATATAATGCTTGGTAAGACCTGCTTTTCTGATAAAGTCATCCGGAGTATCCATGACCGCCCACTGGAAAGGCGTAAAGGGCTTGGGTATAAAGAAAGAGGTGCTGGCTGTGATATTTACACGGCCGTTAACGCGTTTTTCTTTGGGAATCGCTTCATAAAAAGCAGCCGCAATTGAGTTGCAGAGCTTAGCTATGCCTTCGATATCTTCTTCTTTTTCAAAAGGAAGGCCTAACATAAAGTAAAGCTTAACCTTAGTCCAACCGCCCTTAAAAGCAAGAACGGCACCGTTAATAATATCTTCCTCGGTAAGACCTTTGTTGATGATATTACGCATGCGCTGCGATCCTGCCTCGGGAGCAAAGGTAAGACTTGACTTCTTAACGTCCTGAACCTTCTCCATTACATCAACCGAAAACTGGTCAATACGAAGGCTGGGAAGGGCGATATTTACTTTCTTTTTCGTACAGTCATCAATTAAGAAACGGACAAGTTCCTCTATATGTGTGTAATCGGAGGAACTGAGGGAACTAAGTGAAATTTCCTCATGACCGGTGTTCTTAAGAAGCTTCTCGGCCTTGTCCTTAAGAAACTCAACGCTTCTCTCACGTACCGGACGATAAATCTGGCCGGCTTGACAGAAACGACAGCCCCTTATACATCCGCGCATAATCTCAAGTACGACACGGTCTTGAGTAACCTTCATGAAAGGAACTACAGGTTTCTCGGGATAATATGTATCATCAAGATCTGTTACAAGTTCTTTCAAAATCTTGGTGGGAATATCGTCATATAAAGGTTTAAATGCCTTTAAAGTGAAATCTTCATTGTATTCGGGCTCATAGAGTCTCGGTACATACATTCCCGGAATCCGAGCAGCCTTGTGAAGAAACTCATCACGAGATTCTCCTGCGGCACGGGATGCCTTATAAACGTCAAGAAGCTCGCGATATCTTGTCTCGCCTTCTCCGATATAGAAAAGGTCAAAGAAATCTGCTATAGGCTCGGGATTGTACGAACAGGGGCCACCGCCGATGACTATGGGGTCGTCCCATGTACGCTCGGTTGAAATTAAAGGAATGCCCGATAAATCAAGTACCTGCAAAATATTGGTATAACACATCTCGTACTGAAGAGTGATACCGAGAAAATCCAGGTTCTTGACGGGCTCTTGGGATTCTATTGTAAAAAGAGGGATATTGCGCTCCCTCATAACCTTATCAAGGTCCACCCAGGGCGAGTAAATACGCTCGCACCAGGTATCCTCAAATTTATTGAACATATCATACAAAATCGCGATGCCAAGGTGTGACATCCCGATTTCATATACATCAGGAAAGCACATGCCAAACCTGACGGCGATTTTATTCTTGTCTTTGTAAACCGCATTAATCTCATGCCCTATATAGCGCTCGGGCTTTTCGATACTCATTAAAACTTCTTCCGGTAACGCGGTGTATTGCATCATATTCTAACTTCCCTTATCTGTTGGCGAGCTCCTTCATAATCTCGTCCCAGGTAACGCCTTTCTCGGCCATGAGAACCATTACGTGGTAAAGAAAATCGGAAATCTCGTATTTAATTTCATTGGCGTTGGGGTTCTTGGCCGCGATAACAATCTCGGTAGCCTCTTCACCAACCTTTTTAAGAATCTTATCGATTCCTTTGTCAAAAAGATAATTGGTGTAGGAACCCTCTTTAGGATGAACCTTACGATCCATTATAACATCATATACGTCTGTCAGTACAGATAAAGGACTTTTTTCTTCAAAATCATATGAAATAATATCGTTAAAGAAGCATGAATAAGCACCGGTGTGGCAAGCTACACCTATCTGCTCAACCTTGGCAAGAAGTGTGTCCGCATCGCAATCGTAGCTTAATGACTTAACATACTGGAAGTGTCCGCTGGTCTCGCCTTTAAGCCATAAGCTCTGACGGCTTCTGGAAAAATAAGTCATTTGGCCGGTTTTAACGGTCTTCTCATAAGCCTCGGCATTCATATAAGCGAGCATCAAAACTTCATTGGTCTTGTAATCCTGAACAATAACGGGAATCAGACCGTCGCTGTTTAACTTGAAGGCAGAAAAAGGAGTTACACTCTCACCCACAAGATCCTTAATCTTCAAAAATTCTTCGGTGTTATTATTGACTACCGCACCGGTAATTCCTTCAACATCATCAAACTTCATGTATTCGATGAGTTTATCAAGCAAAATGTTAGGAAGGTTAATGATGAACTTAAGGCCTTTAAGAACATCTTTGTCTTCTTCTCTGTATACATCTCTGTCAAGGCATAAAACCGTGCCTGCATAAGCCTTGACGGTATCAAGGTTATCAATCAATTCATCCGATGTTTTAACACAAGCAACTATCTTGTCTTTGCCGAATTTATCCGAGACTTCTTTGGTAATATCAACATTAGTCTGCTTGGAGTAATTAAGACAAGCGCGCTTGCAGCCTGCATAAAGAAGCTTTTTGATATCTTCCATGCGTTTAACATTGCCGGCTCCGATTACGGGAACGGTTGATGCTTCACAGATTTCACGAATAACATCCAAAGCCTCTTCGTGACCGTTATCCTCGATGGAAAGATCATAAACAAGAATCTCGTCAGCCTTGCTGTCGGTAAAATTTTTAACAAGACGAAGCGGGTCCGTCTCGATAACGGTGTTATCGTCAAAACCCGCTACAGCCATTTTATTTTTAAGATAAATACAGGGAATCAGTTTCTTTTTCATAATCTGGATCAAAGAGTTCCTTTCGTGGAAAGTACGCCCTTGCTGCGGGGCTCGGGTGATGTTGCTTCATCAAGAGCCTTGGCAAAAGCCTTAAACATTGCTTCTATCTTGTGGTGGTCGTTAATGCCGCTAAGAACTTTAATGTGGAGATTCATGCCTGCGCTGTAAGAAATTGCATAGAAGAACTCTCTTACGGTCTGCGTCTCAAGATATCCCACGCGTTCGGTCGCAAATTCACAATCAAATTCAAAATACGGTCTTCCGCACAAATCAACGGCACAAAGAACAAGAACATCATCCATGGGTAAAATAAAGCTTCCGTAACGCTTGATGCCTGCTTTGTCTCCGATAGTCTCTTTAATGGCTATGCCGAGAACTATGCCGAGATCCTCTACCGTGTGGTGACAATCTACGTTCAAATCGCCTTTAGCCTTAACCTTCAGGTCAAAGAAACCGTGCTTGGCAAAGCCTTCGAGCATGTGATCCATGAAGCCTACGCCGGTATCGACGGTTGAAACGCCTGTACCGTCAAGATCCAACTGAAGGGAAATATTCGTTTCTTTGGTTTCTCTTTCAATGAGTTTGCAACGAGCCATAAAGACCTCCGTTTATTATTATTCGAACCTTACTTTAATTGAGTTGGCGTGAGCCGTTAAGCCTTCTTTGGCAGCGAAAAGCTCGATATCTTCGTGAACTTTTCTGAGCCCTTCTTCAGAATAACATATTATGCTGGATTTTTTAATAAAATCATCAACCGACAAGGGCGAAAAGAATCTGCTGGTGCCGTTGGTAGGTAAAATGTGGTTAGGACCTGCGAAGTAATCTCCGAGAGGCTCGGATGAATATTCTCCGAGGAACATCGCACCCGCATTTTTAACCTTGGTCATCGTATCGAAAGGATTCTTGGTAAGGATTTCCAAGTGTTCTCCTGCAATGTCGTTAACTGCATCGATTGCTTCGTCCATAGTATCAGCAACCAATATATAACCGAAGTTATCAAGAGACTTCTTGATAATCTCAGCTCTTTCAAGAACTTTTAAGAATCCGTCCACTTCATCGGAAACTTTGAGAGCCAACTCCTCGCTTGTAGTAACAAGAATTGCGGAAGCAAGTTCATCGTGCTCTGCCTGCGAAAGAAGGTCTGCCGCAACATATCGGGGATTGGGTGTCTCATCTGCAAGAACAACTATTTCTGAAGGGCCTGCAATTGAGTCAATTCCTACGTTACCGTACACAGCTTTTTTGGCAAGTGCTACAAAAATGTTGCCGGGACCGGTAATCTTATCAACCTTGGGAACAGACTCTGTGCCAAAAGCAAGAGCCGCAATAGCCTGAGCTCCGCCTACTTTATAAATTTCATCTACACCGGCAATATCAGCGGCAACGAGTGTACCGGGATTAATCTTGCCGTCCTTGCCGGGAGGTGTAACCATTACAATCTTCTCTACACCGGCAACCTTGGCGGGTACAATATTCATAAGAACACTGGAAGGGTATGCTGCCTTACCGCCGGGCACATAGGTACCTGCGGATGCAATAGGTGTAATACGCTGACCGAGAATCGAACCGTCGGGCTTGGTGGTGATAAAGGTCTGACGTACCTGTTTTTTGTGGAAGTCTTCAATGTTGGCCTTGGCCTTTCGGATGACTTCTATATAATCTTTGTCAAGAAGGCTGTATGCTTCTTTGATTTCTTCCTGCGTAACCTTAATGTTAGACTTTGTAAGCTCAAACTTGTCAAACTTCAAAGTATATTCAAATAATGCTTTATCGCCGCCTGCCTTGATATTCTCAATAATATCGGCAACGGTCTTTTCATATTCGGGATAACTGGTGGTACTTCTTTTAAGAAGCTTGTTAAGAAGGTCTTTCTTGTTATCCTCCGTCAATTTAACAATTCTCATGAGTTTTTCTCCGTATTTAAAACTTCTTTAAGCTTGGAAATAATCTCGTTGATGCGCTTGGCTTCCATCTGCATGCTGACCTGATTGACAATCATGCGCGCGGAAAGGGGACAAATCTCCTCAAGCACTTCAAGACCGTTTTCACGAAGTGTGGAACCGGTTTCGACTATATCAACGATAACATCTGAAAGACCGACAATAGGACCAAGCTCGACACTGCCATTTAACTTGATAATATCTACGGTCTGATGTTTTTTGTTGTAAAAATAATCCTTGGCAATAACAGGATATTTGCTGGCTACACGAATCATTTCATGATGCTGTAACAGCTCTCTTGCTTTGGCGGGACCGCACACACACATGCGACACTTGCCGAAGCCCAAATCAAGAACCTCGTAAGCACGACGCTGTTCTTCAAGCAATGTGTCCTTGCCCACAACACCGATATCGGCGGCACCGTATTCTACATATGTGGGAACATCGGGTCCCTTAGCCAGAAAGAACTTAAGCTTCAAATCGTCATTGACAAATATAAGCTTTCTGTTGCCTTTATCCTTCATTTCGGTACATGTAATACCGATTTTTTCCATAAGTTCAAGCGTCTTCTCCGCAAGACGTCCCTTGCCGAGGGCAAAGGTTAAGTATTTTTCATCGCTCATAATTACACCTCCGCCACAAGGCTTACGGCCTTGCCTTCTTTACGCAATTTGCAGACATATTCAAGCTTCTTTTGAACATTGGAAGCATTGTATGTGACGATTTCCGGCTTGTCTTTAACCGGGACTGTTATATGAGCGCTGCGAAGTGCAAGCATCAAATCATCGACAACAATTACAAAGCCGACAGCGGGCTTGGAATTGCCGAAAGCTTCAAGCAGATGGTCGTATCTGCCACCCTTAACAAGTACATCGCCGAGGCCGTACGCATATGCCTTAAAGATTATACCTGTGTAGTAGTTGTATTTGGAAAGCATTCCGAGGTCAAAAGAAACATACTTCTCATTGCCGAATAATTTGAGCAATTCGTACACTTCTTCGAGACGCTCCAATGCTTTCTTGGAACGTTCGTTGTTAACACGAGCCTTTAAATTGCAGATAACGGAAGCGTCGCCCATGTATTCACCGGTCATCATAAGGAGTTCTTTGGACACGGAGTCATTAATGAGCGAATCAATAAGTTCCTCTGCAAGTACGTAGTTCTTGGAAGAAATGTATTCTATGAGCAAAAGCTCGTTCTCTTCAGAAATGCCTGCATTATCGCAAAGACCTTTAAAGTATTCCATCTGGCCGATAGCAATTTGGAAATCCTTAAGCCCTGTAGCTTTTAATGCTTCAATACAAAGATTAATGGTCTCGGCATCTGCCATGGCGCTGTCATCGTTCATGAACTCTACGCCGATTTCGGTAACTTCCTTAAGCTTGCCCTGGAGGCTTGAATTATTGACAAAAGTATTACCGAGGTAAGTAAGCTTAATAGGAGCCGTCTCGTCACTGAAATACTTGGATGCACATCTTGCAACCGAAGGTGTGAAGTCGGGCCTTAATACAAGCGTATCTCCTTCTTTGTCAAAGAACTTATAAAGGTCCTTGGAAGGAGTCGTTCCGATTTCTTTGGAAAATACATCGAAGTATTCAAACGTAGGTGTCTGAATGTCTTCATATCCATAAGTATAGATAACCTTTTTGATGGTATCTTCAAGATAGAGCTTTCTCTGTTCTTCTTCTCCGTAGATGTCTCTCACACCGTCGGGTGTATGTACTAATTCTTTAATCATTGTTAACCTCAATAAAGTCAATTCAACAGTTTAACGCTTTAAAACACTTTAGCATGGTAACGTGCTACCCAATTATCATAGTAGCATATTAAATATTTGTCAACAATTTTTAGAATTTTCCTCTTCTTCCAACTCTTTAGCAATCATATCAAGATAAGGCACCATAACGCCTGTATGTTTCTCAAGAAAGTGCGACGGATCAAGCTCATCGAACCTGAAACTTTTACGCCCGCCTTCTCTCGCACGGGTCAAAAATACCATCATTTCTTCGATGGGCATGTAATATATAAGGTCTTTGTGGGTGTAATAGATTAAAAAGAAAGCGATGCCTTTCTGCTTTTTGAATTTAAGCATAAAGTCAGCTTGGTGGTCGTGGATATTCTGAAGACTGAAGGTGTCTGTTGCAGATTCTTTGGCATCAAAGCACACAGGAATACCCTGAACAGCACCGATATAGTCGACAGTACTCTTCTTGTCAAAGTATGCAAGAGTAATATGCCTTGACTTCTGATCGATGTCGATGGGGGTTATGGGCGTAGGTATCTTCTGAATAAGGGCGAGACCGCTTTCTTCGTACTTTTCATTCGTGCGGTTAACCATTTCTTCAAATGCTGAACCTCTGAGTCCTCTAGATTTCCAGGTGGGCATCGTTATTCCTTTCCAAAGAATTTATCGAATAAAGAATCAAAATCTGCTGTAAATGTTTTAAGAGAAAGTTCTTCGTAATCTTTAAGCTTAGGAAAAATCATCTTGTAAGCATAAAGCATCTGGCTCCTAAGCCCTAATTTGGCCTTATAAAAGGCTGTTTGAGCTTTGTCGCTGTATTTGACATCTCCTGCAATAGGGTGCCCCAGTGAAGCTAAATGAGCCCTTATCTGGTGTGATTTACCGGTTATAAGCTCAACTTCAAGCTCAGTAATATTCTGAACAGGATTATAGCGCTTGGGAATGAAAGAAGTCTCGATTCTGTCCGCTCCTTCAATAGGTTCTGAAGATATAGAAACTTTATTGGAGGATTCATCTTTACTGAGATATCCGGCTTGCCTTAACGGTTCTTTAAACTCGCCGAGTACAATTGTCCTGTAATATTTGTGAAGAGAACGGTCTTTAAGGCACGAATTTAATGTATTGGTTCCGAAAAGCGTCTTACCGAATGTAAGAAGTCCGCCCGTGTTCCTGTCCAGTCTGTTACATACGGATGGGGTGAAAAAAGAAAGTTTCGAGGCATCTGTCTCGTCCTTATCAAGCATATAACCTATCAGCCATTCATTGGCACTAAGATCTGAAGGCACACTCTTCTGACTCAATATTCCTATAGGCTTATTAAGAAAAATAACATGCTCATCTTCATATACAATATCGGGCTTGCCGAAACGTTCGAAAGCCTTTTCGTATTCGGTAGTATTACGAGTACTGTTACCTTTAAACTTGGCTATAGTTTCATCAGACATAAAAACAAAGATAACGTCGCCTTCCTTAAGCTTATCGTTACCTTCTGTTTTGTGACCGTTTAACGTAATATTCTTTTTACGAAGCTGTTTGTATAAAAGCCCCGCCGGCGCATCCTTAAGTATTCTGTTTAAATACTTAATCAATGTCTGACCGCTATCCTCTTTGGATATTTTGAATTCCTGCATGATTAAAGGGATACTCCCAATATATTGTCCTTGATAAAAGCGTTATCGTTATCTTCTTCAAGAGAACTGAGTTCTGATAATCTATCAATAAACTTATCTGTATCTTTGAAAATCTTAACGGTTGCGTCTTTGGCTCCCGCATTCTCCAAAACAGCCTTTAAGTGAGCTTCAGCCTCAGCGATATCGATGTTTTCATCTTCACTTACACCGATAAGGCTCTTGCGCTTATAAGTGAGTGCGCTGACCTGATAATTCTTCTTAAAAGCGGTAAAATAAAGGTCGTAAAAATCAGCCGAAAGATTCTTGCCTGCAAGCTTATTATACAGCTCTTCCGAACAGCCTTTGGCCCTTATAAACATAATTGCATTTACGCAGAACTTGGCCATGGGAAGGCAACCGAGTACCGCAAAAAGCGTAAGCAAATTCTTATTGGAACCGGTCGAGTATATTCCGAGATTGTAAAGCCCGAAAGAAAGTGCCAGCATAACTATAGTCTTGGCAATCTCAACCTTTCTCTGAAATGCGATATATCCGTAGGTTCCTTTTTTGATTCTTTTCATACTAAATAATCTTTCCGTTCTGTAATAATGTCATGACTCTTAATACGAGTTCATGAGGGAATATCTTCATAAGAAGTCTGAAGCCGTTCATTGCAAGCGAATATACGGAAACAGACTTTCTGTGATATGCGTCGACCAAAGCTTTTCTGACTACCTTATCAGCCTTGGACATGAAGTACTTCTTGAAATTAAAGTTAGCATTATGCTGCTCGGCCACATCAAAGAACTCAGTATTAACCGGGCCGGGACACACAGCGGTAACAGAGATGCCATGCTTCTTAAGCTCTTCGTTAAGCGAACGCGAAAAGCTTAATACGTAAGCTTTTGTGGCTGCGTATACGCTGAAATCGGTCTGGGGCACAAATGCGGCAGCTGATGCAAACTGAACGATTCTCGCGCCTCTCTGCATGTATTTGAGCACCATGTGGGTTACTCTGGTAAGTGATTCGCAGTTAAGACGAATCATTCCTGTTTGCTCTGAGCATCTGGAAGATTTAAAAGGACCCACCATACCGTATCCGGACGCGTTAACAAGAATCTTAACGTCGGGATTCATAAGGTTTAATGACAAATCCAGTTCCTGTAAATCTCTCTCTTCCGTAAGATCGAGAGGCAGGATTCTTACCTTGTGAGTAAGCTCGGAAGCAAGTCTCTTTAACCTGTCTTCCCTTCTGGCAATAAGCCAAATCTCAGACAAACCGTCTGTATATATCTTATCAATTTGCTTGGCCGCTTCGCGACCCATTCCGCTTGATGCTCCTGTGATAATAGCTACGTTCATACTGATTCCTCCCCTGTGAGCCGGTAGTTAGTATTCTATATCGTTGTAAGAATATATATAATAATCCGAGAGTTTCTTCTTGTCTTCAAGGCAATACGCCGAGTATTTGTCATCTACACAGCATACTCTCATTCCGGCGTTCTTGCCTGCCATAATGCCCGCTACAATATCCTCAAAAACAAGGCACTTGTCAGGCTCTACTCCGAGAGCAGCCGCTGCCGTAAGGTATATCTCGGGGTCTGGCTTGCTCTTAAGGCTTTCACACCCGGTTAAAACATAATCGAATGTCTCCTCAAGCCCCTTGGCCTTTAGCAACGCATCGGTAAGTCTGCGAGAGTTGCTGGTGGCTATACCTAATTTAATTCCGTTTTCTTTGGCAAAAGAAATAATATCCAATACGCCTTGCTTAAGGTCCACTTCATGAGAATACTTGTACTCGGCCATGTCGTTCCATGTCTTTTCGATATCTTCGAGTGAATCCTCTATCTTGAAACGTTTCTTAAAATATCTGGCTGTATCTTTAAAGCACATACCCTCCAAATCCTGCTGAAGGTTCTCGGGAAAAGGAATGTCCTTGGAAGATAAATACTCTACGTCAATCTCCTTCCAAAGGCCCATCGAATCCACAAGAGTACCGTCCATATCAAAAATAAAAGCTTCTGTATCTTTAAACATCTTTATTCCTTTAATAACTTTATTTCTTCTTCTGTGAGTCGTCGATACTCACCTTCCTTGAGATTATCGTCAAGTCTTACGGCTCCTATTGATAATCGTTTAAGTGAAGTCACTTCATTGCCGACTGCTTTAAGCATACGTTTAACCTGATGGTACATACCTTCGCTTATGGTAAGCTCAATTAGCTCCGGCGAAAGAACGCGTACCTGTGCGGGCTTGGTAATACCGTCGCCTTTAAGATCAACACCTTCGCAAAGCGCCTTTATATCTGTCTCACTTAGAGGATGGTCAATCCCGGTCAAATATGTCTTGGCAACATGGTGTCTCGGAGATGTAAGATGATGCGACAAATCTCCGTCATTAGTGACTATAAGCAGCCCCAAAGTATCTTTATCAAGTCTTCCGACAGGAAATAAATCTTTACGGCCTTCATCTGCAAATAAATCGATTACCGTCTTGTCATTAGGGTCGGTTGTCGCAGATACTACACCGCCAGGCTTATTAAGCATGTAATATACGTATTTCTCATATGATACCGGTGAATCCTTAAACGATACAGTATCACTTGATTCATTAACTTGGAATCCGAAATCTGTGACTTTAACACCGTTAACGGACGCAAGTCCCTTTTTAATACTGTCTCTAGCTTCTTTTCGCGACAGATTTACGGTGTCACACAAGAACTTGTCTAATCTCATACGTAAAGTATACTACATTTTGATGATAAGAAAAATAAAAGATTACTTAAAAATAAAAGAAAAGCGGGCAAAAGAATGCCCGCATGTAAACTACATTATTTCAAGATCGTCAACCGACTCGTCGCCGTTTCCGAGAGCGATATTTTCAAAATCGTCTTCATCTGTCGGGTGAAGCTCGGTTCTGTTCTCCTTAACGATACCGTTGCAGCTGTTTAAGTTGCTGATTAATTCATTGTAATTAGCAACTGTAGTCTGCGTGGTGTGAGTAATAATCTTCTCAAGATTAGCAAGCAAATCATCGGTGTACTGCATAGCGGCCGCTCTTACGGAGTTAGCTTCTATCGTGGCCTTATCAAGGATTTCCTGAGCCTGATTGGTAGCCATTGTAACCACTTCATTGGCCTTGGAATACGCCTGTTGCATAATCTCATGCTCGTTGATAAGCTGATTGGTCTGGATGGTAGCCTCATTAATCAAAGCTTCCGCTTTTCTCTTGGCATCATCAAGAATAGCATCACGATTGCTTATCATCTTCTGATAACGCTTGATTTCATCGGGAGTACTCATTCTTAAATTCCTGAGTAAATCGTCGATTTCATCCTTGTTAACGATGATTTTGGTATTGCTTAAGGTCATAAACTTACAACCGTCGATATATTCTTCGATTTCATCAATAAGCTGTTCGATTTTACTGGTCATAAACAGTCTCCCCTATTTTTTATACCCGAAACGTTCATACAAAAGATCTGCCACAAAATCGGGAACAAAGGCTGACAAATCGCCGTGGAACTGAGCAATCTGCTTAACCGCGGATGAACTTAAGTACGAATACTTAAGGGTAGTGTTAAAGTAAATTGTCTCGACTCTGTGATTGGATAACTTACGGTTCATCTGAGACATCTGAAGTTCGTACTCAAAGTCCGTAACGGCTCTTAAGCCTCTTACCACTACATTTACATTGATTTCCTTACAATAGTCGGTAAGAAGACCTTCAAAAGATTCAACCCTTACATTGGGAATATCCTTAGTAGCCTCTTTAAGTATATTAACACGTTCATCAACGGAAAACAACGGAGTTTTTTCCTTGTTGTTAAGTACACTGACCACCACTTCGTCAAAAATATTGGCGGCTCTCTTGATAATATCAAGGTGTCCGTATGTACAGGGATCGAATGTTCCGGGATAAATAGCTGCTTTCATAATTACTCCTCAAATCAAGCTTCTTTGAACTTTAAAAAGACATGTTTGTTGGTCTTGTAAAGTTTCTCTCTTACTATTTCGTATCCGAGACCGTCTGCAAAAGAAAAATCTGTCTTAATGTCGGCCTCTACGATAAACAACGTGTCTTCTGTTACATAATCCTGATTCTTAAGCACCGACAATAAATCTGCTTCCAAACCCTTTTCGTAAGGAGGATCCATAAAAATCATGTCTACCTTGGCTTCATGAATCTGCATGGAAGCTCTGATTGCATCCTGATTAAAAATAACTGACTTATCTTCAAAATGGGTATGCTTGACATTCTCGGTAATGCATTTATGAGCTTCTCTTGAATTGTCTACAAAATAAGCTTTCTTGGCTCCTCTTGATAAACATTCTATACCTATAGATCCGCTTCCGGCAAAAAAATCTATAACTGTAGTGCCGGCTATGTCGAACTGCAATATATTAAAAAGAGTTTCTTTGATACGGTCTGTTGTAGGTCTGGTCTCTAAACCTTCGGGAGTAACGAGCTTTAAGTTTCTGGCACTCCCTGATATTACTCTGAGCATAAAGCCTCCTAATCTAGCTTCTTATCTTGGTGCCCTTACTGTCTCTGTGGCCGGGCTTAACACGAATGTGCAAATCGAAGGGCTTGTCATTGTACATGATTGTATTGTCGCCGGCATTGTGAGTATAATACACAGCTTCGACTTTGTCACCCTTATTTAACTTCATGCCGCGTACGCCGACAGCCGTTTTCTTTTTCTCGGGAATCTCTTCAAGGGTAAATCTTAAGAATACGCCGTCTTCGGTCTGAAGCACGATGTTCTTAAGCTGCTCGTTGAGAATTTGAACGTTTACAACTTCGTCCTTGTCATTGAGCTTAGTAGCTGCAACGGTTCGCTTGCCTACGTCAAATTCGGAACCGTCCACAACCTTCATCATGGAGTCTTTGGTAACAAATACAAGTCTCTTGTACTTAATATCTTCCTGGGAACATACAAGTAAAGCTCGTTCTTTCTGAGAATCGAAGTTACTTACATTGTCTATAGGCTGACCTTTGTCTCTGAACTTGCCGAAAGGAAGGTCCTTGGCCTTGATGGTATGCATATCTCCGGTATTGGTAAAGATACATACCTTGCCGTCGCTCTTCATCTGGAAAACATATTTATTTTCCGTATCAATGTTTTCTTTATTACGTTCATAAACAATCTTGTCTACGGTCTTGGCATAACCGAAACGATCCATCATGAACACGATATCGATGATTTCGGGTTCTTTCTCTTCAAGAACGATTTCCTCGGCGTCTTCAATTACGGTGCGACGAGGTCTGCCGTATTCGGCCTTGAAACGGTCCATGTCGTCGATGATAACCTGTGACATGGAGTCTTTATTGGAAAGAATGTCCTGATACTTGGCAATATTGGAAAGAGTTTCTTCGTTCTCGTCAAATAAAGCTTCGAGTTCGAGACCGATTAACTTATAGAGTCTCATATCAAGAATCGCGTTGGCTTGTTTGTCGGTAAAATCAAGTCTGGAAGCCATAATCTTAGATTCCTTGGACTTAAACTTAATACCTTCGGTCTTGCCTTCCGTCATGCAGGCTTTGGCCATTGCACGGTCTTTGGATCCGCGGAGAATCTCGATGATAAGATCGATGATGTTAACGGCGCGGATTAAGCCTTCCTGGATTTCTTTCTTTTCGAGTTCTTTTTCGAGTAACTTAGTGTACTTTCTGGTACAAATTTCGTACTGGAACTTAACGTTCTCTTCGATTACACGCTTAAGGCTGAGTGTCTCGGGACGACCGTTACAGATAGCCAGCATATTAAAGCCGAATGTATCCTCAAGACGGGTCTTCTTGTAAAGAAGGTTAATGAAATTCTGAGGGTTGGCATCCTTACGAAGCTCGAATACTATTCTGATACCGTCTTTGTTGGACTGGTTGGTAATATCCAATACGTCGTTGGTTTTCTTGGTATCTATTAAGGTTGCAACATCATTTAAGAACTTGCCGATGTTGGCACCTATCATAGTATAGGGGATTTCGGTTACTACAACGTTAACCTTGCCGCCCTTTATATTCTCTATCTCGACCTTGCCGCGGACCTTAATCTTACCGATACCGGATTCGTAAATTTCAGCAAGCTCGGACTGATTGACTACAATACCGCCGGTAGGGAAATCGGGGCCCTTGATGTATTTCATGAGCTCTGCGGTTGAGATGTCATTGTTCTTAAGATAAGCACGGCATGCATCTACTACCTCACCGAAGTTGTGAGGGGGAATGTTGGTAGCCATACCTACCGCTATACCTTCAGAACCGTTTACAAGAAGGTTCGGAAATCTGCAGGGAAGCACAACGGGTTCTTTCTCCGTTGCGTCGAAGTTGTCCATAAAGTCAACGACGTCTTTATCAAGATCCTGAAGCATCGCTTCCTGTGTAACTTTCTGAAGCCTGGCCTCGGTATAACGCATTGCAGCGGCGCCGTCACCTTCAACAGTACCGAAGTTACCGTGTCCGTCTACAAGGGGCATGCCTTTCTTGAAATCCTGAGCCATTACTACAAGCGAATCGTAAATCGAGCTGTCGCCGTGAGGGTGATATTTACCCATTGTATCGCCGACGATACGCGCGCTCTTACGATGAGGCTTATCGTATTTGATACCGAGTTCGTTCATGTCATAAAGAACACGTCTTTGTACCGGTTTAAGGCCGTCTCTTACGTCGGGAAGCGCACGGGCAATAATAACGCTCATTGCGTAGTCCACGAAGGATTTCTTCATGACATCGGAGTACTCGGTTTGAATTATTCTGTCTTCTTCGTTAATTACGGGTGTTTCATTCTTTTTCATAACTATACATCAAGCTCCGCTTCGTTGGCATTCTCGTAGATAAAAGTACGTCTCGGAGGTACCTCAAGTCCCATAAGGAGCTCGGTCACCTCTGATGCACGCTTGGCGTCATCGATTTCGACACGTTTAAGTAAACGTCTTGCGGGATCGAGCGTGGTCTCCCATAACTGTTCGGGGTCCATCTCACCAAGACCTTTGTAGCGCTGAAGTTTGTAAGAAACATTGTGAGTCGCCTTATATTTCTCAAGCGCTTCGTCATTGTATAAATATTCCTCTTCGCCTTTGCTCGGAATAACCTTGTAAAGAGGCGGCATGGCGATATAAACATGTCCCTCGTAAATAAGCTCAGGCATGAATCTGAAGAATAATGTCAAAAGAAGGGTCGAGATATGAGCGCCGTCGACATCGGCATCGGCCATGATAATAATCTTGTCATAGCGAAGCTTGGTAATGTCAAAGTCATTACCATAACCTTCGGAAAATCCGCAGCCAAAGGCATAAATCATGGTCTTAATCTCGGCGTTGGCAAGAACCTTATCGATACTTGCTTTCTCAACGTTAAGGATCTTACCTCGAATAGGAAGAATCGCCTGATACATGCGGTTTCTCGCCATCTTGGCGCTGCCGCCCGCGGAATCACCTTCGACTATGAATATCTCGCATTTTGAAGCATCTTTGGACTCGCAGTTACTGAGCTTACCGTTGGAGTCAAAAGAAAACTTCTGCTTGGTAAGCATGTTAGTCTTGGCTTTTTCTTCGGACTTACGAAGCTTGGCAGCCTTCTCGGCACATGCAATGATGTTCTTAAGAATCTCGACATTTCTGTCAAAGTATCTTACAAGTTCATCATTGGTAACCTTGGACACCGCCTTGGAAGCGTCCTGGTTGTCAAGCTTGGTCTTGGTCTGTCCTTCAAAACGGGGATCCGAGTGCTTGATGGATACTACTGCAGTCAAGCCGTTACGAACATCGGTACCTGTGAAGTTCTGATCCTTATCTTTAAGGATGCCAAGTTCTCTTGCGTATGTATTAATGATATTGGTAAAAGCAGTCTTAAAGCCGGTAATATGAGTACCGCCTTCAAGCGTATAAATGTTGTTACAAAAGCCCATAACGTTCTCATGGAACTCGTTAATGAACTGGAAAGCAACTTCTATCTCAATATTGTCGCTCTTGCCCTTAAAGAAAATTACGTCGTGAACAGCCTCACTGGTCTTGTTCATGTCCTTGATATAACCGATGATACCGTCGGGTTCATGGAAGGTAATCTTCTCAGGCTCTTCTTTTCTCTTGTCTTCATAGAAAATGGTAAGACCGGGATTTAAATAAGCCGTCTCATGAAGACGATTCTTTATGTCGTCTTCTTTGAAACGAATCTTATCAAATATGGTGTCGTCGGGAAGAAAATTGACCCAGGTTCCGGTTTCCTTGGTCTTGCCGAGTACGGGAAGCAAGCCCTTCTCAAGCTCGATTACGGGATTACCTCTCTCATATTTATCCTCATAGATAAAGCCGCCCGTCTTAACGCGAACAGTCAAATATGTGGACAGCGCATTAACAACGGAAGAACCCACACCGTGGAGACCGCCGCTGGTCTTATACGCATTATTGTCAAACTTACCGCCGGCGTGAAGTGTCGTGAATACGAGACGCTCGGCGCTTATGCCTTTCTTATGCATGCCTACCGGGATACCACGACCGTTATCGGAAACGGTTGCGGAGCCGTCGGCTTCCAATGTCACATGAATCTCTGTACAGTAGCCTGCCAGATGTTCATCGACAGAGTTATCAAGTATTTCGTACACAAGGTGGTTAAGACCTCTTGTGGAAACACTGCCTATATACATACCGGGACGTTTTCTGACCGCCTCGAGACCTTCAAGGACGGTTATACTCTCGGCATCATAAGTATTCTTACCCATAAATAACAACCTCTTTATACAAATTCAAAGGAAGCGCAAACTCCCACCAAAATAGTATAGCACACTTTCTTTTTAAAGAAAACAAAAACACACACGATATGGTATCGGCTTTGTGCACCAATTACAATATCGTGTGTGATTCACGGACTGTGTGTAACTTATTAATCCTCTATTCAAAGGACTTCTTGGTAATAGCTATCGCAAGCGCTCCGGGTCCGATATGACAGCTAACACTGAGTGAAAGCTTGTCTACAAAAGAAATCGTTGCATCGGGGAAAGCTTCCTTGATATCTTCCACAAATACTTTTGCGTTCTCTTCGTTGTATGTATATGCAACTGAAATGTATACACCTGCACCTGTCTCGGTACCACCGAATCTTCCGGTAATATCCTTGCGCGCCTGGTCAATCATAATAGTCTTGGCCTTGGCGATTGTACGGCAGGTAGCAAAAGTATCAAGCTTTTCACCCTGAATCTGAAGTACCGGCTTAATCTTAAGCAAAGTTCCAAGCATCGCAACCGCAGGGGTAAGACGACCGCCTTTCTTAAGATATTCAAGGGTATCTATGCAAATATAAATGCTTGAATTAAACTTATCATCTTCAAGTTTCTGCTTAATCTCTTCTGCATTAAAGCCGTCAGCCGCAAGCTTTATGGCATCCATTACAGATTGACGCATGGTTACGGAAATACGCTGGTTGTTAACCGGCTGAACCTTTCCGTCGTAATCTTCCGCAAGCATTCTGGCGGTCTGATATGAACCGCTTAAGCCGCTGCTCATGGGAATATATACGATTTCATCATATTCCTTCAATGTATCATCCCAGCAGTTTAATACATCTTCGGGACCCGGCTGGCTGGTGGATACGGAACTGCCGCCCATGAGCTTCTCATAGAACTCATCCTGGGTAAGGCTTATGTCTTCAAAGTATTCCACTCCGTCTATCATAAAAGGCATGGGAAGCACCGTTATGCCGAGAGCCTTGGCCTCTGCCTGAGTGATTCCGCTGTTACTGTCGGTTATTACCGCAATCTTTTTACTCAAATCTATATCCCCTAACTAATCTTTTATAAGACTCAAACACATAGATTTTACTGTTAAATCGTCCTAAAGTCAATTAAATTTCCCTTAATATCATCAAGCCTGTCTGCGGCCTTTTCATAGAAACTGCCCGCAAGTAGCATCAAATCGCCGTCTTCTACAATATCGCCTATAGAAAACTGCAATTCTCCGCTTTGCCTTACACCGTTAAGCTCACCGGGACCTCGAAGCTTCATATCTTCATTGGCAATCTTAAATCCGTCGTTGGTGGAATTTAGGATTTTAAGTCGCTTCAACGTCTCTTCGTTCTTGGTATCTGACATCAAAATGCAGTAAGATGCATCGGAGCCTCTACCGACTCGTCCCCTTAACTGATGCAATTGAGAAAGACCGAATCTGTCGGCATTTTCAATCATTATAATCGTTGCATTCGGAACGTCGATACCGACCTCTATAACCGTTGTGGACACAAGAATATCTATGTTCTTGTTCTTGAAATTCTCCATGATACGAGTCTTTTCGTCAGGCTTCATCTTGCCGTTAAGAGAAGCAACCCTGTAAGCCTCACCGAAGTATTCTTTAATGTCCTTGGTATGCTGTTCTACGCTCTTAAGGTTGGGGTCGTATTCGTCATTATCATATACCATTGGACATATAATATAAGCCTGATGTCCCGCATCGAGTTCTTCTTTGATCTTTTCATATGATTTGCGCCTGTAAGAAGAATTAACCACGCAATTCTGTACAGGTATACGATTCTTCGGTAACTCGTCGATTATAGATACCGATAAGCCAGCAAACACAATCATCGCAAGCGTACGGGGAATCGGAGTCGCGCTCATTACCAACAGGTGCGGCTCGCTACCCTTATTCTTAAATGTTTCACGCTGCTTAACACCGAATCTGTGCTGCTCGTCAGTTATTACCAGCGCAAGATTCTTAAATTCAACACCTTCCTGAATAATCGCATGCGTTCCGAGCACAACATTTGCTTCACCGGTCGCGATCGAAGCCAGCGCTTCTCTCTTATCCTTGGCAGACATCTTACCTGTCAAAAGAACGGGCTTGAAACACAAATTATACTTATCCGTAAGTGCCTTAATATTCTCAAAATGCTGCCTTGCCAAAACTTCTGTCGGCGCCATCATAGCACCCTGATATCCGTTGGCAGCGCACATTAAAAGTGCCATAACGGCAACAATTGTCTTACCTGAACCTACATCGCCCTGCACAAGGCGGTTCATGAGATAATCTCCGCCCATATCGTTGAATATGTCATTAACAGCGCGATTCTGAGCGTTTGTAAGCGAGTAAGGAAGGCTTTCCTGCAAGCGTTTGCAGTCTGCCACCTCAATCATTTTAAATCCGTTCGGGAGGTTAACGTTTTCTTTGGCTCCTTCTTTGGCCATGCGGACAAAAGAAAGGAATTCTTCAAATACAATACGTCTTCTTGCGTAATACTGTGCTTCGAAATCCGCAGGAAAATGGATATTCTTAAGCGCTGTCCTATAATCCGACAAAGAGTATTCTTTCAGCTCTTCCGAAGTTAAATAATCGTCAGGAAGAGGCAACCCGTCTATAACCTGACGAACACACTTTGAAAGCCTGTCGTTGGATAAGTCCTTGGTAAGGGCGTAAACAGGCGCTATTGTGCCTTCGAGCTTTGAATACTCATCGATTGAATACATCTTTGGCTGGTCCATTAACAGACGGTCTTTGATGGCTCTTAAGATACCTCTGAATACTTTTCTATCGCCTACTTTAACGGACTTTAACATATATGGAGCGTTGAAAAATTTGACTTCAAATACATTTTCTGAATCTGTAACAAAAAAAGACACAATACTCTTGTTATTGTATCTTTGAATTTTCGGAGTACTCTTGACGGTCGCAAGAATAGCGTTTCTCTCGCCGACAGAAGCTGATTTTATATCACAGATTCGCTCATATGAATCATAAGCTCTGGGATAATAATTCAGTAAATCTGCGCAATTAAAGATTCCAAGCTTGTGAAAAAGCTCGGCACTCTTAGCTCCGATACCTTTTAAATTGTCAACAGGCGTTCTATTGTCCATAACTCCCCGAAAGAAAAAGCCCGGTAGACAAAGCCGCCGGGCCGATTAATTATTCAGCTGAAATAATGTAATAGTAAATAGGCTGTCCGCCTAAATTACATTCAACATCGCAGGAAGGATACTTTTCATTGATGTACTCAACGATTTCATTGACTGCATCTTCGGAAACTTCCGCTCCGTAGTATATGCTGAAAAGCTCGACATCACCGTCTGCAGCCATCTCATCAATTGTCTGACAGGTAACGGTCTTTAAGTCTTCATTGACTGCAAGAAGTCCGGAATCGCCAAGACCCATGTAGTCGCCTTCTTTGATTTCTTTGTCATCAATCTGGGTGTCTCTTACGGAGTAAGTAACCTGACCGGTCTTAACGTTCTTAATCTCTTCGCTCATGCAAGCTTCGTTGTCTTCGGGAGTTGCATCGGCTACGAAGTTAATCATGGCTGTGATACCCTGAGGAATAGTCTTCGTGGGAATAACGATGACTTTCTTATCATCTACAAGGTACTGAGCCTGATTGGCTGACATGATAATGTTCTTGTTGTTGGGAAGAACAAATACAGTGCGGGCGGGAATGGTCTTAATGGCCTCCACAAAATCCTCTGTGCTGGGGTTCATGGTCTGACCGCCTTCAATTACGTAATCTACGCCGAGGCCCTTGAAAATCTCGCTCAATCCGTCACCTGCGGAAACGGAAACAAAGCCGTAATCCTTAAGTTCAACGGGCTTAGCGGGTGCCTGGCTCTCGATATTCTCAGCTTTCATGTTGTCAACCTTAATATCGGTAAGATGACCGTACTTAAGACCGCGCTGTATAGCAAGGCCGGGATCGTTGGTATATACGTGAACTTTTAAGATTTCCTCGTCTGTTACAATGGCAATGGATTCACCGATTGTTTCAAGGTAAGCCTTAAAGTCAATTTCGTGCTTGATATTGAATACCTTGTCAAGGTGAACAATGTATTCGGTGCAGTAAGCGAATTTGGATTCTTCTTTCTCTTCTTCTACTGCTTCAGCTGCGGTCTCTCCCAAATCATAAGAGATTTCCTTGCCAAGGAATGCGTCATATGCGCCGTGAAGAATCTCAACAAGTCCCTGTCCGCCGGAATCCACTACACCTGCCTGCTTCAAGATGGGAAGAAGGTCGGGAGTATGTGCAAGAACTACTTCCGCATGCTTAATTACTTCATCTAAAAATACTTCAAGATTGTCGGAGCCTGCATCTGCAAGTTCACGAGCCTTGTCGCTGATACCCTTTGCTACTGTAAGAATAGTACCTTCCTTGGGCTTCATAACTGCCTTGTAAGCGGTCTCAACTGCCTTTTCACAAGCATCTGCCACCATGGGAATGGTAATCTCTTCGGATTCTTTGACAAGCTTGGTGAATCCGCGAAGTAACTGGGAAAGGATAACACCTGAGTTACCTCTTGCACCCTTAAGGGAGCCGGATGAAATAGCCTTACATAAAGTCTGCATTGTGATGTCATTGGTGCTCTGGAGAGCATGTACGTCCTTGGCTGCAGACATGATAGTCATAACCATATTGGTACCGGTATCACCGTCCGGAACGGGGAAAACGTTAAGTTCGTTTATCCATTCTTTCTTGGCCTCGAGGTTCTTAGCACCGGCTAAAAACATCTTGGCGAGTAAATCTGCATTTATAACATTTGCTGCCATGTGGCATCCTCCTAGTCGATTGCTTTAACGTCTTCTACGTAAACGTTAATCTTTCCGATTTCAAGACCGGTGAACTCTTCGACCTTATATTTCACATTATTAATAAGGTTGTCAACGACAGCCTGAATGCTCACACCATAAGATACTATGATATGAAAGTCAAGAGAAAGTTTACCGTGATCGGTCAAAGAAACCTGTATTCCTCTGCAAATATCTGCGGAATTAATCTTTAAAAGCTTAACCAAGCCGTCTTTGACATTAACGTTAGCCATTCCTACGATACCAAAGCACTCTACGGCTACAGAGCCGGCATACTGCATGATAACGCCCGGATCGACAATAACATTACCCAGATGGGTGTTCATGGATGAACCTTTCATACGCACCTCCGGTTAAATTGGTAAAAGTCAAAAAACTCATACATGTGTCATTATAACCTTATATTCATAAAAAGAAAACATATTTTTTTGCGAGTTTAACATAATATTATTTTTTGCTTGCAATTTACTTAGGTTTCTGATATTATCTCTATGTTGCGAGTTTCGCAAAGATTCCGAGCTTTAAGGAGGTGCTAAAGATGGCAAAGTGTGCTGTTTGCGGAAAAGGTATTCATTTTGGAAATAACGTAAGCCATTCTAATAGAAAGTCCAGCAGAATGTGGGGCTCCAACATTCAGTCCGTATCATGCAAGGTTGACGGAACTACTAAGAAGCTTCATGTTTGTACCAGATGCTTAAGATCCGGTAAAGTTGAAAGAGCTTAATTTCAGATTAATATCTTTTTATAAAAAGAGAACCGAAATTCGGTTCTCTTTTATTTTGCAGATTTATAATAATCAAATTCCGACTTGATTCTGTCGTATTCCTTATTGATAATCATAACCATATCCGAATCTCCGCAGAGATTGTCCGGATGGAAAATCTTTAAAAGGTCTCTGTAACGCTTCTTAAGTGCAAGGGAATTGTTAACTCCCGCAAAAAGCGTTCCCGCAAGATCCGTATAAGCTTCTTCGTGCTTAATGGTCTTGGTAACCTGTTTCTCTGTTTCGAAAGCAAGGCGTTCTTTGGCAAGGCGCTTACGATCGGCATCAAGGTCTGCGAAGCCGTCCTTAAGTATCTGCATCTTCTTGTCAAAAAACATCTCTTCGTCTTTAAGGCGTTTCCTCTCACTTACGTTACGAAGGTTAATGGCTTTCATTTCCTCTACAAAAGCAACCTTTTCGTTAAGGAACTTCTCGTGAAGCTCGTTAAGTTCTTTTTTGCGGATTTCAAGCCTGATGTTTTCCTCGAAAAGCCATCTTTTTAAGTCATTCAATTGTTCAACGTCATCACTTAAAAGTTTCTCTTCGAAAGATCCATCCATTAAGCGTCCTCCTCGGGAAAGGCTTTCTCAATAACTTCTTTGTCAGAAGGCATATCCTTCTTATTAATCATATCTGAAATTTTATCAACCACATCGGGAACAAGATCGAGTATCTTGGTAATCGCATCCTGATTCTTAACATTGACAAGCTTTGAAGTACCGTTCTTAATTACCAGTACTGCACTGGGACTTACCTTACCGGTAATACCGCCGCCCGCTCCGTTCTTACTGTCCTTGGCGCTTGCTCCGGCACCCATGCCAAAAGAAATATCTACCAAAGGAAGAATAATTGTATCATCAATTCTGACAGGCTCTCCCACAACAGTCTTGGCGGAAAATACCGCGTCTGCACCTTTCATAAGCGAATCTATAAGTGAACTGCAATTTTTCTCAGACATTTATCTAGACCTCCCGAAACATCTTTATTATCTTTCGAATATTCTTATTGAAATATAAAACTGCTCCGGTCCATAACACCCTGAATACCGTTATATGACCTTTTAACTTACCTTCAATCGAAATAATCGGCTCTTCAAAATTACCTACTATCCTTACGTTCTTACCCAAAACAGGCTTAAGCATAGAAGTAATTACAAGAATCTGTCCGGTAACCGAAGAATCGTCAAATCCGACTTCTCCGTCTATTTGCAACTTTCTCGGGCATATGTGTTTAAGAAGTTTAAATATCTTTTTCTTAGAGTATTCAAACGTTTTCTTAAATCTTCTCGACTCGATTATTTCAATATACTTTTTTATTTTATCATAAAAACTTCGATTCTCAAAATTTTTATTTGGCTCGCTCTTCGACTTGGCTTTCTTTGGCTTAGATTCGGGCTTAGAAGACGTTTCGACCTGCTCGTCCTCCGGAATCAAATTTTCTTTCACTTCCGGTTCCGCTGTATTTTCGCTTGATTCTGAAACTTCTTTGGCAGGTTTTTCAACTGTCGTTACGCTGACAACATTCTCAGAAGATACACTTTCTGCTTTATAATCTACCTTTGATTGTTCATTCGGAACATTAACAGGTGTATACTCTATAAGTTCATCGTCATCTTCTTCGAAATCGGGCTCTGCCTCTTTCTTGGACTTAATCTTAAATCCAAATACTCTGATACAAAGAGGGTCGGTCTCGCCTAATGTGTATCTTACACTTACTATATGCAATAACCACGAACCACCGGCAATTAATCTTGGCTTATTATCCTTAAAAGAGCCTTCGGCCCTGTATCTTACGGGTACAAAAAGCACAAGTAAAACTGCGAGAAGTATAATACCGAGTATAGAAAGAAGTACTATGCCGATAATTGCCAATATTTTTAAAAATACCGCCATCACTTATTCTCCCCGTCGAAAATAGCCTTTATCTCGGCCTGTACGGTATTCTCAATAGTCTCCCAAGCCTTAAACTCGTTATATTTCCTATAAGAAAGCTCACTGATACAACGGACATATTCAAAAGCATCATCCTGCGTCTTTAACAGAGCTGTAACTTTATATGTCTGTTCTCTGAAATATTTCTGAAGAAACATTCTTGAAGAAATAATCTCAAGTCTTCCAAGTGCATCGTTATATGATACAAGATAATATCCCTTTATAAGCTTTCCCTTATTCAATTTATCAATGACTTTGTCGGGATGTTTAATCGTTTCATCCACAAAGCAATTGGGTGATAAATTCATTTAATTATCCAACCATTGACCGTTTTGTTTAAGTGTTCTGAATTCGTTGTATGCTTTTTCCAAAATGCCTTTTTCGTTGTCAAATTTAAGCAAATGATAAGCTTCGTGATACTTATAAAATCCTGAATCCTCAAAAAACTCGTCTTTCTGAGGCTTTGAATAAAATGATTTGGTGCTCATTAAGTACCATTTGACCGTCTTAACGATTTCTTCATTGCCTACTTTAAACGAATAATGAGTATCTCCTATATATTTAACAATATTGGCAACAGAACCGCCTTCTTCTTTGACCTCTCTTAAAGCTGTCTGTTCGTAGGATTCTCCCGGCTCTACGGTACCTTTGGGAAGTACCCAACCGTGAAAATGATCGTAAAAATTCTTATAAAGGGCCAAAATCTTGCCCCTGTAAACGACGATGCCGCCGCAACTGATTGCTTCTTTCATTGCAATCCTCCTAATTATAAACTCTTAATCCTCTTCCAAGTATTCCTCTTCTTCCGTATTTCTGAAGAATTCATCGAATATTTTCTTGGCCATGGGTGTGGCATATAGATTACCCGAACCCGCATCCTCAAGTATTATTGTAACACAAATCTGAGGATCATCAATCGGTGCGAATCCGGTGAACCATGAATGGGTCGAAGAACTATTGCTGCTAAACTCCGCTGAACCCGTCTTACCTGCCACTGTATATTTGTCTGTATTAAGACGTTTGCCGGTACCGTCAGTCACCACGGCACGCATCATTTCGGTAAGAATCGATGCTTCCTCGGATGACATGAGACGCTTGTATTCTTCAGGTTCAAAAGCCTTAACGGTATTCATATTACTGTTAACAACTTCCGATATAAGGTACGGCTTCATCAGCACGCCGTCATTGGCTATACTTGAAGTAATCATATTGAGGTGCATCGGGCTCATTAAAGTGTCACCCTGACCAAACGCCGTACGTACCATCGTAATATCGTCGTAGTCCTTGGAAGCATGTGCCGCGCTTTCCGAATAATTCATCGTAAGCGGAAGCTCTGAATTAAACATCAAGCTTTCAAGCGTCTTTTCAAAAGAATCCCTGTCTAGGCTCAGTCCGATATTACCGAATGATGAGTTACATGATTTGGCAAAAGAAGACTTAAGGTTCAAATGACCATGTACCTGATGGTTGTAACAGCTGATACTTCCTTCTTTAAGATTAAGTACTCCCGAACAATTAAAGCTATACTTCATATAAGTGTCGGGATTCTCCCTTATGTATTCAAGCAAAGTTACAATCTTGAATGTGGAACCGGGCGGATAAAGACCTTGTGTGGCTCTGTTTAAAAGAACCGAACTGTTCTTATCATTAAGCAAATCATTCCAGATATCATCGATTTCATTGGGGTCAAAATCAGGCTTGGAAACCATTGCCAGGATTTCACCGGTCTTGGGATTGGAAACCACCACAGCGCCTTTATATGTTCCGAGCGCCGTATAAGCTATCTTCTGCAGATTTTCATCAAGTGTGGAAATTACTCCGTCTCCGATATATTTATTTCCTGTTAAATCCGCCGCCATACGCTCGCCGATAGGCTGATTGGTGTTTATTAAGTAATAATTGGCAGTACCTTCAATTCCGGCACGTCCGTTTGTGGAATATCCTACTGCATGCGAGAAAATATTGAAGAACGGATAATATCTCTTCTCTTCACCTGTTCTTCTGTCTACTCTGGTTTCCGCCAGAATTACATTATTTCTCGAATATATTGTTCCGCGCCTGGTCTGCGCTATAACAACTTCCTGCATGGGATTGTAGCTATTGTTAAATAGCTCTTCTTTGTGAGTGGCGCTGTATACGCATAAATATGTACATAAAGCCATAAAGCTTGCTATTACCAGATAAGTCAGCACCAGTATAATGTTATTTCTATGGCGCCCCGATGTCGGCAATTGCTCCTTAGAGGATGCATCAACAGTCTGTGGCCTTACAACATACATTCCTTCTATCACAAAGAACGCCATAAGCGTAGCCATAACAGAGCTTCCTCCGTGACTGACAAAAGGAAGCGTTACACCGGTAAGCGGAATAAATTTGGTACCTCCACCGATAGTAAGAAATACCTGGATGACATACACAAATCCGAGACCGATTGATATAAGCTTATAGAAACTGTCATCAAATTTAAAAGAAATATTGATGAACATGATGAAACAGCTGAGGCATATTAATACAAGACAAACCGCAAATACGATACCCAGTTCCTGCACAATTGCCGAAAAAATCAAATCTGTCTCAACATAAGGAATACTGTCGGGAGTTCCGTTAAAAAGCCCCACTCCGAACCAGGAGCCGCTGCTTAAAGCAAACAACGATTGTGTAATCTGGTAACCTTCATTATCGATAACCGAGAAAGGATCGATAAATGCCGCTACACGAACACGTACATGCCTGAATATATTGTAGCCCGCTATAGCGATACCAACACCGGTCAGAGTGCCTATGGACAAATACAAATAGTTCTGAGTAGCGATGAATACCAGAACAACAAAAACCACATAATATACCAAAGCCGCACCAAGGTCATTGGATGCCGCAAGTATAATAATGTGAAGCGCCGCAATTGCCGTCGTAAGAGCAAGATTTTTAATCTTAATGCTATAGCAAAGCGCTCCGGACACAAAAATTACGAATAACACTTTAACGAATTCCGAAGGCATAAAATACACACCGAAAATCGAAATCGAAAGTTTGGATCCGCCCGAAATGCTTCCCGCAAAGAAAACTATCGCAAGCGCCACAATTCCGACTCCCGCATAAGCAAGCGGAATATTGGGTATTCTCTTTATTTTCTTCATCAAAAACGGAATGAACGCGCAGATTGCAAAAGAAACCACAACAATTATAAATTGCTTAACCGCAGACCTATAATTTAGTCTTACAAGCATAATAAGGCCTATACTGATAAGCATACAGGCATTATTAATAAGAAGCCTGTTAAGCCTCGGATAGACCATTGGCAATATTTCTATGACTCCCAGGATGAATATCTGCAGAATTGCATAGAAAATCAGATATCTTACTTCTCCGGTTTTAAGAATTATCGATAAAAAGCAAGCAAAATGAACCAGCACAATCATTATGAGCTGGCTTATATATATGCTTTTTCTGGAATGTTCTTCTTTGTACTTAAACACCAGAAAACACTCTAACGTGTAGAGCAGCATAATTACGGCAGTGAAATATTTAGAAAGAGTGGTGATATATTGGACCAATTACTCTACTCCCCGCTTCCAATATGCTTTCGTAAATTTGCCAGGATTCTCTCCTGCGCCGCCTAAATATAGAGAAAGAATATTTCTTGTCTCTGAAGCGTTCTCATCGGTAAAAGAAAGAATAATTCTTTCACTTGAGAAACGGCTTTCTTTTTGCTCTTCGTATAAAAATGTCGGAACACTGTTGTATATAATGTTCGAACAAATATCACAATTTCTGTATGCCGAAAATACGGTATCGGTACGGTCTTTGAAATGTACAAAAGGATTGCCCTTATGCTTCTCACAGCCTTTTGAAGTCTTCAAAACACAGTTCGCGGTATGCATAAGGGGAAATTTCCCGTATGCAAAGACATACGTATTACCGTCATAACATTCGGCCAGCTCATGCTTAGATAGTTCAAGGGGCGCTACGTGAGCGTCGGAAATATCATCGATGAATTCAACAGCTGATTTGTTGGCCGAATAAATCTCACTGCCTACGACTACGTTCAAATCATAGTTACCTTCAGCTATGATATTTAATCCTTCAAAATTACGAACATAGACAACATAACAGTTATTATCACATATATGCTTTAAAAAATTCTTAACATATCCGTAATCCTTAATTCTGATTACATTCGGAAGGACGGCTATTATATTGTTACCGCTAAAGTTTTCCTTAAGAAGCAGCTCCGCAGGAACACCTATATAAATATCTTCAAAAGTACATACGACATCATACTGTTCTTTGGTATGAACCATAACTATAGGCTTCTTCGCAAAAGAATGCGACGCCTTCTGCCCCTTAAATGTAATCGGGCTTATCTTGGCAGGTTCTTTGACCGATAGTTCATCTGTTAATCGTTCAATTGCATTACGCCTGAGTTCATTAAGGGACTTTACAGGCATGAATGCAGGTTCAGGTATTTCAACATATACTTCTTCGGCAGAGAAAGCTGTATCACCGAGTTTACTTAACTGTTTAATAATGTCAGCCTCAGCCAAAGGACGATTAAGTGGTGTACTAACCTCATCACCTTCAACAGTCACCGAAGTTTCCCCCCGTATAACCGTCAAAGAAGCATTCTTGCCGGGTACCAAGCTCGCATACATAGTAATCGGTTGTTTTTTAACACCCGATAAAAATTGTTCAGATACACTCTTCATAAGAGCATCATCATTCCCGTTGTATGCGGGGCTGTCAAGAGTAATCATCTCACGACCGTTTTGGACATGATAATAACCCTTGCCGATTTCAGACCTCAAATACATATGTCTTAAGTCTTCAAAGTCTCTCTTATCGACCTTATAAGCCTCGGGATGTTCCATGAATAAATCAATATATTTACGATATACAGACGTAACAAAGGCGCTGTATTCAGGCTTCTTCATTCGGCCTTCTATCTTAAGCGAATCTATACCCGCGTTAATAAGCTCCGGAATAATATCTATGGTACATTGATCCTTCATGGAAAGAAGGTATTTATCGGTACCGGACTTGTCGTCGAGCATTTTGTAAGGCAATCTGCAAGGACCTGCGCAACGTCCACGATTTCCGCTTCTGCCGCCGAGACACGAACTGAAAAGACATTCTCCGGAGTATGAATAACACATGGCACCATGAATGAATGTCTCAAGCTCTACATCTACACTTGCCTTAATCCTCTTAATCTCGTCCAAAGAAAGCTCTCTTGCAAGCACAACGCGAGACGCGCCGAGGGATTTATAGAACTTCACAGACTCTATACCTGTGGCAAAACCCTGAGTACTTACATGGCATTCCATATCAGGAAAAAGTTCTCTGAAGCGTACGATAAGCCCCAAATCCTGCACTATACAGCCATCAAGACCGGCTTCATAGAGCGGACGCAAGTAATCGATGACATCGCTGTATTCACGTTCTTTAATAAGCGTATTAACGGTAAGATATACCTTGACATTATTGATATGGGCAAGCTTTATGGCCTTAATTATTTCTTCGTCCGAGAAATTGTCGGCATAGGCTCTGGCTCCGAATCGTGAGCCGCCCAAATAAACGGCATCACAGCCGGCATTTAAAGCACCTATAAACGCATTGTAATTACCTGCCGGCGACAATAGTTCCATACTCAAACAACTCCTGTAATACTATAAAGAAAAAAGGCTGATTAAAACAGCCTTTTAAGTTAGTTATTTTTAAGTTCAGATTCAAGCCTGTATAACTTTCTGGAACTCTCATCGAGCTCACTTTTAAGAGATTTCATATTCTTCTCGGAATTATCAAGCTTAATCTGAGAAGCAATCAATTCATGCTTCAGATCATACAGTTCCTTCTCCTTTGCGCTGATTTCTTCTTCAAGGAGAGATATCTGCTTCTTGGCTTTAAAATAATCATCGGCGATGTTAAGCTGAAGAAGCACATTCTGAGTGTCCACGGGAGAACGTCTGAAGCCTTCGATTCGGTTATACTCCGCAAGCTTGGAGTTAATATAAGCCGCAACCTTCTGAAGGTACTCTTCGCTTTCATATCCGCTAAGCCTGAAAACCTTGCCGCCGATAATAACTTCTGTATCAGTTTTAGCTGCCATGAAAGCAATCCTCCCAAAGAATTCTTCGTCAAAAACAAGGCATAACGCATGTTTTCAAACATATTTCAATTATAATATCTAACCTGTCAAAATGCAAGGTCTCAAGCATTCATCTCGATACCCAAATGTCGGTAAGCAAGCTCCGTAACCATACGTCCTCTGGGGGTTCTGATGATGAATCCGTTCTTGATTAAATAAGGCTCATATACTTCTTCAATCGTACCGGAATCTTCTCCGATAGTGGCCGAAAGTGTATCAAGACCTACCGGTCCGCCCTTATATAATTCAATCATTGTAACAAGAATATTTCTGTCTACGTGATCGAGTCCCATCTTGTCGACATCCATTAAATCAAGTGCAGTTCTGGCCACATCTCCTGTAATAACACCGTCAAATCTTACCTCTGCGAAATCTCTTACACGCTTAAGCATACGATTGGCAAGTCTGGGTGTTCCTCTGCTTCTTCTTGCCAGCTCATCGGCACCGTCGGTATCGATTTTAACGTTCAAAATCTTGGCTGAATGTCTGATGATAGTCGACAATTCGTCTACATTATAAAATTCAAGCTTCTGTACAACGCCGAATCTGTCTCTTAAAGGCGCAGAAAGAAGGCCTGCTCTCGTAGTAGCACCAACCAACGTAAACTTGGGTAAATCAAGCCTTATAGACTTGGCCGAAGGGCCCTTTCCAATCATTATATCAAGGGAATAGTCCTCCATTGCAGGGTACAGTACTTCCTCAATCTGCTTGTTAAGTCTGTGAATCTCGTCTATAAAAAGAAGGTCTCCCTCCTTAAGTCCGTTAAGGATAGCCGCCATGTCACCTGGCTTTTCTATAGCAGGTCCGCTTGTAATCTTGATATTAACGCCCATTTCATTGGCTATAATCTGCGCAAGTGTAGTCTTGCCGAGTCCGGGAGGTCCGTACAAAAGAACATGATCGAGCGCATCGTTACGGTTCTTGGCCGCTTCGATGTATACTTTCATAATATCTTTAACCTTTTCCTGACCGATGTACTCGGAAAGAAAATGAGGTCTCAAAGAGCCTTCGAGTTTAACATCTTCTTCGGTTATCTTGGTTTCAATCATTCGTTGCAATGTAAGTCACCCCTTAAAACATGTATTGAAGCGAAAGCTTAAGAATCTCATTGGTATTAAGCTCTTCAAGATGTTCAATCTTAAGCACTGCAGCCTTGGCTTCTTTCTTGTCATATCCGAGAGCCGCCAATGCCTCAATAGCATCAAGTGCATCCTGTGAAAGCTTACCGTCGGGTTGCGAAGGCACATCCGAAACTGTGCCGAAAAGAGGTTCTTTGGCCAGTTTGTCCTTTAAGTCTACGATTATTCGCTCGGCTGTCTTCTTGCCGATTGTAGGTGCCTTTGAAAGGCTTGCTACGTCTCCTGTAACAATGAAATACTTAATTACAGGAACATCCGCTATGCTAAGAAGCGCCTGCGCACCCTTGGGACCCACTCCCGATACTCCTATAAGAAGATTAAACATATCAAGTTCGTCGCGAGTCAAGAATCCGTAAAGACTCATTCCGTCCTCACGAACACTTAAATATGTATATATCTTAATCTCATTGCCTATGGACGGAAGACTTTCGCAAACTGACTCCGAAACAGCCACATTGTAGCCGACACCGTTTACATCGATAACAAGATTACCCGGACGGTTTTCTTCAAGAATACCTTTCAAAAAAGCAATCATACTCTAATCCTCACTAACCCTGGAAACAATCTGTAAAATAGCCCGATTTGGAGGCGGGCTCACCGTTAAGTCTTAAATGGCTCGTATCCCCAAAGTACTGCGTTCTGAACGCGCATTTACCCGGCTCACGCTCTTCTGTGGCAAGCACCGTTACTGCCGTAGGAGCCACAAAGAAACTGTGCCACAATACAAAAGGCGAAATTCCGAGGAGGTGCCCCATAATCAGAAACGACACTCCCAGGTGGCAAAAGAAAACCAATGTCTTACCATGGTCAGAACCATCAGTTAGATAATATTCTCCGTTTCTTTTAAGCCCATATTCCTCGAGCAATTTGTCAAAAGAAGTATATACGTGGTCAGCTTCGCCCTTTATGTCATTCTCATGTAAGAGTGAAAGTTCAGCCCACTTATCTTTGTCGTATGCTTCCTTAAAATCGGTCCATGCTGCAGGATAGAAATCCCAAGGAACATGTATCTCATTATTCTGTTCCGCATGATGTGTCGGATAGTAAAATTCCTTAAGCCATTCACATTCGGTGGCATCCATGTGAAGCTTGTTAAGCGAGTATTCACATGTAAGCTTGGCTCTTCCTAACGGAGAACGATAAATATGTGTTATCTCATCTTTCCAGCCCATAACTCTTTCTGCCAAGAGTTCGGCTTCTCTTCTTCCTTTTTCCGTCAAAGAATCGTTCTTATAATCGGGATCCCCGTGACGAATAAATATAATCCTCATAAACACCTCAAGTTAATATTTTTTCTGCATTGCGGTTTCACACAGATAATTATCATATATAACGATATTTACATACACATCCTGATTGGAGTAATCATCCTTGCCAATCAAGACATTTCCAACAGAGCCGTCGCCTGAAAATCTTACACATAAAGAATCAAATTCATTTAAATCGATGCTCTTAATACCTTCAGATGAATCATTATCAAGCAATTTGGTAAGAGTATTACCGGAATATAACCACTTGCCTCCTGTAGTAATCTCACTGTATGACATACCGAATTCGGAAAGCTTGTCACATGTGGCATGAGAAAGGTTAACAATCGTATCTGTATTCTCAACACTGATTATTGCAGAAAAATCTGCACCGGCTTCACTCGACAAAGCTTCATGCAAATCATGTAAATCATTGACATACTGCAAGTTATTTAAGAATTCTTCGTGATTGTAATATTTTAAATCCTCATCCCATTGATGATATCTAGAATCGCCACGATGGTCTTCGATAGTAAAATTGGTATTGATATATTCGTTAAGATAACCGGTAACTTTCGCGGCACCGTAGGCATTAACATGGTTGCCGTCTATAAAATCGCTTCCCATGTCTAGGCCTAATTCATCAGCCATTCTGTTAAAATCTATGAAGTCTATATTCTTACTGTCGGCATACTGCGAGGCTGCATCCATAATTGACTGAAAGAACGGCCCTCCGTTTATAGGCGTTTTCATAAGAACAAGCTTAAAGCCTTCTTTCACTGATAAATCATACAGACTGTTAAGCCACGCGATATTCTTATCCGACAGTTCGGCAGGGTCGAAATCAAATTGAAGTATGGGGCTTATATCGCTGCCTGTATTAAAGCCTATTCTCTCACCTCTCAATATAGAGTTTAGCTTGTTGTTACGGAAATCGTAACGGCTGAGCTCTTTGTAACGTGTATGTATAATAGGCCAACGGTAAAAGAAATTGCTCTTATCGCCTTCGTTGTCTTCAAAATAATCATTAACAAGATCAATCGAATTTTTGGACGTCTTCATGGAAAGAAGGTTCCTGTATAAATTACCTTCACTGTCATGCTTGTCCGAGAAAAGGCCGTAAATATCTACAAAAATAACCTTGGGTGATTGAGTCTTAAGTAACTCCTTAATCTGATGATATGCGGAATACTTGTCCTGCCCGGACACACTCATGTCAAATGCGGATATGCCGCTTTTCTCCCACAAAATGCTTGGATAAACACCGCAATACACATGCGAACTGCCAACAAAAACAACGTCAATCAAATCTTTATCTGTATTGTAAAGCTGTTCGATTGACGAGCAATAATCACCCGTAGTGTCTTTCCATTTCAAAACATTATAAACGGACAAAACGATTATCGATAACAATATGATAAATGCAATAAACTTAACGGTATTTCCTAATTTTTGATTCTTAATTAACTTCAAGATTATAGCCTCTCTAAAAATCAAAATATATGAATTTGGCCGATTCAAAATTGACGCCGTACTCTCCAAATACGAGAACACCCACAATTACAGCCACATATACAGTCCATCTGAACCAAAGGTTCTGCTCTGCCAAAAGAACGCCTACGTCCTGTTTCTTTTTGTAAGTTAAGAATGAAACTACGAGGAGCAAAGCAATCATGTATGCAAGAATCGCAAACTCTCTTCTGTCAAGGCCGTGCAAGAACAAAGACTCATCAAAAAGCGCCCAGGGATTAAATCTGGTAAACATTCTGTGAATATATCCTACAGCGACTTTTAGCGATCTTGCTCTGAAGAAAATCCAGGCAAATGCTACCAGCACAAATGTTATCAGCCTCTTTAACAGGTTGTAACTAAACACGTCTTTTTTTACATGTAATGCATCGTATGCTTTGGCTCGAATTGAACCTGTAATCTCGCCGATAACGCGATACAATCCGTGTAACAAGCCCCAAGCAACATAGTTCCAGGACGCTCCGTGCCATAAACCGCTTACCAGAAAAGTAATGATTAGGTTAATGTACTTTCTTATCTTACCTTTTCTGTTGCCACCTAAGGGAATATAGACATAATACTTGAACCAAGTGCTGAGCGATATGTGCCATCTTGCCCAGAAATCAGCGATGCTTGTGGCAAAATAAGGCGTGTTAAAGTTAGTGCATAAGTTAATACCCATAACTCTTGCCGCACCTATTGCAATGGCAGAATAACCGGAAAAATCCGCATATATCTGAAGCGTAAACAGTAACGCACCAAATACCAGCTCTACTGTTCCGTACATCGAATACGCCGTAAAGATATTGTCAACAAAAACTGCCGCTCTGTCGGCAATCATTGTTTTTAAAAGCATGCCCCAAAGCATCAGACCGAAGCCCGATACCATAGAATCATAAGAAAAGAGATTCTTTTCCCTTATTGATCTAATCTGTGTAAGAAGGTTCTTGCTTCTCTCTATGGGGCCAGCAACAAGCTGAGGGAAAAAGCTTACAAACAAAGCGTAATTGATAATGTTCTTCTCAGCCTTAACATCTCCTCTGTACACGTCGATAACGTATCCAACAGCTTGGAACGTGTAAAAAGAAATACCTACAGGCAGTACAAAAGAAAACGGATTGGACAAGCTTCCCATGCCGATTTTCTCTGTTATATGACTTATGTTTGACAAGAAGAAATCAAAGTATTTGAAAAGAAAAAGCACCAAAAGGTTAAGCGTAATTCCGCATGCCAATATTGCTTTGCGGACTTTTGCGGGTCTGTCCCGATCAATTAAAATTGCGGTAATGTAAGTTACAAGAGTTGAAAAAAGAATAAGTACGATGTATTTGGCATTCCAGCACATGTAAAAGAAATAGCTGGAAAGAAGTAACCATACAGGCTTAATCCGCTTGGGAAGTATCAGATAAGCGGCAACCACTATCGGAAAGAATATAATAAATTCAAAAGAGTTAAAAAGCATTTTATACCTCAAAAAACATCTGACATACTAACTAACAGTATATCAGATGTTTGCAAATTAATCTCTATTTTTTATGTAGTTAAGTAAACCGTCCGAATTAATAATTTTTTGCATGAATTCGGGGAACGGCTGGCCTTTGAAGGTTTCGCCGGTTGTTCGGTCAAAAATCTCTCCGGTATCGAAATTGATCTCAACCTCATCTCCTGCGTTAATCTTCTCGGAAGCTTCCTTGCATTCCATAATGGGAAGTCCTATGTTGATGGCGTTTCGATAAAAGATTCTGGCGAAGGTCTCTGCTATTACACAGCTTACGCCGTTAGCCTTAATTGCTATGGGAGCATGTTCTCTTGAAGAACCGCAGCCAAAGTTCTTAGTTGCAACTATAATATCGCCCGCTTTAACATTATTCACGAATTCTTTATCGATATCTTCCATACAGTGAGTTGCAAGTTCCTTGGGGTCTGATGAGTTAAGATATCTTGCGGGAATTATTACGTCTGTATCGACATTGTCACCGTATTTAAAAACTCTTCCTTTTGCGTTCATACTTACACCTCCGGAGCTGCAATGTAGCCCTTGATTGCGCTTGCTGCGGCAACCGCGGGGCTTGCAAGATAGATTTCGCTAGTGATGTGACCCATACGACCAACAAAGTTTCTGTTGGTAGTGGATACGCAACGTTCACCTTCGGCAAGTACGCCCATGTATCCGCCGAGGCAAGGACCACAGGTAGGTGTGCTGACTACGCCTCCGGCTTCAATAAATGTTCTGAGTAAGCCTTCTTCCATAGCCTGAAGGTATATAGCCTGAGTGGCGGGAAGTACAATAAGACGCATGCCGTCTGCAACTTTATTACCCTTAAGTACTTCTGCGGCGCATCTTAAGTCATCGATACGTCCGTTGGTACATGAACCTATAACAACCTGATCTATCTTAATCTGTTCTTTGATTTCGTCAATTGTATGAGTATTCTCGGGCAAGTGAGGAAACGCAATTGTAGGCTTAAGAGCCGATAAGTCGATAGTGTATTCTTCGTCATATTCAGCATCGGAATCTGCTTCATAAACGGTGTACTCACGCTTGCTGTGTTCTTTTAAATAAGCTTCGGTAAGGTCGTCTACGGGGAATATTCCGTTCTTGGCCCCTGCTTCGATAGCCATATTGGCGATAGTGAAACGATCGTCCATGGAAAGGTTCTTAATGCCTTCGCCCACAAATTCCATGGATTTGTAAAGCGCACCGTCTACGCCTATCATACCGATAATATGAAGAATAACATCTTTACCGCTTACCCATTTGGGCATCTTACCTACTACGTTAAACTTAATTGCCGAAGGCACTTTAAACCAAGCCTTACCTGTAGCCATGCCTGCCGCCATATCTGTACTTCCTACACCGGTGGAAAAAGCACCAAGCGCGCCATATGTGCAGGTATGTGAATCGGCGCCGATAATAACGTCACCTGCAACAGTTAAGCCCTGTTCGGGAAGCAATGCGTGCTCAATTCCCATCTTACCTACTTCAAAGTAATTGGTAATCTTATTCTTGAGAGCGAATTCTCTTACGCATTTGCAATGTTCTGCGGATTTAATATCTTTGTTGGGTACGAAATGGTCGGGAACAAGAGCAATCTTGTCCTTGTTGAACACGTCCTTTAAGTTCATTTTCTCCATTTCTTTAATAGCTACAGGGCTTGTAATATCATTGCCAAGCACCAAATCTAAGTCAGCTTCGATTAATTGTCCTGCGACAACAGATTCAAGACCCGCATGAGCGGCAAGAATCTTCTGGGTCATAGTCATTCCCATTGGCTCATTCTCCTTTATTCGTTTTCGAAAAGTGGTGTGGAAAAATATCTTTCTGCTGTGTCGGGTAAGACAGTAACTACAGTCTTACCCTTGCCTAGTTTAGTTGCAAGAGCTATTGCTGCGGCTACATTGGTGCCGCTTGAAATGCCGCACATAAGACCTTCTTTGCGAGCAAGGTCCTTGGCTGTCTGTATTGCTTCTTCATCGGATACCACATAGATATCGTCATAAATTTCCTGATTAAGATTCTTAGGGATAATTCCGTCACCGATACCCATCTGAAGGTGAGTACCGATATTTCCTCCCGCAAGAATTGCAGCATTTTCAGGTTCAACTGCCCAGATTGTAATATCCGGGTTCTGCGCCTTCAAGGTCTCGCCAATTCCGCTTATGGTACCGCCGGTACCGATTCCGGAGCAAAATCCGTCTATCGGACCTGCTACCTGCTCAAGAATCTCAAGTCCTGTATGATGCTTGTGAACCAAAGGGTTGTTGGGATTTTCAAACTGTTGCGGAATGTATACTCTCTTGTCGGATGCCGCCATATTGAGAGCTGTCTGAAGGCATTTATCCATGCATTCGCCGATGTTTCCTTCGTCTTTTATCAGAATTACCTCTGCTCCGTAATGCTTAACGAGAAGTCTTCTCTCGGAACTTACGGAATCGGGCATTATTATCACTGTCTTAAAACCCATAACCGCGCCGATAAGCGCAAGTCCTATTCCCTGATTACCGCTTGTAGGCTCGACAATTATTGTATCTTCGTTGATAATGCCTTCTTTGAGCGCTTTGGTAATCATGTTGTAAGCTGTTCTGGTCTTAATGGAACCGCCGACATTAAGGCCTTCGTACTTAACAAGTACTCTTGCCGCATCTTCGGGTACCATTTTATTACTTAATTCAATCATCGGAGTATGTCCGATAGCTTCCAATACATTGTTATAAATCATATTTCTTTTCAAAAAATCAGGGAACCCGCGAAGGGGTTCCCTGTAGCCTTCCGAATTAGTTGTTGATTAACTTATCTTCTTCGTTGTTCCAGCTGTAGAGCTTTCTTACTTCCTCGCCGACCTTCTCAGCGGGATGCTCTGATGCAAGCTTTCTCATGGCCTTGAAGTGTACCTGCTTACCTGCGGGTGACATATCAAGTAAGAATTCCTTGGCAAAAGAACCGTCCTGGATGTCGGAAAGGATTTTCTTCATGGTCTTCTTGGTTTCTTCGGTGATAATCTTGGGACCTGTGATGTAATCACCGTATTCTGCGGTATTTGAGATTGAATAACGCATTCCTGCGAAACCTGACTGGTAAATAAGGTCTACGATAAGTTTCATCTCGTGAATACATTCAAAGTATGCATTTCTGGGATCGTATCCTGCTTCAACAAGAGTTTCGAAGCCTGCCTGCATAAGTGCGCAAACACCGCCGCAAAGAACTGCCTGCTCGCCGAACAAATCGGTTTCGGTCTCGGTTCTGAATGTGGTCTCAAGTACGCCTGCTCTGGCGCCGCCGATACCAAGTGCATATGCAAGTGCAAGGTCAAGAGCCTTACCTGTTGCATCCTGATGAACAGCTACGAGACAAGGAACACCCTTACCTGCCTGATACTCGGAACGAACGGTATGACCGGGTCCTTTGGGAGCAATCATGGTAACGTCAACATTGGCGGGAGGTGTGATGCATCCGAAGTGAATGTTGAAACCGTGTGCAAACATAAGCATGTTGCCTGCTTCAAGATTGGGCTCGATGTCGTTCTTGTAAAGGTCTGCCTGCTTCTCATCGTTGATAAGAATCATAATAATGTCAGCCTTTTTTGCAGCTTCAGCTGCGGTATAAACTTCAAATCCCTGTGCCACTGCCTTGTCCCAGGACTTAGAGCCCTTGTAAAGACCGATAATGACATGGCATCCGGATTCCTTTAAATTCAATGCATGAGCATGGCCCTGTGAACCATAGCCGATAATTGCGATTGTCTTACCTTCAAGTAATGATAAGTTACAATCCTGCTGATAATAAATCTTTGCCATTTTGGTATCTCCTTTTATTTAAATAAAAATAATAACGTTTTAATCAAGGTAAGTAACCTTGTCTATACCTCTTATAAGACCGGTCATACCGGTTCTTGCAAGCTCCAAGATTTCGTAACCGTCAAGAAGATCCATGAATGCCTTAATCTTCTCCTGATCGCCGATAAGCTCGATAATAAGACTTTCCTTGCCTACATCGATAATATTGGCTCTGAAAATGTCTGCGATTGAAATGACTCCCTGTCTGTCCTTGGGTGAGCATTTAATCTTAATGAGTGCAAGCTCTCTGTAAACACTTTCTTCGGGCTTTAAAACCTTGATGTCTCTTACATCAATGAGCTTGGCAACCTGTTTCTCAATCTGGTCGAGAATATCGTCGTCACCGTGAGTCACAATTGTGATTCTTGTAAATCTTTCATCAGCCGTAACGCCTGCGGTAATGCTGTCGATATTGTAGCCTCTTCTTGAGAAAAGTCCTGAAATTCTACTCAAAACACCTGAAGTGTTATCTACAAGTAATTGGAAAACTTTGGTATGCATTTTCGTCTCCGTTTCACTTAAATTAATATTTATAGTAACTACTACACAGACAAAAGTCAATAAAAAATGCTTTAATTCTCTAAATCATTACATTTGGGAAGCGCTAAAGTGCCGGTGCGGGCAACTTCAACTACGCTTATACCCGAAAGCATGGTGCGAAAAACCTTGATTTTCTCAGGAGTGTCGCAGATTTGAATCATAAGATGAGTGTTACTCATATCAACAATTTCAGCCCTGCATATCTCACAGATTTCAAGGATGTCCTTGCGGTTTGACTTATTGACTTTAACCTTTATAAGCATAAGCTCTCTTGCGATTGCCTGCTCTTCTTTGAAGGTTTTAACCTTAATAACATCAAGCTTTTTGTTAAGCTGTTTCTCTATCTGTTCAAGCGTACGTTCATCACCGGAACTTACGATGGTCATATTGGATACTTCGGGATCGAAGGTCTCGCCTACAACCAAAGAATCGATGTTAAAGCATCTTCTTGCGAAAAGACCGGATACTTTGCTGAGTACACCAGATCTGTTTTCTACCAAAACCGAATACAATTTCTTCATATACGCCTCCCGACTAACCTTTAACGATATCCATCGGATCAACCATAACTTCCATAATGCAAGACTTATCATCTTTCAAAAGAAGGTCTATGGCAGCTTCGGCTTTACTCGTATTTTCAACTTTTATGTAGCCCATATCGTAAGCCTTGGCCAAGAGTTCAAGGTTCGGATAGTCATTAAGTTCTACCACGGAATAATTGTCCTTGTATGTAAAGTGCTGATACTCACGTACCATACCAAGGTAATTATTCTTAAGTACAATAATTTTAACGCCTTTCTTAACCTGATTAATGGTAGCAAGTTCCATCATGGACATCTGGAAAGAACCGTCGCCACACACTGCGATTACCTGCTTCTTAGGAGCTGCAAGCTTGGCTCCCAATGCTGCGGGAATTGAATATCCCATGGTGCCCATACCGCCACTGGTCATGAATCGACCTTTCTTAACCTCGTGATAAGCGCAAGACCAAATCTGATTCTGCCCGACATCTGCTACATATATTCCGTCATCCTTCATCTTGGCAGACAAAAGCTTGATAAATGCTTCAGGGTCTGTAAACTTGGGATTAGGGTTTCTTTTGACAACCATTTTCTTTTTGTACTCGTTAAGAGTCGTGATCCATTCTTGGGTATCGATGATCATTTCAAAAGAAAGAAGCTGTTCAAATATATTCTTGGCGTCACCTACGATAGGGATGGTGGGGCCACAGTTCTTACCAATCTCCGCAGGGTCAACGTCTATGTGAATAAGGACTTTGTTTTCAGTAATTAAATCGGGCTGATTAACGGCTCTGTCGGCCACTCTCGCGCCTACCATGATAAGTAAGTCGGATTCGTTCATGGCTCTGTTAGCATATGCCTTGCCGTTGTTACCGACCATACCAAAGTACATAGGATGAGCTGTAGGCATAGAACCGATACCCATCATTGTAGATACAACGGGAATCTTAAAGGTCTCTGAGAACTTCTTAAGCTCCTTCTGCGCATCTGCAAGAAGTACACCGCCACCTGCACAGATAACGGGTCTCTTGGCCTTTTCAAGTGCCTTAACCATCTTCTTAATCTGCGCATAGTTACCCACAACCGTAGGCTTGTAGGTACGCATGTTTACTTCTTCGGGATATTTGAATTTCTTTATTTCGGCATTCTGAATATCAATCGGCACGTCTACAAGAACGGGTCCCTTACGACCGGTTCTGGCGATGTGGAATGCTTCTTTCATGACTCTGGGGATGTCGTTAACATCCTTAACAAGATAGCTGTATTTAACAAATGACTCTACGGCACCCGTGATATCGGCTTCCTGGAACACATCGGATCCGAGAAGTGATGAATTAACCTGTCCCGTAATACATACAAGCGGTATGCTGTCAGCAAAAGCAGTTGCAATACCTGTAATTAAATTGGTGGCACCGGGGCCGCTTGTGACGGCGCAGACACCCACTTCTCCGGAAATTCTGGCAAGGCCGCTTGCCATATGGGCTGCATTCTGCTCGGTTCTTACAAGTACCGTCTCAATATCGGAATTGAGAATGGAGTTGTAAAAAGGACAAATTGCAACACCGGGATAGCCGAATACGTATTTAACCTTCTCTTCAGAGAGGGCTTTTACCAATGCATCTGCTCCAATCATCCTGTCACCTCGTTAATAGATTTTCTTTGTTTGTTTCAATGTAAAATTTTACCACACTAAAGCATGAATGTGCAATAGTTAATACAATTTAAAAGTTTTTTAAATTGTATTTAGTCTGTTAATATGATATCTTTAAATGGTGTGAAACATTGGAGGTTTGTTATGAGAAAATATACGAAAGTTTTTGTATGTATTATGCTTACGGCAGTTCTTCTTTGTGGTTGCGGAGCCAAAGGTTCCGGTGCGGCCAAGGAATATAAGGCTTCGATGGAGAAGTTTTTTGAAAGCCTTGATAAGGTTAATACAGATATAAACAGTATCAATCCCGAAGATCAGGATGCTGTATCCAAGTTATTTGAACAGTTTGATGTTCTTGAAAAAGAAATCACCGCCATGTCGCAGCTTACGGTTCCTACCGAAGGCGTTCCCGAAACTTTTGCATATATCGGAGATCTTGCCAAATCGGCTTCGGATTATATGACACAGGCTAACGGTTACTTACATGATTCTTTTTCCGAGGGTGCTTACAATGAACATACACTTGAAGCTGCTCTTGAATGTTACAAAAGAACCAACAAGCGTATCCAGTATATAATTACTCTTCTTCACGGAGAATATCCCAAGGACGATACTATTTCTTTCGGCAACTGATCAAAGCAAAAATTTAACCCCTGCTTCCTTACGGAAACAGGGGTTTTTATTATCTTTAAATGTTCCTATGAAACTTAGAACTTACCTGCCTTAGCAGCTTCTTCGATAGATACTGCTGTGGAAACGGTCATACCAACCATAGGGTTGTTACCTGCGCCGATAAGACCCATCATCTCAACGTGTGCGGGAACTGAAGAAGAACCTGCGAACTGAGCGTCAGAGTGCATACGACCCATGGTATCTGTCATACCGTAGGAAGCGGGACCTGCAGCCATGTTATCGGGGTGAAGTGTACGTCCTGTACCACCGCCTGATGCTACTGAGAAGTACTTCTTGCCCTTCTCAAGTCTTTCCTTCTTGTAAGTACCTGCAACGGGATGCTGGAATCTGGTGGGGTTGGTGGAGTTACCGGTGATGGATACGTCAACGTTCTCCTTCCACATGATTGCAACGCCTTCGCTTACATCATTGGCACCATAGCAGTTAACCTTTGCACGAGGGCTGTTAGCGTCCTTGGAGTAGCACTTTCTGGAAACTTCCTTAACAGTGTTGGTGTAAGGATCGTATTCGGTCTCTACGAAAGTAAAGCCGTTGATACGTGAAATAATCTGAGCAGCGTCCTTGCCGAGACCGTTAAGAATAACTCTTAAGGGAGTCTTACGAACTCTGTTGGCTTTCTCTGCGATACCGATAGCACCTTCTGCAGCTGCGAATGACTCGTGACCTGCAAGGAAAGCGAAGCACTCGGTGTCTTCTTCAAGAAGCATCTTACCAAGGTTACCGTGACCAAGACCTACCTTACGGGTGTCTGCTACGGAACCGGGAATACAGAAAGCCTGAAGGCCTTCGCCGATTGCTGCGGCTGCATCTGCTGCTCTGCGGCAACCTTTCTTAATAGCGATTGCAGCGCCTACAGTGTATGCCCACTTAGCGTTTTCAAAACAGATGGGCTGAATGCCTTCGATAAGATGATATACATCGATACCTGCAGCATCTGTAATTGTCTTACATTCTTCGATGGAAGAGATACCGTAGTTCTTTAATACGGCAAGAATCTGGGGCTCTCTTCTTTCATATGATTCAAATAATGCCATCTTAGTCTCCTCCTTACTTTACTTCTTTGTCGGTTCTGGGATCGATAATCTTAACAGCATCCTGAACGCGTCCGTACTGGCCGGAAGCCTTGTCAAGAGCGGTCTGAGCATCGTCGCCCTTCTTGATGAAGTCCATCATCTTGCCAAAGTTTACATACTTGTAACCGATGATAGCATCTTCTTCGTCAAGAGCGATACCTGTGATATAACCGTCAGTAAGTTCAAGGTAACGAGGACCCTTCTTAAGAGTACCGTAAGTGGTACCAACCATTGAACGGGTACCCTTACCAAGGTCTTCAAGACCTGCACCGATAGCAAGACCATCCTCAGAGAATGCGGACTGTGTACGTCCGTAAACAATCTGTAAGAATAATTCTCTCATAGCGGTGTTGATAGCGTCACAAACAAGGTCTGTATTAAGAGCCTCCAAAACGGTACGTCCGGGTAAGATTTCAGCTGCCATTGCTGCAGAGTGAGTCATACCGGAGCATCCGATTGTCTCAACCAAAGCCTCCTGAATGATACCTTCCTTAACGTTCAAAGAAAGCTTGCAGGCACCCTGCTGAGGAGCGCACCAGCCGATACCGTGTGTGTAACCGGAAATGTCAGAAACATTCTTAGCCTTAACCCATTTAGCCTCTTCGGGAATGGGAGCACAGCCATGGTTTACACCCAGTTTAACAGGGCACATTTCTTCAACTTCTTTTGAATAAATCATGAATTGTTTACTCCTTTCAAACTAATAATAATCGCAACTTCCATTGTTGCATAAAAATACTGAAAAATCCAGTATTTTTTATTAAACACGTACGGTTATTAATCTTCCCTTTTTGGAATAACCGTGCCGTTGTTTTTGTGTATTGAATGCGCGGGAATTACACCTCTTACGCATGATGTGGGATATACATTACTCCACTTGCCGATTACAGTACCCGGATTGAGAACGCTGTTACATCCGACCTCAACGTTGTCGCCGAGCATAGCGCCAAATTTCTTGAGTCCGGTTTCGATACGTTCGCCTTCATTGTGCACAACAACAAGTTTCTTATCGCTCTTAACATTGGATGTAATGGAGCCTGCACCCATGTGAGCCTTAAATCCAAGAATTGAATCGCCTACATAATTATAGTGAGGAACCTGAACTTTATTAAATAGAATAACGTTCTTAAGCTCCGTCGAATTACCTACCACACAGCCGTCGCCTACTAGAGCATTGCCTCTTATAAACGCACCGGGACGAACCTCGGTCTCCGCACCTATAATACAGGGTCCTGCAATATAGTTGTTGGGATAAATCTTGGCGGTCTTATGAATCCAGACGTTGTCGCCTTTGTAATCATACTCATCGGGCGAAAGCTTGCTTCCAAGTTCAAGTATGTAATCCTTAATCTTGGGAAGTGCTTCCCAAGGATAAGTTACCGTCAAAAGAAGGTCCTTGGCCAGCGTTTCGTCAAGTGTATATAAATCAGAAATAGTAATGTCAGCCATAATGCCCTCCAATTACTTAATATAGAATATCAGAATTAACTCCGCATAAAATAATATTCCATCTACGACTCAAAATCAAATACAATATTTGAATTTTCATCAAGTTTTAATACTGCGTCGAATACGGAGCCTTTTTTGCTTAAAAAGCCTTGGATTTTGTCTGTTTTCTTGTCGGTGATCAGTTTGGTGAATTGTTCTTCCGACAATTCAACGCCTGCAATCTTGCCCACGAAGAACTTACAGCCGTCGCCTTCTCTTACATAGGAAGCGCAACGATAACCCATATGTCCTTTAATGATGGAACTTCCGCATTTGGGACACTTAACGTTCTCCATCACTTTGTCCTCGTCTTCAAAAACAAACTTACAGCCGGTAACGACACCTTCTTCATTTCTTGCAAGCGTAAGCTTGGCATCAAAAGAATTGCCTGATTTGGACTTAAAGCCCGATATGATGGAAGTTGTCGCGTTATTAAGAAGTTCCTTTAGGATTGCCTCGGTAATCTTTACTCCCGAAATTGTACCGACATTAAATCGGCAGCCGGCTTCGGGATTCTCGCGGTTATAGTTCTTACAGCCGAAACCAAACTTAGTCTTAACTATATCTCCGCCACAGACGGGACATTTTACGTCTTTTATTGTCTTTTCCTCGACGTTTTCGAAGTCAAAGATGATTTCTTTCTTGCCGTCTTCTGTTGTGTTTAGCTTAAGGCATGCGTCAAATGCTATCTTGGACTTTCCTTTAAATCCTCTGATGGTCTTGGAAATACCGTTTGTGAGCAGTTCTTTGACATCGGCTTCGGATATTTTCTTGCCTGCAATTTCACCTATGGAAAAATAACACTTATTCTCTTCCGCAAATCTGTTTTCGCAGGCAAAACCGTACTGAGTAACCACGATATTGCCACCGCATGCGGGACATTTTACGCCCTCGACAACTTTGGATTCAACATTGTCAAAGTCAAATACGACTTCGGTTCTGCCTGATTCGTTCTTTTGAAGGATTAATACAGCGTCAAATTTCTTGCCGCTCTTACCCTTGAAGCCACGTAAGGTTTCGGTCTTGCCTTCTTTGATCAGCTTCTCGGCAACTGCAGGTGAAATTGTCTTGCCGGCGATGGTCTTACCTATGAAGAACTTACATGAGTCTTCTTTGGTAGCGTCAAAAGCCGAGCATCCATAGCCCGCAGACTTAATAATAATGTCGCTTCCGCAATCCGGACACTTGCAATCTTTGAGTTTCTCGGCTTCTATTCCTTCAAAGTCGAATGCGACGGATTTCCTGCCGTTTTCGTCAGTGATGAGCTTAAGTTTTGCATTAAATTTTGCATTGTTTTTGGATTTAAATCCAGTAATGATATCGGTAGCGCCTTCATTAATGAGCTTAATTATCGTATCATCATCCAGATGCTTGCCCGCTATCTCGCCTATACCGAAGTAGCATCCGTTTTCTTTGGTTCGGTCTTCACATGTCACACCGTAACCGGTAATCATCAAACGCTTACCGCAGGCAGGACATACAGCACCTTCCAGGTATCTTGCGGGAACTTCGGAAAAATCAAAATTTACGTTAATGACACCATTGTCGTCTTTGCTCATAACAAGTGCAGCGCTGAAAGGCTTCTTGTTCTTGCCTACAAAACCGTCGATAACCTTTGTTTTGCCTTCGGTTACAAGACTCACAAAATCTTCTTCAGGCAAATCAACACCCGCAATCGTTCCGACATTGAACTTACATTTAATCGTTTCGTCAAAGTAATTGCTGCAACCGTATCCGAAAGAAGTCGTGGTAAGCTCGCCGCCACACATAGGGCACTTAATGCCGAGTTTCTTACGTGTCGCAACTCCCTTTGAGTCCTTGCCTGTAAAGCGATTGATGTTTCTCGCAATCTGCTCGGTAAGGTCAAAAGAAATCATCTTGGTGGTCTCACGTCTTATGTAGTCTTCAAGCTTAGACCTATACTCAACGTCATCGACCGTTCCGTTAATAATTCCTTCGAGTCCCATCTCCCAGTTCGCTGTCATTTCGGGATTGAGAAGCGTAGGCACCGAAAGCTTAACAACTTCATAAATCATCTCACCAAGCTTCTCGGGGGTAATAATCTGAGTCTTCTGGTTCTGATTTAAATATTTAATGCGAACAAGTTTATCCAATATCTCACCGCGGGTTGCTGAAGTGCCGATACCGGACTTCTTAATCTGTTCGCGAAGTTCTTCGTCCTCGATAAGGTTACCTGCATTCTCCATCGCAAGAATCAAGTTACCTGAAGTATATCGCTTGGGCGGGGATGTCTTACCTTCTTTGATCTCGTAACCCTGTACAGCTATCTCGTCGCCCTTCTGAGCAGTTCCGGCAAAAGCAAGAAGTTCTTCCTTGTGTGAGTTGTCATCGCTGCCTTCATCGTCGTCGGAATCTTTCTTTTCGTAAACTCCGGCAACTTCCATGTAGCCTTTCTTGGACAAAACTTTAGCTGATGTGAAGAATCTCTCTCCATCTGACACAACTGTCATCTTGACGTTCTTATATTCGGCCGCGGGATAGAAAATAGACAGAAATCTCTTACAGATAAGGTTATAAACAGACTTGGCAAGGTCCGAAAGTGCACCTATGGCCTGAGTCTGTCCCGTCGGAATAATAGCGTAGTGATCGGTAACCTTCGAATCGTCCGTGTACGCGCTCTTCTCGATTCCGATATACATGCGATTATCGAGAATGTTCTTGGCAAAAGAAGCCATTTCGGGATACCCCGTAAGTCCTCGGATATTCTTACTTATCTCCTTGGCAATTGCGGTAGTAAGTACACGCGCATCTGTACGAGGATAAGTCGTAAGTTTCTTTTCATATAATTCCTGCACAACATCCAGAGTCTGCGCGGGGCTTATCTTAAATATCTTGGAGCATTCCGACTGAAGCTCGGCAAGGTTAAAGAGCAAAGGCGCACGTTTATTGGATGTTGATGTCTCGATAGAGTCAATAACTGCGGGCTTACCGGTTAAGTCGTTAATCAGATTCTCGGCACTCTCACGCTTCTTAAAGCCGTTTTCTTTGTACAGAAGTGGCGACTCAAAGTACTTGGAATCCTTAACCGCTCTCCATTCACCCTTGAAACCTGCATCACCGAAAGAACCCATAATGCGGTAAAAAGGTGTCTCTATAAAATCACGAATTTCGCGCTCACGATTAACTACCATTCCGAGCACGCAAGTCATTACGCGGCCGATGGCTATCGCAGTATAGCTGGAAGTTGCGGCTGCATCGTTAATCATGCGACCGTATTTAACGGAAAGTGCTCTCGAAAAGTTAATTCCGAGGCTATAGTCCTCGATGGTACGCATAATACCGGACTTACCCAGACGTGCATAATCAGACATGGGCTTTGCTTCTCTGATGCCACGCATAATTTCATCGTCGGTCTGAGAATCTATCCAAACACGAAGTTCGGTCATGCCCTCGCGGACACCACCGTAGTTGCGAATGTTTTCTTCAATTGTCTGTCCTTCTTTTCCGGAGTCGCCTGCCCAATAGACGGTATCAATGTCTTCTCGGTGTAAAAGCTTGTTAACGAGAGCATACTGATCCTTGGAGCTTTGGATTACTCCGTATTTGTATTCCTTGGGTAAAAAAGGAAGATCCTCAAGCCTCCAGGTCTTATACTTTTCATCGTAGGCTTCAGGATAAGACATCTCGACCAGATGGCCGAAACACCACGAAATGACATATGTGTCGTTCTCTATGTATCCGTTGTTATTGCCGGACACTCTAAGCACTCTGGCAAAGTCTCTTGCCACAGACGGTTTCTCGGTTATAATAAGTTTCTTCCCCAAAATCTAAAATCCCTTTCAAACTTACAGATTGTCAAGAAGCAACAATCTTAAATTCTTTCTGACCTTGGCTTCCAAAGAAAGCTTTTCGTCAAATCTGTTACCCGCAAAGAGGTAAATATGGTCAGCCGAAATCTTAGCCTTGTCGGCCAGATACAGCAATAATTCATAGTCATCATATGTTACCATAGCTTTGTCGTAAGCGCAAAGACAGATAACATAGTTCTTGTCGGCAGACTTGCCCATGATATCGATGTTGCCCTGCTTGCCGATCCACTTACCGAAACGTTCCACATTAATGGGAAGCTTCTTCTTATCGTTAAGTCTGCTTAAATATTCGAGACATATCTTATCAAAATGCTTGTCTACATATGCTTTAAGCCCCGGCACAACGCAAAGTCTGTAGAATTCTTCCGGTGAACTGGTCTCAAGATAAGAAGCTCTGTTAAACATAAAGGAATAATAGAAATCCACAAGATTATTGGAGATTCCGTACAGTCCCTTTTGAGAATTGTCGCGCCCTTCCGTATCTACGCTGAATAGCTTCTCAACAAGTTCAAGCTCCATAAGATTCTTGATATATACGCTAATCTTAGCCCTTGAAAACTCTGTATGCTCATATAAGTCATTAAGCTTATTCTTACCGACTGCAAGAGCACTCAAAATAGTATTGTAAACAGAAGTCTCACGCAATTCCTCTGTTACAAGAGCCCTGGCCACATTATGAAGCGCACCGTTCTCGGCCAGAAGGTTCTTTACTATGTTATCCTTGATGCTCAAATGCTCATCAAACATCTTCCAAAGCCCGGGCACGCCACCGAGAATGCTGTAACATACAGCACAATCTTCATTGGTATACAAAGAAAAATAGTCTCTTAAATCGTAGAAAGAAAGTTCTTTTAACTTAAGAAATCCCGACAGTTCAAATGCCGCATCACCGATTCTGCTTACAAGAGAATTCTCCACAAACCCAACCGATGAAGAAGACAGAATTACAAGATATTCCTGATTGTTCCAGTTAGAATGTATAAAAGAAATAATCTCTTCAAAGAAATCCGGATTACTCTTTAAAATATGCTGGAATTCATCAAAAACAATAACTTTCTTTTGCGTATGTTTTTTACCGAGGCATGCAAAAACCTCCGACAGTTCCGGGTACTTTAAAGTCTTAATACCCAGTTCCGCCAGTCTTAATCCGAGTCGGTACTTCTGTTCTCTCTCGCTTGCCGGCTCGCAGGCATAGTAAAAGCCCGGCTTATCGGACATGAATTCCCTGATAAGCGCAGTCTTTCCTATGTATTTCTGCCCGTATAAGACAAGAATCTGGCTCTTGTCTCTGTCATAATAATTCCCCAATTGATTTAATTCAGAATTTCTGCCAATTATCATCTTTTACACAATCCAAATTTAAATTATCCTAAGCATCAGTTCCTCGATGCCCTTGTCATCAGTAGGCTTACCGAGATAGAAACCTTGTATAAGGTCGCAATTTGTGTGCTCGGTAAGATAATCAAGCTGTTCCTTGGTCTCAACGCCCTCAGCTACAGTTTCAAACCCTAGCTTCTCGGACATTGCGATAACGGATTCAACAATAACCTTAGAAGCATCGTCTTTAAGAATGTTATCAATAAAGGACTTATCAATTTTAAGTGTATTGATGGGCAAGCCTCTTAAGTAAGCCAAAGAAGAAAAGCCGGTTCCGAAATCGTCCAAAGAAACCTTTATTCCGTAATCCCTTAATTCAAGCATCTTGTCTGTTATAGTCTTAAAATCGTCTATCAAAACCGATTCTGTAACTTCCAGTTCCAAAAGCTCGGGATTCATATCGTACTTGTTAAGAACAGCCATGACTTTGGGCACAAAATCAGGCTTGGCGTACTGTATGGAAGAAATGTTGATTGATAAAATCACATTCAAATCAAATTTCTTTTTCCATTCCATGAATTGCCTTATGCTTTCGTTAAGAACAAAATCACCGATCGGAATGATTGTTCCGTTTTTCTCGGCCAAAGGAATGAAAACTGACGGGCTTATCATATTTCCGTCGGAATCCTTCCATCTTATTAAAGCCTCAACTCCGCGAAGGCGCTTGTTGTGGGCGCTAAACTGCGGCTGATAATTCATGGAGAAGTTAGCGGATAAAACTGCATCTTTTAACTTGTTTTCAATTGCAACCTCATTGAGGAAATTGTTAAGTATAGCCGTGTCAAAAAACTTGATATTGTTCTTGCCCTGTTTCTTGGCCTTGTACATAACTATCTCGGCACAGTTGATCAAAGAAAGTGCATCATCGGAACTTTCCGGATACTCAGCCACGCCGACGGATACGCTTATTGACGCATCTGTCATATCTGTAAGCTTCATAGGTTTGGCAAGATACTCTTTGATAGAACGATAAATAGTATCTACACTTCTGTGACCGCAAGGGTCGTAAATTCCTATGCAGAAAATATCAGAATCGAATCTGGAAGCTATTACGTTATCTTCCGATAATCCATGGATAAATATTCCCAGATTCTGTATAATTTCATCTCCGGTTACGATTCCACGTACGTCGCTGATATTGTGAAAATCATCAATATCAAGAAGCATTACGCTTACCACAACGTTTTGTTCTTTGGCCTTATCTACGTAGTCTTTAAGCTTGGAAATGAAGTAATTTCTGTTATAAAGACCGGTTATGGAATCATAATATGCCATATATGCCAGTTCATCCTGGCGATTACGCTGTTTCGTAACATCGGAAACAGCTACTATTTTCTCGGTAACCTCGCCCGAAGCATTCTTAAACACAGAAACATCGACGCATACCCAGGTCTTCTCATCATTCAATTTGCAATCGAGTGCCTGTCTTGACTTTCCTTCTTTCTCAACGAAAAGAAGGCGCCTAACGTTTTCCTTGGACTCTTCCGAAAAATATTCTTCGAGTTCAGGAAGCCTTGCCGCCTCGCTAATCGTTATGTCAAAAAAAGTGTTCCAGTTTCCGAGAGTTCGCGCAGAACCCGTTTCGTAATTCACATACAAAAAGGCTCTTTGCGACGTATCAAAGAACAACCGATACATTCTCTCGTCTGCTTGGAGTTTCTGATTTAATGCCGTTAAGAGGTCAACCTGATAACGTAAATCATCCATATAAATATAACCCTCTATTCTCGCTTCGTCCCCATAAAGCAATGTTTATTTCTTGGTGATGTAACCCTGAGCTTTCAAAAGCTCTGCGCATAAAACAGCTCCGCCTGCAGCACCGCGAACAGTGTTGTGTGAAAGGCCTACAAACTTAAAGTCGTATACGCTGTCTTCGCGAAGACGTCCGATTGAAACGCCCATTCCCTTTTCATAGTCTACATCAAGTTTAACCTGAGGTCTATTATCTTCTTCAAGATACTGAATAAAATTCTTGGGAGCGCTGGGAAGATTTAACTCCTGAGGAGCACCCTTGGCGGATCTAAGCTTCTCTATAAGCTGTTCCTTAGTGGGTTTCTTACGGAACTTAACAAATACGGAAGCTGTGTGGCCGTTTAATACGGGAACACGGATACACTGAGAAGTAATCACGAGATCCTTCTTAAGTTCAATCTCGCCATCCTTAAGAGTACCGAGAACTCTCAAAGGCTCCTTCTCACTCTTTTCTTCCTCACCGCCGATGTAAGGGATGATGTTCTCAATCATCTCGGGCCAGTCCTTGAAGGTCTTGCCTGCACCGGATATAGCCTGATATGTGGAAGCGATTACCTCATAAGGCTCGAACTCGCTCCACGCCCAAAGGCAGGGTGTATAGCTCTGAATGGAGCAGTTAGGCTTAACTGCGATAAATCCTCTCTTGGTGCCGAGTCTCTTCTTCTGAGCCTCGATAAGACCTGTATGATCTGCGTTAATCTCCGGAACGACCATGGGAACATCCTTGGTCCATCTGTGGGCGGAGTTATTGGATACAACGGGAGTTTCGGTCTTAGCGTATGCTTCTTCGATAGCCTTGATTTCTTCTTTGGTCATGTCTACAGCGCTGAAACAGAAATCAACTTCTGAAGCAACCTTATCAACCTCTGTAACGTCCTTAACAACAATTTTCTTAACAGCCTCGGGCATGGGAGTATCCATTTTCCATCTGTCGCCTACGGCTTCTTCGTAAGTCTTGCCTGCGGATCTGGGACTTGCCGCAATTGTGGTAACTTCGAACCAGGGGTGATTTTCAAGAAGAGAAATGAATCTCTGACCTACCATACCCGTTCCGCCTAAAATACCTACTTTCAACTTTTCACTCATGAATAAATTATCCTCCTGCATATACAATGCTTAATTATTCAAATTCACTGTCCTGCCAGTCGTGTTCAAGATAGTCACGGCTTACGGCAATAACCTTACTCATCGCTTCCTGTCCGGGAGCGCCTATAGTCAAGCGTTTCGATACACATGTCTTAAGGGATATCTCGTCATAAACATCTGCATCGAAAAGCTCCGAGAATTCTTTTAATTTGGCCAAAGAACAATCATCGATACTGATACCTTCGTCTATGCAGTAAAGTACCAGTTCACCGATAACCTTATGCGCATCTCTGAAAGGCATTCCCTTTTTAACCAGATAGTCTGCGGCATCGGTAGCATTCGTAAATCCGTTAACGGCGCTCTTGGCCATGTTGTCTTTATTAAACTTGGTAGTGGCAAGCATGCCTTCGAAAAGGTCGAGGCAAGTCTTTACCGTATCGATAGCGTCAAAGCTTACTTCCTTGTCTTCCTGCATGTCTTTGTTGTAAGCCAAAGGAAGGCCTTTCATGGTAGTAAGAAGAGACATCAACGATCCGTATACTCTTCCGGTCTTACCACGTACAAGCTCTGCTATATCCGGGTTCTTTTTCTGAGGCATGATGGAGGAGCCTGTGGAAAAAGCATCGTCTAATTCGATAAATCTGTATTCATTGGTATTCCATACGATTATCTCTTCACAGAAACGGCTCAAATGCATTGCAATAATGCTGAGTGCGGCGAGAAACTCAATAAGGTAATCCCTGTCGGATACGGAATCCATACTGTTAAGGGTAGGTCCGTAAAAGCCCATCAAAGAAGCCGTCATATCACGATCCAAAGGATACGTGGTACCCGCAAGAGCACCTGCTCCCAAGGGGCAATAATTCATACGATGGAAAATGTCTTTGAGTCTGTCTCTGTCGCGCTTAAACATCTCAAAATAAGCTCCGAGATGATGTGCAAGTGTAACAGGCTGAGCCTTCTGAAGATGAGTAAATCCCGGCATATATGTGTCGGTATTCTCAGTCATGATATCAAGAATGGTGCCAAGCAGTTTCTTAACCGCAGCATCCACATATAAGACCTCAAGTCTGGTGTAGAGCTTCATGTCAAGGGCAACCTGATCGTTGCGGCTTCTTCCCGTGTGAAGTTTCTTACCTGTATCACCGATTCGCTCAATAAGCTTAGCTTCCATGAAGCTGTGAATGTCCTCATAAGCATCGGTAATCTCAAGCTTTCCTTCCAAAACATCGTTCTTAACCGATACAAGACCGTCGATAATCTTGGTGGATTCTTCCTTGGTAATTATTCCGCATTTGGCAAGCATGGCGGCGTGTGCCACAGATCCTTCGCAATCTCTTTCCATAAGCCTTTTGTCAAAGTTAATGGAGGCATTGAAGTCGTATACTTTCTTGTCTGTTTCCTTAGTAAATCGTCCGCCCCAAAGCTGTGCCATGATCGTTAAATGCTCCTTTGCATCTCTGTAATTGTTAAATCCAATTTTAGCATAGAGGTACCTTCGATTCAACACAAAGACACCTTCAAAAAGTGCCAAAATAATATGCAAAAAGAGCGAAAATCTCTACACAATATACATATGTACGTCATACGCGTACATATTTTAGTAATTCGTCCTTGTGAAGCGTTAAAGCAAAATCCCCTCAACCCCTTGAATAAAAAGAAAAAGGAACCTTGCAATAAGGTTCCTTTAATAATTCAAAGCTCCCGGCCGGATTCGAACCGGCGACCTACGCATTACGAATGCGTTGCTCTACCAGCTGAGCCACGGAAGCCTGCGTCTTAACGACACAATGGATATTATAAGATGTGCTAATCGTTTTGGCAAGTGGATTTTGCATAAATGTGAAGGCATAAAGGACAAAGCTTTAATGTAAGCTCATGCATCTTGCCGTCACGCTTTGCAGCCTTCGCTTCCTTGGCTCTTCCGCTCATTTTGTAGAGTCCGCCGTACTTAATTTGTTCGGACGCAAATATCTCTTTGTATGAACCTTCATCCACGCCCAGTTTATAATTTAATGTCTTGTCCGAGAAGTTACATACCACAAGTAAAGTCTCGTCGCCAGAACTTCTCTCAAAACTTACAACACTGTGTTCCGAATCGATTGCATTGACCCACTTAAAGCCGGCTTCTTCATCATCAAGCGTATTAAGCGCGGGATGAGTCTTATAAAGCTCTATTAGTTCTTTGACCAAAGTCTTGGTCTTAAGGCTGTCAAAATTGCAGAATGACAAACATTTTCTGCCGGGATGAGCGAATAAATAACTTACCGCCAGTCTCAAATTGGCAGTCTTCTGCTCATCATCACCGGGAAGGCTCGCGAAAAATCTGCCCTTATCTTTACCGTAATCACTGTATAGGAACGAAAGAATAAACTTCTCGCAATAAATATAAACAGGACTGTAAGTAAGCTCACTGTGATGAGCAGGACGATCCTTATAATCGTTCTTCAAATAATTGAACAGATCCTTGTCAAATTGCGTATGAAGCTTAAAATCAAAGCCCATACCGTCGTCTTCAAGAGAAAGTGTCAAGTTATTGGACACCATCGAATCCCTTGCGACAGTACAGATATTTGAGTAATTCTTGTGAAGGAAAGAATTGAGATGCTTAATCAATTCATGGCCGCCGATACTCTCATTGCCACCGTAAATATTGGCTCTCCATTCTCCGTCGCCCTTGCCGTAATCAAGGTACAATATACGGTCGAGGCCACCCACCGCAATACCATCAAGGCTCAGAACCCTAACGAAGTAATCACATACACTAATCAAATAATTACGCACATACGCACTCTCAAAGTTAAAAGAAAGCGCCCCAAACACCTCTGTATTATCGCCTTCAAACATCCTGCTTCCGTCATATCCTCGAAGTCCGCCGTTATCGGGCAGGAACGAAGAAATATCAATAGTCGAAAGCGCCTTAATGCCTGCAGCATGAATCTTATCGATTATCTCGATTAAATCTTTAAGCCTGCATACCTCGGGACATACACTGAAGAAAGAAAGCTTGCCCCACTCGGTCACTACTCTGTTATCGCAAAAAGAAAAATCCTCGAAGAGTACTGCGTCGTAGTCATATTCTTTGACCGTATTTATGACAAAATCAGCAACGTTTTCTTTGGTATAGTGTGTAAATATATCGCGCAAAGAAAGGTTCAAAACAGTAAAAGCATCACTTATGGGAGCTCTCTTATACTTAACATGCTCCCAATCGGGATTGTCAATTACTCTGCAAGCGTCACCAACACCTTTTTCAAGCGAAAATGCATAAGGGTCTCTCTTTACATACGTTAGTCCGCTCGTCAATTTGATTTCGTACTTATATAAACTTCCTATTGAAACACCGGGAACGAAAAGCCCGAAAATACCGCACTCATCGATCTTACACATCTGATGAATACGACCGTCCCACCCGTTGAAATCACCGATAACGCTTACACGCTCGGCTCCCGGAGCATAAGTGATGAACTCTGTACCAAGAACCTCTTTTCTCTCACAGAAGTGCGCACCGAGATACTTGTAAGAATCGTAGAAAACTCCGCTTAAAAGCTTGTCCTTAAGATTAAGCCAGAATTTGGGAATATAAGAATATACTTCCGAAAGTCTTATTTCATCGCCGCTTCCGTTCTTAACTATATATTCGTATGAAAAGGGAGCCTTAGCCGGCACAAACAGCGCAAAGAAGCCTTCCTCATCCACAAGCTCCATATCATAATATCTGTCGGCTGTCTTGTTATAAACCGAAACAGAACTGTGATTGGGAAAGAATGCCTGAATAAGGAATCCCCCTTGTACAGGATGCATGCCGAGAATCTCCTGAGGATGATCGCACTCCGAATAAACAACACTCTCAATCTCAGGCCAGTTCATAAGCTTATAAAGTTTGTTGTCCATATATTCCCCTTTAGAATTTATTGTAATTCGTGTATAAACAAACCGCTTCGTAACTTAGGCTCAAACCATGTGGATTTGGGTGGCATTAAAAGTCCCGCATCCGCAACCGCGAAAAGCTCGCTCATTAATGTCGGATACATTGCAAAAGCAACCGTTGAATCGGTCTCAAGTCTTCTCCAAAGTTCCTTGACTCCTCTTATTCCTCCCACAAAATCGATTCTTTTATCGGTCTTGGGATTTTCTATTCCAAGAATCGGATTTAAGAGGTAATCCTGAAGCTTAGAAACATCAAGAGCCTTAATCGGGTCGTCACTAGCATATTCATCCTTAAGCGAAATGCAATATTCTTTACCCTTAAGCAACATATAAATATCGCCTTTATGAGCCGGTTTATTGTCACTTACGGCAATCGGGCTCACATTAAAATTCTCAGATACACGGGCGATAAATTCATCTTCCGACAAGCCGTTTAAGTCCTTTACAACTCTATTATAATCCATAATCATGAGTTCGGAATCAGGAAATACCACACTTAAAAAGAAATTGTATTCGGCGTTCTCATCAACGGTCGCCGCCTCTTCTCGTCTCTTAATAGAAACCTTGGCTGCCGAAGCACATCTGTGGTGTCCGTCAGCTATATAAAGATTCGGGATCTTAGCAAAAGAATCCGTAATAAACTTAATTTCATCATCCGAATCAATCTTAAATCCTCTGTGACGGATTCCGTCATCGGATACAAAGTCAAAATAAGGCTTCTCCAATGTCTTAATATTCTCTAAGAAAGCATTGAGCTTCTCATCATTTCTGTAAGCAAGAAAAATAGGACCCGTCTGAGCATCGACAGTATCAACGTGATTGATGCGGTCAACTTCCTTGTCAGCTCGGGTGTTCTCGTGTTTCTTAATCACACCGTTTTCATAATCTCTTACCGATGCGGTACACACAAGTCCGGTCTGTGCACGTCCGTTCATAGTCTCTTCGTAGAGATAATAACAAGGCTTATTTTCTTTGACAAATTCGCCTTTACCCAGCATTTCTTCATAAAGCTGTCTGGCCTTGGCATATACTCGCGGGTCATATGTATCGATGTCATCAGAAAGGGTCGTTTCGGCACGGTCTATCTTAAGAAAGGTCTTGTCATTCTTAGACACAACTTCCTTGGCCTCCGATCTGTTATAAACGTCATAGGGTAAAGCGGCAATTAAAGATTCAAGCCCCTGAGCGGGTCTCACTGCCTGAAAGGGTTTAATGAGAGCCATACATAACCTCCAATGTCGGAATCTTCAGAACAAATGATTTCGAAAATATTTTATCAAAATTTTTAATTCAAAACAACGAAAATGGTGGTATTATAATTTAGTCAATATTCGTTAAGAAAGGAACTGTCATGGAAAACAAAAGCAAATACATTCTTGATAAAATAAGTGAATACGCAGATAAAGTTCTCGAAGGAATCGACCCCGAGAAGACCAAGATTTCTTTTCAGTTAGAGAAGCTTAAACCCATTATGGAAGAACTTTCCATAGAACTCGGCGATTCTGTCGAAGACATCTTCATACTGTACATGGACGCAGCTTCCGACGCCGCTCTCTTAACCGAAAGAAAGTTTCAAAGCACCATGGGTGATATGACCAAGTATGGTGACCCGATGGCGTTTGAACAGTTTTAAGGAATCATAAACCTGTAGTGTAGGTTTATGATGTTTGGTTGCAGTTTTAGGCAAGCAAACATGCGGAGCATTCCGCCGTATCATTGGTATCTCACAATGATACGGTAGTATATTCGGCCGAAACATTATATTATTCAGCCCTTATCTGTTAAGATAAGGGCTTTTCTTTTAACTTATCGCATACTTACCTGCCTGTGCATTCCACATCTCAGCGTACTTACCGTTCATTTTAATCAAAGAATCATGTGTACCTTCTTCGATAATATGACCGTTCTCAAGCATTATGATTCTGTCCGCATCTCTTGTGGTCGAGAGTCTGTGCGATATATAGAACACAGTCTTTCCGACAGCCGCCGATTCCATTGCTTTGTTAAGTTCATACTCTGCTATGGGATCGAGTGCGCTGGAAGGCTCGTCCATGATAAGAATATCGGCATCTTTATAGAATGCTCTTGAAATGGCTATCTTCTGACTTTCACCACCCGAGAAATCCACTCCGGCCTCATCGAATTCTGTGGTAACCATAGTATCAAGACCTTTATCGAGTTTCTTGAGGCGCTTCTCGAATCCTGCATTAAGTAAAGCATCGGTGATTGGCTTCTTCAGACTTTCGTATTCTTTGTCCTCGATATTGCTCATTACAACATTCTCTGAAAGTCTTGCTCCATACATCTGGAAATCCTGGAACACTACGCCGATTTTGTGTCTGTAATCACGTGGCTTATATACTTTGATATTCTCACCATGATAGCTGATACTGCCTTCTGTAGGGTCATATAAGCGCATTAAAAGTTTAATAAGTGTAGTCTTTCCCGCACCGTTATACCCGACTATGGCAATACGTTCGCAAGGCTTTACGCGAAGGCTTATATTATCAAGAACCTTCTTGCCGCCTTCTTTGTACGAGAAACCGAGATTGTCGATAATGATTTCTCCCGGGCCCTTAGCAACTTCACGGCCTTCATCTGCTTTAATCTTTACTTCATAATCAAGGAATGCTCTTATTTTATCTACATACAGGCTGTTTTCATGCATGCTCGGGATAAGGTCGGCAAAAGTAGCCATACCTCTTCTCAAGCTTCCTGTTCTGTTAAAGAGTGTAACTGCGTCACTGTAACAAATCGTATGAAGAACCGCAGCACTAAATATCAGATATGTAATATAAAGGCCATCGAGCAAGAACGTGTCGACAATATACGTTCTCAGATACTCAAGCAAGCTTAACTTAGTACCTACTTTTCTCTGAATATCCATTATCTCATCGTCCGCTTCCTCAAACTCTTTGGAAAGCGATGCACCTACTTCGGGGTGGAGACGCAATTCCTTGGCATAATCCTTAAGATAGAAAAGTCTGCTTACGTAATTACGCTTTCGTTCCTTGGGATTGATTTTCACACGTGTATCAACATTTACTTTGTTCATGGCCTTTGAAATAAAGAATCTGAATACAAAAGAAACAAACACGAACAAAATACCGGTCTTATCTACCACCAAGTAGAACACACCTGTTGTAAAAAGAATCGTCAGTCCCTGCACCAGGTTATTGCAAAGTGTTAAGAACCTATCGATGCTGCTCTCCGATTCCGAAACTGCAAGCACAAAGTCATTGTAATACTTTGGATCGTCATAGCATGACAAATCGATTTCTGCAGCTTTGGCGTACATTTTTTCTTTAAGAGCTTTATGAATCTTTGGCTTGGCCCTGAAGCTCCATCCGTGAATAAAAAAGCCGTCGGGGATAATCTGAATGATGTTGACAAGCAGGATTATGCCTATGTAAATAAACGCCTTCTTAAAGGGCTCATGGAACTCTGCGCACTTAAGTACATAGTTGATACCCAGTACATGTTCGATAAATATAACACCCTGATATCTGAAACCGTCATACAGGAAATAAAGCATATATCCCGGGCATGTTTTAAAGCAAAGTCTCCACAAAAAGAGGTGATTTTTCAATACATTTTTCATGCTTTTGCCACCTCCTTAAATATTCCGTCGGAGGTTTCGCTGCTACCTGCAAGATAATTTTCGGCCTGTTTGCGGTACATATCCGCATACAAACCATCAAGAGCCATGAGCTCCTTGTGAGAACCTTCTTCTCTAACGGTTCCATGCCTAAGCAAGAATATCTTGTCTGCGTTCTGAACAGACGATAATCTGTGTGAAATAAATACAAGCGTATTGTCCTTACAAGATTTAAGAATGTTATCAAACAACGTATATTCAGCTATCGGGTCAAGCGCACTCGACGGCTCGTCAAAGAGCTTAACAGGGCTATTCTGTACAAAAGCTCTGGCAACCACAACTTTCTGAAATTCACCACCCGAAAGAATTGCGCCTTCGTCGTCGAATTCCTTGGTAAGAATTGTGTTTTCTTTGTACGGAAGGGACATAACCTTGTCATACACTCCCGCAAGTTTCAATGCATTTAATACCTTCTCGGTCGCATCGCCCTCGGTCTTATGGCCCATCAAAACGTTGTCTTTAACAGACATTGAGAACATCTGATGATCCTGAAAAGCAGTCGCAAACAGCACACGATACTTCTGCAGATTGTATTCCTTGATATTTCTTCCGTTGAGAAGCACCTCGCCTTCCGTAGGGTCGTAGAAACGCAACAACAACTTAATAATCGTGGTCTTTCCCGCTCCGTTGTGTCCTGCAAGCGCATAGGTCTTGCCGCCTTCAAACTTCATGTTGAGGTTCTTGATTACTTCTTTGTCCTTATAAGCAAAAGAAACATTTCTAAACTCAATCGACTCAATGATATCGCCGGGGTCTGCACCGTCGTAATCTTCCGGTATTTTTTCTTTGTACTCAAGGAAAGTTTTAAGATAGTCTATAAACAATCCGTTCTTAAAAAGCTCCGTCACCGAATCCGTAAAGCCTATAAGAATCCATGTTGTGGAAACCATCAAGCTGGTAATAACCGATAACTGTGCAAGTGTCATTGTGTAAGATACCAATGTTCTGTATGCGCCGTAAATTAACAGGCCTTCAAAGATAAATGTAAAAGTAAACATTACGTAGAACCAATGAAGCACCATTGCTTTCTTCGTATACTTTCTCGTCACATCGGTTACACCTCTGATTGCGCCCCTGTATTCTTCTCTCATAAGGGAGAACACATCTGACAGGCGCATTTCTTTGGCATACTGTGTAAGATACATGACACGGTTGATGTATGAAATCTTACGATTGTGCGGAGCCATATCCTTATTACGGTTGTAGTCAATCTTGCTCTGAAGTCTATTGAATCCAAAGTTACCGATTATGGGAAAAATAATGAACAGCACCGAGTATTTGTCGACCTGATACATAAAGATAAATGCGCAGACACTGGCTATTGCGCCAAAGAAAACTCCCCAGATAACTTCGATTGTACGTGTAAGCCTTTCATCTGACTTTTCCATGGCAAGGGTGTACTTGTCGTAGAAGTCACTGTTTTCAAAGCATTCAAGCTCAACATTTGATGCCTTTTTAAACAGTATCTTAAACAGTTCTTTATTGACCTTTGTCTTGAATACGGGAAGCCATTTTCTTGTCCTTACAGAATGGAAAAGAGAAATGAAACCAAGTGTTCCAATACATATTACGATAAACGTTAATAATTTGGAGAATTCCTGACCGGTCTCTAAACCGTTTATAAGAATTCGTAAGAAAAAAGCACTGAAAAACAACCACTCAAAATAATCCAGGAAACTTGCTATACCGTTTGTGATAATAAGCGGTTTAGACATTTTCCATACAAGTTTCAGCGCATAGATATTATTCTTAAATGCGTTCTTTTTATTCATATACCCTACATATCCCTTTATAAAAATAAAATCCCCCTTCACATAAACAAAGCAGTCTATATAAAGGGGGTTAATATTACTTAACTATTCTTACCTTGAATACGCCGTCGATTGCTTCAAGCTTAGCTTTGATTGCATCGGTAGCGGGTTCGTCTACGTCAATCATGGTGTAAGCCACTTCACCACGAGATTTACTTGACATATCCGATACGTTGATACCAAGGTCGCCGAAAGAAGCCGTAAACTGAGTAATCATGTTGGCAACGTTCTTATGGAAAATAGCGATTCTTCCTGCCTTCTGGCAAATGCCCATGTCAAGCGCCGGATAGTTTACGCTGTTAACAATATTACCGTTCTCAAGATAATTTTTCATCTGATTAACGGCCATTACAGCACAATTGTCTTCCGACTCCTCTGTAGATGCACCAAGGTGAGGAATTGCGATAACTCCTTCCATATTGGCGGTCTTGGCATTGGGGAAGTCTGTAACATATTTTCTTACCTTGCCACTTTTAAGTGCTTCTTCCATAGCGTCGTCGTCTACGAGGAGGTCACGTGCAAGGTTAAGAATGATAACACCCTTCTTCATCATTGCGATGGTGTCTTTATTGATCATCTTCTTGGTGTTTACATTAGGGTCATCGTTCTCGATAAGCGGAACATGTACGGAAATGTAATCACACTTCTGGAAGATTTCTTCTCTGGTCTTTACATGGTGGATGTCTCTTGAAAGGTTCCAAGCCGCATCGATAGAAATGTAAGGATCGCAGCCGTATACATCCATACCGAGGTGTCTTGCGGCATTGGCAAGAGGTCCGCCGATTGCGCCAAGACCGATAATACCGAGCTTTTTGCCTCTGATTTCGGTTCCTGCATATTTGCTTTTGCCTTTTTCAACAAGCTTCGCGATGTTTTCGTCAGCCTTGTTTTCTTTGACAAAATCGATACCGCCGATGATATCACGTGAAGCAAGAAGCATTGCTGCGATAGCAAGTTCTTTAACGCCGTTTGCATTGGCGCCGGGTGTATTGAATACCACAACACCTTTCTGAGCAAGCTTATCAAGCGGAATGTTGTTAACGCCTGCGCCGGCTCTTGCTACGGCAAGAAGCTTATCGGAAAAATCCATCTCGTGCATTACCGCACTTCTTACCAGGATACCTTCGGCATCATTAACGTCATCTGTCTTGGTGTAATTCTCATCGAAATTTTTAAGTCCCACATTGGCGATGGGATTTAAGCATGCGTACTTAAACATTTAACCATTCTCCTTTTCATACTTAGTAAGGAAATCAACCAAAGCCTGTACTCCTTCAAGCGGCATAGCGTTGTAGATGGAAGCTCTTAAGCCGCCTACGCTCTTGTGACCCTTAAGGTTATCAAATCCTGCAGCCTTGGTAGCCGCTACGACTTCAGCATCCTTCTCGGCTGATTCTGTTACGAAAGGAACGTTCATAAGTGAACGGAACTCCTTCTGTACTGTACCCTTGAACATCTTGCTGTTGTCAAGGAAGTTGTAAAGAATGGCTGCTTTCTTTTTATTGATTTCGTTCATGGCCTCAAGTCCGCCGAGGCTCTTTAAGTACTTAAATACCTTACCGCATACGTAGATTGCCCAGCAGTTGGGGGTATTGTACATGGAACCGTTGTTGGCGTGGGTATCGTATCTTAAATATACGGGTACCTTGGCATCAACATCTTCTCTGATAAGGTCTTCGCGAATGATTACGATTGAAAGGCCTGCAGGTCCTACGTTCTTCTGTACGCCGCCATAGATGATGCCGTAATCGGATACATTACAGGGCTTGGATAAGAACATCGAAGACTGATCTGATACCAAAACCTTACCCTTGGTGTTGGGAAGCTTTTGGAATGTGGTACCGTGAATTGTCTCGTTCTCGCAGATATAAACATAGTCTGCATTATCGTCAACAGGAAGGTCTGAGCAGTCCGGAATGTAACTGTAATTCTTATCTTCGCTTGAGGCAATAACATTTACTTTACCGAATTTCTTAGCTTCGGTCATAGCTTTCTTGGACCAGGCGCCGGTTACGATGTAATCGAACACACCGTTCTTGCAAAGGTTCATGGGAATCATGGAAAACTGTACTGTAGCGCCGCCCTGAATGAATAATACCTTGTAGTTGTCGGGAATATTCATTAAGTCTCTTAAGTCTTTCTCGGCTTCATCAGCGATAGTCTGAAAAACCTTAGATCGATGGGACATCTCCATTACGCTCATTCCGCTTCCCTTGTAATCAAGAAGCTCTGCCTGGATTTCTTCAAGCACAGGTAAAGGCATGGTAGCCGGACCTGCTGAAAAGTTGTAAACTCTGGACACTTTCTCATCCTCCTAAAAAATATTTAATATGTATTATTATATTTTGATATTTTTTTGTCAAGCAATTTTCGTATATTTATTCAACTAATTTTCTCCGTCTAAGAATTGCCAAAAAATACAGAAAATTCAAAGCTTTTTATTTAAATACAATAACAGGTGTTCCGATTTCTATTTCTTCGTAAAGGGCTTTGGCGTCGTCATAACGCATATTTATGCACCCTCTGGAACCGTGAGTCAAATATCTGTTTCCGCCAAACTTTGACTGCCAGCTCGCATCATGAAGTCCGATGGATTTATATATAGGCATCCAGAAATTGACCCATGAACAATAATCTTCGCCCCTTAAATACTTGCCGGGAATCTTTCTGTATACGTAGCAGAGCATTTCGGGCGTCGAGTAACCGGCCGAAGGTTTACCCGTTACTACATCCACAAGCATCTTCTCTTCGCCGTCCTTGATATAGCAAAGCGTCTGCCTCGTCATATCCACCTCAACGTATGTGTCGCCTATATCGTTAAGGCCGCGACTGAAAGGCTCGTGAATGTATGTGGGTATATGAATGCCCTTCTCGCCTGTTTTAAGTGCATTTAAAAGGTATTCTTTCTCTACTTTGCGATTAAGCAGTGTTCCGTAAATTGAAAATTTAATGTCTTTAACCTCACCCAAATGAGTCACAAACTTGCGAGGCATCTGGTAAGTGTCGTATTTGTCGAACAATTCGTCAATGAATTTATTGACTGAGGTTTCACTTATAAATAAGCTTCCGTCGTCGTTTCTGATAAAGTCTTTATTATTGGCATCGTATAACAGGAAACTGCTCAAAATCGCCGTATCCAACAATATAGGCTCGTCTCCCATATCGTACGAAATCTTGGGCGTCAAAAATCCGCTGATATCTGCCCAAAGTTTTCTGTCATGGACCATCTCCTCGGTGTAGTCTGGCTTTGTGAAACACTCGTCTGTAATATTGACCTTTAAATCATCTGTAACCGCTGTAAAAGAAAGCGCGTCGACAGCCTCCACATCTATAAGTTCATCAATATTCTCGTAAAGGAAATAGCCTTTATCCTTGGAATAAGCCAGTCTGCACTCAAAATGAGCGTTATCCGTATGATCTTTGACAATCTGAAGATTGTTAACCTTCTCGTAAAGCTTAGCCGAATCAAACGTTATATCAGGCCTAACGTTATTTACGGGTGATGATTTGGAAGCATTCAAAATCCAAAGAAAAGGATTCTGATTACCGAATATATCTTCAAGCGCATTCGTATAATCGATTCTGTAATCGATATCACTAAGAAGCACTTCTTCCTCAGTGCCGTATTTCTCACAGTTTACGCAAAGAACCTTTGGAGTTGTGGTCTCTATCAGTTCCTTATTGACTTCCTCAACGCTCCTTCCGGTGCAATAAACACCGTTAATTCGCGTATTAAAAGTAAACCCATCTGTATAGTACAAAGAAACAAACAGGTAGAAAACAATAAAGGATACTGTAGGAATCAGCAGCAATGCACCAAAAAACCCCTTAAGCTTTCTCTTCATAAACTACGCTTTACCTTTTTTCGTAATCCTTTTCATCAAATACATCGCTGAGAGGTGAACCGCCGGGAACCATAGGGAACACCTTATCGTCTTCGTTAATTACGCATTCGATAATGCAAGGTCTGTTGTTCTTGATAGCCTTTTCAAGTGCGGGCGCAAATTCTTCTTTCTTGGTAACTTTATAAGCATCGCAGCCTAAGCCTTCCGCTACCTTGCAAAAATCAACCTTGTCGTTAAGCACGGTCTGTGAGTATCTTCCCTCGTAGAAAAGGGTCTGCCACTGTCTTACCATGCCGAGCACGTGGTTATTGATAATAACCTGAATAATCGGAATATCAAATCTTGAAGCGGTTGCAAGTTCGTTCATGTTCATTCTGAAGCAGCCGTCACCCGCAATATTGATACAAAGTTTCTTCGGATTACCTACCTTGGCACCGATACAAGCACCGAGACCGTAGCCCATTGTTCCGAGTCCGCCGGAAGAAAGGAATGTACGGGGCTTGGTATAATGATAATACTGTGAAGCCCAAATCTGATGCTGACCTACATCCGTAGTAATAATCGCATCACCCTTAGTAATTCTGTCAATCTCTTCCATGACAAAAGGACAAGTAAGCTTGGAGTGGTCGTATCCGAGAGGATATTTTTCTTTTAAATCATAAATATGCTGCATCCACTCGCTGTGATCCTGCTTGGGAAGAAGCTTGTTAACTTTCTTAAGAGCTGACTTTAAATCACCGATAACGCTTGCCTTTGTCTTGATGTTCTTATCGATTTCCGCAGCATCTATATCAAAATGAATAACCTTGGCCTTTGAGGCAAATGTCTTAACGTTACCGACTACACGGTCTGAGAATCTTGCTCCGAGTGCTATAAGAAGGTCGCAATCGCTTACGCCCAAGTTAGAAGCCTTGGTACCGTGCATACCGATCATGCCGGTATATCTCTTATCGTATCCGTCAAAGGCACCCTTACCCATAAGAGTGTCACATACAGGAGCATCAACAAGCTCCGCGAACTCCTTGACTTCTTTCTGCGCATCACTGGCAATGGCGCCACCGCCTACGTAAATAAAAGGCTTCTTAGAGCCCTGTATGAGCTTAATAACTCTGTTTATGTCTTCGTCTGTAAATTTATCTATTCTTGTAACTTTCTCGGGTGCCTTGGGCGTATATTCGCATTTGGCAGCCGTAACGTCTTTGGTAATATCCACAAGGACCGGTCCGGGACGGCCGCTCCCTGCAATTGTAAATGCCTTTCTGATAGTGTCAGCAAGTTCTTTGACATTCTTAACGATATAACCGTGCTTGGTAATAGGCATGGTCACACCGGCTATATCAACTTCCTGGAATGTATCCTTACCGAGCCAAGGAAGAACAACGTTGGCAGTAATTGCCACCATCGGAACAGAATCCATATAAGCGGTAGCAATACCTGTAACAAGGTTGGTGGCACCGGGACCTGATGTAGCCATGCATACGCCTACCTTGCCGGTAGATCTTGCATAACCGTCGGCCGCGTGTGATGCACCCTGCTCGTGGCTTGTAAGAATATGTCTTATCTCACTGTGGTTGTATAAAGCATCATAAACGTTAAGGATGGTTCCGCCCGGATATCCGAATACGGTATCAACTCCCTGTTCTTTCAAACATTCAACAACAATTTCCGCACCTGTCAAAAGCATGTCTGTCCTCCTTAGTTCTTACCCGGAACTTTAAGTACCGCACCCTTGGCCGCACTTGTAACAAGTTCTCTGTATCTAAGTAAATAGCCTGACTTAATATCGGTTTCTTTGGGCACAAAGCCGACTTTACGTTTTTCAAGCTCGGCATCGTCCACCAGAAGTTCGATAAGATTTTCGTTAATGTTAATGTGAATCATGTCGCCTTCGTTAACAAAAGCAATCGGGCCGCCAAGTGCAGCTTCGGGCGATACGTGACCTATGGAAGCGCCTCTGGAAGCACCTGAGAATCTACCGTCGGTAATAAGAGCCACAGAAGCCCCGAGACCCATACCTGCGATTGCGGAGGTAGGATTAAGCATCTCTCTCATACCGGGACCGCCTTTGGGGCCTTCGTAACGTATAACGACTACATCGCCGGGCACAATTTTGCCGCCCTTAATGGCGCTGATAGCATCTTCTTCACAGTCAAATACTCTTGCGGGACCTGTATGTTCAAGCATCTCGGGAACAACTGCCGAACGCTTTACTACAGAGCCGTCGGGAGCAAGGTTACCCTTAAGTACGGCAATACCGCCTGTGGTGGAATAAGGATTCTCTACAGGTCTGATTACTTCGGGATTAAGGTTAACCGCATTCTTTATGTTCTCACCCATAGTCTTGCCCGTAACGGTCATGACATCAAGGTTAAGAAGGTTCTTCTTGGTGAGTTCCTTGAGTACCGCATATACGCCGCCGGCTTCATTTAAGTCTTCCATATAAGTAGGACCTGCGGGTGCAAGGTGGCAAAGATTCGGAGTCTTGGCCGAAAGTTCGTTGGCAATATCAAGGTTTAAGTCAACGCCTGCTTCATTGGCGATGGCCGGAAGGTGAAGCATGGAGTTAGTGGAACATCCGAGAGCCATGTCGGTGGTAAGAGCATTAAGGAATGCGTCCTTGGTCATGATGTCTCTGGGACGAATGTTCTTGTTAACAAGTTCAACTATCTGCATACCTGCGTGCTTGGCAAGACGTATTCTCTCACTGTATACTGCGGGAATTGTACCATTGCCGCGAAGTCCCATACCGAGCGCTTCTGTTAAGCAGTTCATGGAGTTAGCGGTGTACATACCTGAGCAAGATCCGCAGGTAGGACATACTTTCTCTTCGAATTCACAGAGCTCATCCATGGTCATCTTATTGGCAGCAACAGCGCCTACAGCCTCAAACATAGATGAAAGGCTTCTCTTCTGTCCCTTTACGTGTCCTGCAAGCATAGGGCCGCCTGATACGAAAATAGTAGGAATATTTACTCTTGCCGCAGCCATAAGCAATCCGGGCACGTTCTTGTCGCAGTTGGGTACCATTACAAGTCCGTCAAACTGATGAGCAATAGCCATACACTCAGTAGAGTCAGCAATAAGGTCTCTGGTAACCAAAGAATACTTCATGCCGATATGGCCCATTGCAATACCGTCACAAACAGCGATTGCGGGGAAAACAACAGGCATACCGCCTGCCATTGCAACGCCCATCTTAACGGCTTCAACAATCTTATCAAGGTTCATGTGTCCGGGTACTATTTCGTTATAAGAAGAAACAATACCGATCATCGGACGCTTTCTTTCTTCCTCGGTAAATCCCAAAGCGTTAAACAAACTTCTATGGGGCGCCTGTTGGGTACCGCATTTAACGTTATCACTCTTCATAGTGTAATAATCCTCCTAAATTCTGTCGGCAATAAGCTTGCCCATTTCAGAACAGCCTACCTTTTTAAAGCCTTCTGTATAAATATCTCCGGTTCTGTAACCGTCTTCCAAAACTTTCTGAACAGCAGCCTCGATTGCATCAGCCTCTTTGTTCAGATCAAGGCTGAATCTAAGCATCATAGCGGCGCTTAAAACAGTCGCTATGGGATTGGCTATATCTTTACCCGCAATATCTGGTGCAGAGCCGTGGCTGGGCTCGTAGAGGCCGAATTTGGTCTCGTTAAGACTCGCACTTGCAAGCATTCCTATTGAACCTGTAATCATGCTGGCTTCGTCCGAAAGAATATCTCCAAACATATTCTCCGTAAGAATCACATCGAACTGTCCAGGATCCTTAACAAGCTGCATTGCGCAGTTGTCGACAAGCATATGCTCTACCTTAACATCCGGATAGTCCTTGGCCACTTCATTAACAACCTCGCGCCAGAGTCTCGAAGAATCCAGTACATTGGCCTTATCGACACTCGTAACTTTCTTACGACGCTTCATTGCTATTTCAAAAGCCTTTATAGCTATTCTTCTGATTTCTTTTTCATTATAAGTAAGTGTATCTGTAGCTTCCTTAATGCCGTCTTTAACTACGGTCTCACGCTTGCCAAAATAAAGGCCGCCGGTAAGCTCTCTTACTATTATAAGGTCAAATCCGTTGTCACTCACTTCTTTTTTGAGTACGCATGCATCGGAAAGTTCCTTGTAAAGTAAAGCCGGACGAAGGTTAGCAAAAAGTCCGAGTTCTTTTCTTATCTTAAGAAGACCGGCCTCGGGACGCTTGGAAGGCTCGAGCTTATACCAGGGAGAGGTGTTGGTGTCTCCGCCTATCGAACCCATAAGTACCGCATCTGCAGCCTTAGCGTCGGCAATAGCTTCATCTGTAAGCGGAATTCCATGAACATCGATTGAGGCTCCGCCCATCAAAATATCTTTATAGTTAAATTTGTGATTGAATTTGTCTGCGACTTTATCAAGAACAATCTTGGCCTGAGATACTATCTCGGGACCGATTCCGTCACCCGGAATGCATGTAATATTGAATTCCATAACTACCCTCGTGCATTTTATGATTTAACGTAGTACAGTATGAAACTAATCATATTACATTTCTAATTTATTTTCAATATAAAATCGTGATAAATTTAATTCTTATATACATGTATACAGATAACTGTATAAAAAAATCCCCTTAAGCTTTAAACTTAAGGGGACCAAAAAACATATTACTGCTGTTCAGCCTTCTCAACCTGAGCAATAGCTGTCTTACGCATAGGAATACGGCAGTTCTTGTTGTTACCGAATTCAACAATAACATCTTCTTCGGAAATATCGATTACAACGCCGTAGAAACCTCCGGTAGTAACGATAACATCGCCTACTTCAAGGCCTGACATCATTTCATTAAAACGCTTCTGCTCTTTCTTCTGAGGTCTTACAAGCATAAAGTAAAAAAGAAGACCGAAAGGAACAATCATTATAAGTAAAGAAACCATAGACATTCCTACAGAAGCCTCACCGCCGGCTGCGGCTGCTGTCAATAACAAATTCATAGATATACCTCCAAATATTATCGGGTTAAAACCCGCAAGAATTATCATACATAACCTTCACTCATGCTGTCAAGTTTGCATTTCTTATATTTTTCGAAACTTCCGTTATCGAGAGCGTCTCGAATCTCCGCCATCATGGTGTTATAGAAGTACAGGTTATGAAGAACGCATAATCTCATGCCAAGCATCTCCTTGGCCTTAAGCAAATGTCTGATGTAAGCTCTGGAATATGACTTACATGCCGGACACTGACAACCTTCTTCAATGGGTCTCATGTCCTTCTCGTATTTGACATTGAAAAGGTTAATCTTACCCTTATTGGTATACAGATGTCCGTGACGTCCGTTACGTGAAGGGTATACGCAGTCAAAGAAATCGACACCTCTTGCCACGCCTTCCAAAATATTGGCGGGAGTACCTACACCCATCAAATAAGTAGGCTTGTTCTTAGGAAGGTAAGGTACAGTTTCATCAAGTATATGATACATCTGCTCGTGAGTCTCACCAACCGCAAGACCGCCGACAGCGTATCCATCCAGGTCCATCTCGCTGATTCGTTTAGCATGTTCGATACGAATATCCGGGAAAATAGCACCCTGGTTAATACCGAAAAGCATCTGCTTCTTATTAACCGTATCTTCCAGGCTGTTAAGTCTGTTCATCTCAACGCGGCAACGTTCCAACCATCTTGTGGTACGTGCAACGCTGTCTTCCACATACTTACGCTCAGCAACGCTTGAAGGGCACTCGTCAAAAGCCATCGCTATAGTGGATCCGAGATTAGACTGAATCTGCATACTTTCCTCGGGCCCCATAAAAATAATGCGGCCGTCCACATGCGAATGGAAGGTAACGCCTTCTTCCTTAATCTTACGAAGTCCTGCGAGTGAAAATACCTGAAATCCGCCGGAATCGGTAAGTATCGGTCTTTCCCAATTCATGAACTTGTGAAGACCGCCGAGTTCTTTAATAACCTTATCTCCCGGGCGAACATGAAGATGATATGTGTTGGAAAGTTCTACCTGACAACCTATATCATAAAGATCCATTGTGGAAACGGCTCCTTTAATAGCCGCAACCGTACCCACATTCATGAAAACCGGAGTCTGAATATCTCCGTGAACCGTATGAAAGACCGCCCTTTTCGCGCGGCCTTCTTCTTTCAATATTTCGTAATTCATTTAATACCTTTCAAACTAAAAATCTTCCCAGAGCTCCTCAAGTGTGATGCCCTTGTCCATGATATACTTGGCCGCTTCGACACCTACGTATCTGAAGTGCCAGGGCTCATATACGATACCCGTAATATTTTCCTTGCCCTTAGGATATCTAAGTATAAAACCATATTCGGCACAGTGTTCCTGAAGCCACTTACCGGCTTCGGTATCGCCGAACTCCCAGTCAAGAGTCGAATGATAACTGCATACTATATCAAAAGCAAGACCCAGCTGATGCTCACTGCATCCGGGAATGATAACGTCCTTGGAGGCAGTCTTAAATGCTTCAAGATACGACTTGCCGTTAGCCATATACTGATCGATTCTTCTGTTAAATAACATAACCTGACGATCGTTGTCTCTGTACGGAGAACATACATAAAGGCTGATGCCCTTGGAATTGGCAGCATTGAGCATGCTTCTTAAGGGATCGACAGCTCTCTCGTCGCAACGCATATTGCCCTTAATTACTGTAAGCTTAACTTCGTAATCGTCGGGTATCGGATGAGTCTTGTTAACAAGAATCAGGCTCCAGTCATCCTTGGAAAAGCCCTTGCCGCCTTCGGATTTGTTTCCGGGGGTATCTGTCAGTGTATAAGACATCAGGAAATCGTCCAAAGAAAACATATCCGAATCAGACAATGCTGCGGATTCATCCGAAGTGTATTCATCCTCCGGAGTATCATTGGTTAACTGAACAAATTCCGAAACATCCTGTATCGTCTCCTCATTAAGCGGAATGGAATCCTCGTAAATATTTACACCGCCCGCCGAAGAAAGATATACCTCGCCTTCCTTCATTGCATCGGCATTGGTAAAGCTCGAACACAGTAAAAAGAACACGAAAACAAAGCCAATGGATACGTACTTCTTGCCATTGCCTCCGAAATATTTTATTACATTGTAAACGCCCAGTACGGTAATCAGCACCAGGAAAATAAATGGCTTCATAAACTTGTGCTTTCGTGAAAGCCCGGCTGCTTTGGATACAGCCTTCTCCTTAAAAGTCTTCTTCACAACGCACCTCGAAAATTCCCATTGCCCCCAGCCATTCTTTTCACATAAATACTATATCATAACTTTCGTTAAATCACACTCGATTTTTTACATTTTTTATTTGTTTAACAATTGTCATATGTTATTATAAATGAGTACACAAAATACGCAAAAAGGACAATTACCGATGAGTGGTTCTACAATAGGAAAAATATTCACAGTAACTACCTGGGGCGAGTCTCACGGAGCGGCTACCGGCGCCGTTTTGGACGGTGTTCCCGCAGGTATTAAATTATGCGAAGATGATTTTTTGACCGACATGTCAAGACGTCGTCCTTCTTCAGACAAAGTTTCCACCAAGAGAAAAGAAAGTGATACCGTAAAGATTATGTCCGGTGTATATAACGGGTTAACTCTCGGTACACCCATATCACTTATAATATTTAACGAAGACCAGCATTCTCCGTCTTATGACAATTTGGAGCATACATATCGCCCGGGTCATGCGGACTTTACTTATGATATGAAGTATGGCTTCAGAGATCATCGCGGCGGCGGACGTTCTTCAGGACGTGAAACCGCAGCCCGTGTTGCTGCCGGTGTTGTTGCCAAGAAAATTCTTGAGCCCCTCGGCGTTACCTTTGAATCTAAGCCCGTGTTAAAAGAAGACATTCCCGCAGGCGATTCCGTAGGCGGTACTGTTAGTCTTCGTATCAAGAACGTTCCCGCAGGACTCGGCGAGCCTGTTTTTGATAAGCTTGACGGATTATTATCCCGTGCTATTATGTCTGTCGGAGCCGTTAAAGCAATCGAATTCGGAGACGGTATTAAAGCTTCCAAGTCATTGGGCAGTAAGAACAATGATGAATTTATCAATAAGAACGGCAAGATTGTTACCAAGACCAATCATTGCGGCGGTGTTCTCGGCGGTATGAGTACGGGTGGCGATATAGTCATTAAAGCCTATATTAAGCCTACCCCTTCCATTTCTCTTCCTCAGATGACCGTTAACGATAAGTGCGAGCCCGTAACGCTTGAGATTAAAGGTCGTCACGACATCAGCATTGTCAAGCGCGTCGCTCCCGTTTTGGAGGCTATGTGCGCTTTGGTGCTTGCGGATGAGCTGCTTGCCAACATGTCTTCCAAAATGAGTAATGTAGTTTCTTTTTACAAAGGAGAAATCGATGAATAAATACGTTGCGTATGTATCAAGCTATACCCAGAACGAAAAGTTCGGTATAACAATTTTTGATGTGGATATGAAAAAAGGACGCTTTACCAAGAAAGGCGTTGTGGAAGTTTCCAACTCCTCTTATATCACCATTTCCCATAGTCAGAAATTCCTCTATACAATTACCGACCTGGGTGTTGAAAGCTACAAGATTCTTCCCGACGGCATGCTTAAGAAAATTAACATGCAGTCGATAAACGGTATGCGAGGCTGCTACATTTCGACCGATTATCAGGATAAGTTCCTATTCGTTGCAGGTTACCATGACGGTAAGATTACAGTTCTTAAGTTAAAACCCGGCGGAGCTGTCGGCGACATTACCGAAGAAATATATTTAAAAGGCATGGGTACCGTTTCCGAAAGGAACTTCCATCCTCACGTAAACTGCGTAAAGATGACCCGTGACAATGAATATCTCCTGGCAGCAGACCTCGGCATGGATCACGTTAACGTATATTCCATGAACCACTCTACCGGCAAGCTTAAGCTCGTAGATATCATTCGTTCCGAACAGGAATCGGCTCCGAGACACTTAAAGTTCTCCAAATCCGGCAAGTATTTATACATCGTACATGAGCTTAAAAATTATATTGATGTATACTCTTATGAAAATAAAGGAACAGGCAACCCTGTATTCGAAAAGATTCAAACCATTTCTACTCTTAACGATTATCATGCCAAGGGCAATGCGGCAAGCAGTGTAAATATTTCTTATGACTTTAAGTATATTACCGCTTCCAACGCCGGCGACAACAGCGTTTGCCTTTATAAGATTTTACAGGACGGAACTTTGGAGAAACTCTTCTGCTTACCTATAAGTGGCGAATATCCGAAGGATGTATCGCTCTTTCCCGACAGTAAGCACTTAGTATCGTGTAACAACGAGTCCGATACTCTTACATTCTTCAATGTAGACCCTGAGTTAAAGACTCTGATTATGAACGGTCCCGCGATTAAGATAGAGAAGCCCAACTGTATAGTATTTAAGAAACTTGAGGAAGAAGCTCCCAAAGAGACCAAATAAACCAAATAAGACAAAAAATACCCTCGGCAGTAATGCCGAGGGTTTAATATTATTAGTTGCTTGCTTTAACTTTAATCCAAAGCTCCGATAATTTCTTACGAAGGAATTCATTGTCTGTGAATACTTCGTCTTTGGCAAATCCGGTACGGGGAATATAAGCCTCGTTACCGTCGTAAAGGCCACCTTCTTTGGTTACTTCTGCAAGAACGTCTTTGTTAACTGAAGCATATCCTACAGCCTCGGTATTGCCCATAGCCGCATCATAGCTGATTACATAGTCGATGAACTTGTAAGCGAGGTCTACGTTCTTGGCGTTCTTGGGAATAACCATAGCGTCTACCCATACGTTGGTGCCGCATTCGGGTGTATAGTAACGCATGTCTTCGTTCTCTGAAAGAATGTAAGCCGCATCACCGCTGTATACAATAGCAAGGTCCTTACGGCCCTGTGCCATACCGTCGATAACTTCGTCGGTTACAGTTGTAGGTGCCATAGTGGTGTTGAGCTCTACAAGCCAGTCATATGCTGCCATAATCTCCGACTCTTCATTGGTATTCATGGAATAGCCGAGAGATTTGAAAGCAATCATGAAGCTGTCTCTCTCGCTGTCGTACATGTAAATCTTTCCGGAATACTTGGTATCCTTCATGATTTCGAAGCCCTTAGCCTCTACTTCCGATGTAGGTACATTGTTCTGATTGTAAACAATACCTACAGAGCCCCAGAAATAGGGAACGGAATAAGAGTTATCGGGATCAAATCCATTGTAAGGAGCTACCTTAAGTGCATCTGTTACGCTACCGAAATTAGAAAGCTTGGATACGTCAATCTTCTGAAGGTAATCTTCTTTGATAAGTCTTTCGATCATGTAATCCGAAGGAATGAGCACATCATAGCTGTCGCCCGCCATAACCTTCGTATACATCATTTCGTTGCTGTCGAAAAGTTCCACATCTACCTTGCAGTTGTACTGCTTCTCGAAATTGGGAACAAGTTCGTCGCTCATATACTCTCCGGGAAGGTATATTTTAAGTTTTTCTTTTGAGCCGCAACCGGTTAAGCACATCATGGAAAGTGCAAGCACGGCCAAAGAAACAAGCCATCCTTTTTTCATTTTAAATCCTCCTGAAACTATATATCTTTGTCCACTGCAAGCTTGGCTTCTTTCTTGCTTGCTATGGAAGGAATAACGTTAACAAGTATAAGCGCTACAGTAATTATAAGCACGATAAGTGTCGAAAGCGCGTTGATGGACGGGTTAACACGTCTTGACTCGGTGTACACCAGAATCGAAATGTTGCTGACACCGTTACCTGTTACGAAATACGATATTACAAAGTCGTCAAACGACATTGTAAACGCTATCAAAGCGCCAGAAATAATACCGGGCATACACTGAGGCACAATAACCTTGGTAAGTGCCTGCCAGGGAGTCGCACCCAAATCCATGGCGGCCTCGGCGATGTTGGGATTAAGTGTACGAAGCTTGGGCATAACGCTGAGTATTACGTAAGGAATGCAGAACATTATGTGTGCGATAAGCATCGTAAAGAAACCCTTCTCGATATGAATGGCACTGAATAACATCAACAGTCCGATAGCCGTAACGATTTCGGGATTCATGATGGGAAGCTGATTTAGCTGCTCCACAACGCTTTTTACGGCACGTCTAGACTTAGACAAGCCGATTGCCGTAATGGTACCTGCAACTGTCGAAATTGCTGTTGCAAGAACCGCGCAGGCAATTGTATAAAAGAGCGATTCCATCATCGTCTTATTGGCAAACATCTTCGAATACCACTTAAGTGAAAATCCCGTGAAATTCGTAAGTGACTTGCCTTCGTTAAAAGAAAATACAATTGTGTATATAATCGGCGCATACAGGAAAAGCACCATCAAAACCATGAATACTGTGGAGCCGATTTTCTTTTTCTTCTTACTCATGCGTTAATCGCCTCCAACTTTTCGCCCTTGTCGACTTTCTTGGTAATGTACATCGAAATCATGATGATGATTGCCATAATAAGTGAAATGGCACTACCAAAATTCCAGTCGCCGGCTGTCAAAAACTGTGATTCAATTATAGTTCCGACCATAACATACGATCCGCCGCCCAACATTCTGGGAATACAGAAGCTTGATACAGAGGGAAGGAACACAAGCGTAATACCGCTTATTACTCCGGGCATGGACAAAGGAAGCGTAACCTTCGTAAAGCACTTACGAGGGTTGGCTCCGAGATCGCTTGCAGCTTCTATCAAACTGTAGTCCATCTTGGTAAGGGACGTATATATCTGGATAATCATAAAAGGAAGGAAGTTATAAACCATACCGAGAATTACGGCAAAGTCCGTATACATAAACGTCACGGGTCCTATGCCGAAAAGTCCCAGAAAGCTGTTAATAACACCGTCTTCCTGCAAAATACCGGTCCATGCGTATGTTCTTACAAGCATATTAATCCACGTGGGAAGCGTAATGATAAGCACCCAACGCATTTTAACCTTCTCGGAATACTTGGCAATAATATATGCCGCGGGATATCCGAGGAGAACACACACTACCGTAGTCTCAACCGCAATTCTTAAAGATCTGTACAAGACTTCAAGGAAAGTCTTGTCGGTAAGAAATCTCTTAAAATTGTGGAGACTGAACATAAACTTGGATACCGAGTTGCCTCCCGAAGTAAATGCATAAAGCAAAATAAGAAGCATCGGAACCGCTATAACCACCGTACTCCAAAGAAGGTACGGATAGACCATTTTACGGAATTGTTTCATCTTCGCTCCCTCTTTAGTAGTTCTGCTTAACCATGATATGAAGAGCATCCGGCGTAAACTTAAGTCCTACCGCATCTCCCACCTTGGTTTCTTTGGTCGTGTCAACTTTATATTCATAACCTTCGGTTTTAAATGTTACATTATATACACCGGGTTCAACGGTTGCAGGATCGAAGTCGTATACAACTTCGGTAATGGTAACGGGCGAACCGTCCTCTAAGCTCCATGCTGAAGCATTGGCCCAGGTCTTTAAGTCTGTTTCAAGAGCGATGGACTCCTGAATTTCATCGGCATTCTTAAAGAAGTTAACCGCGAAGATTTCTTCCTCGTACTCCTGATTAACTACTCTGTTCTCTTCTTCGATAATCATGTTAACAGTTACGGAAGTACCTGCCTGTGTAGAGAATGTAACAGGGTATGTACCGTATTCCGGAGCGGCTTCATAATTCACGGAATGAATTGAAATACGTTCTTCTGTAGCGGGATTCCATGCCTGAGCGTCCGCTCTCGCTATAATAAATTCGTCGGTAATTTCCTGAAGGTCGTCAAGGTCGATGTAGAAGTCATTGGCACTCATCATTTCCTCGGCAAGCTCATTGACAACAGGCTTGTCATCGGAAACGTTCATCTTAACGGTGATTTCCGTACCGGACTTAGTCTCAACGATTGTCTCATAATGCACGCCCTTAAAAAGAACGGACTTAACGATACCCTTAAGGTTACCGGAACGGGGAGCTACAATCTCAAGGTCCTCGGGACGAATTACAACCTCAACGTTCTCGTTCTTGGAGAAACCTGCATCGACGCACTCAAAGGTCTTATCTTCAAACATAACCTTGTAATCTTCAAGCATAATACCGTCTACGATATTACTCTCACCAATAAAGTTCGCAACATATCTGTTAACGGGCTCATTGTAAATATCTGTGGGGGTACCGATCTGCTGAATCTCGCCCGCTTTCATAACCACAATCTTGTCAGACATGGTAAGTGCTTCTTCCTGATCGTGTGTAACGTAAATAAAGGTAATTCCTACCTCTCGCTGAATCTTCTTAAGCTCGTGCTGCATTTCCTTACGAAGTTTAAGGTCAAGCGCTCCCAAAGGCTCATCAAGCAAAAGAACCTTAGGCTCATTGACAAGCGCTCTCGCAATAGCCACACGCTGCTGCTGACCGCCTGACATTTCATTGACACCGCGCTTACCGTAGTCTTCAAGACCTACGAGTTTAAGCATACGGGCAACCTTCTGCGCAATAATATCTTCGGGCTCTTTCTTAATACGAAGGCCGAAAGCAATATTGTCATAAACGTTCATATGCGGGAAAAGCGCATACTTCTGGAATACGGTATTTAAATCTCTCTTATAAGCCGGTAAGTCCGTGATATCCTTATCATCGAATATTACACGACCCTGATTGGGCTCAAGAAAGCCGCCGAGAATACGAAGAAGTGTTGTCTTACCGCAACCCGAAGGTCCGAGCAAAGTAACAAACTCATTCTCGTAAATATCAAGATTGATTCCCTTAAGTACGAGCTGACCGTCAAATTCCTTTATGATGTTCTGAAACTGGATTAATTTGCGCATATTTACCCCTTTGCAGCGTATGAATAATTATCTGATTCTTTCGGGAAAACCTACTTTTTTCTGCACCTTTCTCAAGGTCTTGTTGGCATAATAACCGGCCTTTTCGGCGTTTTCTTTGATAATGCCGTCGATATATGCCTTATCCTTCTCAAGTTCGTAGAAACGAGCCTGTAAAGGTGTAAGAATATCGGCAACGGATTCACCTACAGCAATCTTAAAGTCGCCGTATCCTTTGCCGTCGAATTCCTTAACAATTTCTTCGGGAGTCTTGCCGGTGCAAGCGCTGTAGATATCGATAAGGTTGTGGATACCAAGCTGAGTATCGTTGTAAGCCACACAGCCTTCAGAGTCTGTAACGGCTCTCTTAAACTTGCGGATAATAGTATCCTTGTCATCCATAAGATAGATGCTTGCGTTAAGGTTCTCATCAGACTTACTCATCTTCTTGGTAGGATCCTGAAGGCTCATGATCTTAGCGCCGGACTTGCCGAGGTAAGGCTCGGGAATAGTGAATACGTCGCCATAGATTGCATTGAATCTCTGAGCGATATCTCTAGTAATCTCAAGGTGCTGAAGCTGGTCCTTACCTACAGGCACCACATCTGCCTGATAAAGAAGGATATCTGCAGCCATAAGTACGGGATATGTGAAAAGACCTGCGTTGATATTGTCTGCGTGCTTGGCTGACTTGTCCTTAAACTGGGTCATTCTGTTAAGCTCGCCCATGTATGTAAAGCAATTTAAAATCCATGAAAGTTCTGCGTGGCAGCTTACATGTGACTGATAATAAATGCAATTTTTCTTGGGATCCAAGCCTGCCGCGATGTATAAAGTCAACAGTTTTCTTGCACGACTTCTAAGCTCCGCAGGGTCCTGTCTTACAGTAATCGAATGTAAATCCACAACAGAGTAAAAGCACTCGTACTCATCGGAAAGGGTAAGCCAGTTTTTTAATGCCCCCAGGTAATTGCCGAGTGTCAGGTTACCGGTTGCCTGCATACCGCTGAATAATACTTTCTTTCCGTCTATCATCTCAAAAATTCCTCCGAATATAATTTTTCATAAATTAAAATAAAGTCTACAATATAGTGCGCTTACGGTCAAGAATTTAGTAATAAAACGCTTATACTTCTGCCCTCTGCCACATATGATTCAGTCTCAACCAATCCAGCCTTTGATTCATCAAAACTTTCATCCGTCGAACCGTCAGTCGAATACAAAAGTCGCCATCGCTTGTTCTTTGTGGTCATGGGAAGTACAAATTCTTTCTTTTCCCAATGCATATTGAATATTATGTAAACCGAGTCTTCTTTCTTGCCGGTATACTGCTTGGAGTAATCGCCAAAGAAAAGTACCGCGAATTCTCTCGAAACCGGCGACTGGTCGATTTTGAACGCTTCATGGCCGTGGAAAGAAACATCGGGCGCTTTACATGACATATAGTCAAAAAGCATAAGTTCCTTGGGCTGATGAAGCACACTGTGGCGCTTTCTGAAGGCCGCAAGATTCATTACAAACTTAGTGAAATCACGTGATGCCTTATCGTTACGATTGGTAACCCAACCGATTTCATTATCCTGACAATAAGGGTTGTTGTTACCCTTCTGAGTATTTAGAAACTCGTCTCCCGCCAAAATCTGCGGTGTGCCCTGCGCAAGCATCATAAGAAGCATCGCATTGCGGGCCTGTCTTAATCTAAGCTTATTAACGTTTCTCTTGGCCGTGTCGCCCTCTACTCCGCAGTTCCAGCTGTAGTTGTAATCGGTTCCGTCGGCATTGGCTTCATCGTTTAACTCATTGTGCTTAATGTTGTAAGACACAAGATCCCAGAGCGTGAAGCCCCAGAAATCGCTTATATTACGGATTGGAGAATAAAACTTTGCATTTTCCCTTATTGCAAAGCTTAAATATGACACTAAATCTTCATCACCCTTTATGAACCGTCTTGCATTGTTCATAAAAGAATAATTGATGGCGCCCAGATTGCGTGCCTTCATAACGGTATTCGGCTTATAATCGCCGAAGTTCATACCATCGGTAATAATCTTTATATTCTTAAAGAACTGGCATTCAAGAACATTCTCAGCGTGAACATTCGGACCTACAAGCCTGAAGCCGTCCGCATGAAAGTTAACAAGCCAGTACTTAAGCGAATCAATAATGTAATCTTCGCTTGCATCTTCCTCGTACTGCATCATAAAGATACATTCAAGACCTTTGCCATGAAAAGCCTTAACCATCGATTGAAGCTCGCCGTAAGCGTTATCCGACGATGCAAGGGATTTCTTGACAGCAAAGTGATAACCCTTGCCAAAGCCCCAAAGATTGGGCTTTTTGACCTGAGGGTTCTTTTTGTAATCTAATTTAGCAGGGTCAGCGGCAGTCTTGGAATCCTCCTCATCTGTCACTTCATAACAAGGCATAAATATAACCCCTGTAACCCCCAGTTTCTTAATATAATCAATCTTACGAATAAGTCCCTTAAACGTACCGCTAGCGCTCTTAACGCCCTTATCGGCCATTGTGTAGCCCCTTACGTTAAGTGTATATAAAAGCGAATCTTCAAACTTAACAAACTGCACAGAGTCGGAAGCAAAAGAAGGATACGCTTTTTCTTTGACCACCAATCCAAACTTTCCGTCTTCACTGACAGCTCTGGCATAAGGATCAATGACAGTCTTATCATCTGCGAAGAAAGTATATGCTGTATTCTTAAACTCCGAACCCGTCAGATACGCGCACATTACGTCGCCGATGAAGTAATCCTCGGGGATAGTAATTTTCTTCGTTTCCTGCAGATTCTCGCTGTTATAAAGGACGATGCCGGCCTTGTGCAAATGACTTAAGACAGCGCACACATAGAGCTTGCTGCCTTCAAAAAACACTCCGTATCCCTTAAATCCTGCTTTAGACAAAAGAATCTGCATATCAGGTACCGCCTTTACATATTTGCAACATCTACAATATACCACATACACAGGCTTCTTTGTATATTTATTTGCTTGCAAGTGCGAACAATTTGACATACTATAAGACTGTAGTAACAATACAGCGTATGAAAGGATTTTTTATGAGCGATTTTAACGACGATAACAACTTTGATAAGGAACTTGACGAGGAAATGACCGTATCTCTCGACCTCGATGACGGCACTACCGTTGTATGTTCCATTGTTACCATATTTGAGATGAACGATAAGGATTACATCGCACTTATGCCCCTTGATGAGGAAGGCAATGCAGACAGCGATGAAGTCTGGATTTACGGCTATAAGGAGAATGAAGAAGATCCCAACGAAGAGCCCGAATTAATCTACATCGAAGACGAAGAAGAATACGAAGCTGCCGCAGACAAATTCGATGAGTATCTTGACAGCCTCGATTTTGAAGACCAGTAACTTTAAGAAATAAATTCTTCAATAAATCTTGAGGGAAGCGAACCGCCGCTTTCCTCATTTTTTATTGTGTAAATATACAGATTTTCTCGTGCTCTTGTAAGCGCCACATAAAACAGTCGCCTCTCTTCCTCTACCTTACATTCCGAGACCGACATACTCGCAGGAATCTTGCCCTCAATAGCGTCAGGTATGAAGACTCTGTCCCACTCAAGTCCCTTCGCCTGATGAAAGGTTGTAATAGTGACCTTATCGTTTGAAGTCTTTGGTATTATCGACGGCTTCATTGCCTCCAGCTCAGCCTTGAAAGAGCTCAAATCGGTGCACACACCGGCAACTCCAAGAATTTCTTCGTAAATCTTATCAATAGTTTCTTTCTTAATCAGACCGCTCTTTTCGCGATGATACTCATATAGGCCCATAATATTTTTAAGATACATGGTAAAAGAAAACGGATTTAAGCCCTTTAATACATTTAACTTATTTTCAAATACGTAAATAATGTCTGCCTTCCTCGTTCCGGCCACTTTTTTCTTTAAATGTTCAAGACTTTCTGCATCTTTCAATAAAGACCCGGGAATTCCGCGTGCGGGAATATTGATTATGATTTTCAGGGCCTGAATATTTCTTGTAAGAATATATTCGATATAACACAAGAAATCCTCTATTATTCCGGCTTTGAAGGCATCTTCATCTTCAGAAGTATTAAGCAGTATCCGCCTATACTCTGCCACTTCTTTGTTGGTTCTTAAAAGCACCGCGTCAGACTTATCGTTTCGGCAGTAGCAATCCCTTATCAAAGCCCTGATGGATTCCTCCCTCGACTTGCTTATTACCATCTGTACATGTTTCTTATTATCGGATTTAATGCAATCGGGAGCATATTCATTCAGTCTGCCGGGATTCTTGCTGATTACCTTATACGAAAAGTCGGATATTTCCTGATATGAACGATAGTTCTTGGCAAGATTGATTACGGCGGTATTATCATAATCCTTTATAAACTGTTTCATTATATCCGGCGTAGCGCCCCTGAACCCGTAAATAGACTGGTCTTCATCTCCTACCGCATATATTATGCCGCGCTTGCCCGCCATTAGCTTTAAGGTCTCGTATTGTATATTGTTTATATCCTGGAACTCGTCGACACAGATATGGCTGAACTTATCATTAAGGTATTTTACCGCTTCTTTGTTTCTTTTAAGCAGCTCGTTGCATTCGCATATTATATCGTCATAATCTATCATGCCTTCAGATTTAAGCCAGTCGTTATATGCATCATAAACTTTCAGGAATTCTTCTTTTTCCGTGTCATTTACAAACCTAAACAGAGTCTTATCAGACAGGGATTTGTAAAAAGAAATATGATGGTCATAATACTCTGCACTTGCATGGTCTGACGCAAGATAAGAAATATAATTAATCCTGTCATCGCTTGAAACCAGGCGCTTTTCTGTCTTATCAAAGGCTTTTATAATCTTATAAAATATTGAGTGAAATGTTCCGAAGGTCGTTTGTGCGGCCGTCTGGGGACATAGATTTGTGAATCGGCTCTTCATTTCG
>JAEEGJ010002369.1_pt1 | contig 102494 bp, 106 predicted proteins | sample 8958761 | NCBI WGS metagenome assembly JAEEGJ01 (sample SAMN16246546, study PRJNA631951) | gut metagenome | biome: gut microbiome; feature: rumen; material: RS-attached | host: Bos | place: Iran: Karaj | collected 2018-10 | reverse complement strand
CTTGATTTCGACAGGTATATTCTTAATCTCCGCAGCAGCCATCACTAAGGCTCCTACGACGGGGATGGGCATGTTTTTTCTTCCAATAATCGGTAATTTCATGACTTGTTTATGAAAAACGGTGCAAAGGTAATGAAAAAGCCTTACTTTTGCGCCATAATCTTTCAAACCGAATTACGATGAAGACACGTTTTTTATTGTTCTTTCTCTTGGGTTGCCTCTTTGCCAAAGCCCAAAATATTGAAGTAAACGGCTTACAATCAGGTGTTTGGGAAGCTGACACAGTCTTTGTAATTGGTGATGTCATTGTTCAGAATTCATTGGATATTATGGCTGGAACAACCGTTATCTTCAATGGTTTTTATGGTATCAACATCGAAGATGGGGCCTCGCTCAACGCCCTCGGGACGGAGAATGACTCTATTCTCTTTACTGTAACTGATACCACTGGATTTCATCTCTTCAACTTTGGTCGAGGTGGCTGGAACGGCATCCGCATGAAGAAGGCAGGTACATGTAAATTGGATTATTGCCGTTTCCAATATGGCAAGGCCGCCCTTGACAACGACCAAGATGGAGGTGCACTGCGCATCTTCAACAGCAACGATGTGGAAATCAGCCACAGCACCCTGTTCTGCAATTTCTCTCGTGAACATGGAGGTGCCTTGAATGCCGTCGACTCGAAGGTGATGATACACGACTGCAAAGTCAACAATAACCTGACTTACAGCGAAATAGACACCATCTACTTCATGTATGGAGCTGGACTGCGTTTCCTGAAATGCGAGGTGGATATCATTGATACTGACTTTAACTACAACATTGGTGAAAGTGCCATTGGTGGGGCTCTGAGTTTGGATAGTTGTTCGATAAACATCGACCGCTGCCGCTTTGAGCACAACTATGGCATCAATGGAGGAGGACTTTATCTCATCCGCAGCAATGATTGGGAATGTAGCATCACCAACTCGCTTTTCGCCAACAACATTTCGGGGCATTTCGGTGGCGGCTTGGCTATCAGCGATTCATCACCATTGGTGAGCAACCTCACCGTGGTTGGTAACCTCTCCATCGGTGTCAACTGTGGAGGCATCTTCTTCTACCAGCATAGTTCTCCCGTCGTATGGAACTGCATTGTTTACGGCAACGCCAACGACGCCCCTCTTGACGAGCCTGTGCAGTTGTGGTCGTGGACGTATGATGATTATGCACCGGAATTCCATAACTGCTTGATTCAGTATGGATTTGAGAACATCTCAAACCATGAGGTTATCGTGGTTTATGAAAACTGCCTTGATGAAGACCCGCTCTTTGCCGACCCCGACAATGAGAATTTCCGTCTGGACTCCGATAGTCCATGCATCAATGTCGGCTCACTTGACACCCCTGCCGCAATTATCAACGGCTTTGACTTGGATGGCCACCAACGCGTCAGCGATGGCCGCATCGATATTGGTGCCTACGAGTTCGACCTCACGGGCATTCAGGAAACCGCTCAAAATGAAAACTTGATCCTCATTGTCGGCAATCCCGTCACGGCCTCAAGTTATGCCGAAATCGAATTGGATCATGTTTGCCATTTCATTGCGAACGTGTATGCTGTCGATGGGAAACTGTTAGTTGCCAAGAATTTAGGAAACGCCCAAGCAGGTCTGAACCGCATTGAGATCGGAGGCATGTTCCAGGACCTGGCCCAAGGGACCTATTTGTTCGTCATCAGAACCCCTGAACAAACATTTGTGGCCAAAACTGTAAAACAATAGGTTACCTATTGTATGGATTGCTCGTAAAACGACCTTCGCTGTTCCCTGCTGACCCTGATTTTGCGATAGCGCCCTGTTTCAAGGTCGCAGTCGTATAAAGTCTGGATTTGTGAAATAAACACGCGTGAATAAAAGCGATTTTGAAACGCCTGTTTCTCTTGCATGAAGGCGATGGTCTGCTTGATCTGGTCGAGATCCAAGTCTTCTTTGGTGAAGACAAAGAGACCGAACTCATGGAAATCGCCGTAGAAGCCGTTGTTCACCTTGTCCATCTTGATCTCGAGGATACGTTTCAGGGGCAAAGCCAACGACCAGAATTCGTACTCGTTGCGACCGATGATGGTACCATCGCCCAAGCCATAGGCATAACCGCTTTGGTTGATATGGCGCATGTCCTCGGCGTTCACCTCCTTCACAGCCTCGCCCGCCATCTCGTTCACCAAGGCATTGGCCACGTTCTTGTTCTCGCGTATGGCACGGGTCACCTCAATGCCAAGACTCTGAACTTCATCCTGCAGGTCGGGACGGTCGCGGTTGACCAAATGGGCGTAATGCTCGCCCAACAGTGTGGCCAACGTGACCATGGCATAACGCTCAAAGAAACAGGTATCGAACTTCGGTTCAAGCATCGGTACGTCGGATTTATCTCATCAGTAAGACCTTGCTTACCAAACCATTTTCTCCTTTGATAAAATACAAACCTTCCGGAAGGTCTCCCAAATCCATTAGATTGGCACCTGGCTTCAATGTATATTTGCCCATGCAACGTCCCTGAATATCCATCACTTCGATGGCGGTAGCGGTTCCCACTTCAATAGAGACACGACCCGAAGTCGGGTTGGGCCAAAGCTTCAAACTGCTTTCCTCTGGCTCTGCAACACCGACATTGCCGCCACCGTTGCCTACGACAAACTTATGGATTTCAGTCAAGTAGCCAATGTCGTACTGGTCTTCACTCATATACCAGGTATGGTTGCCACCAATCACCTTGATGTGTTGCAGTTCGGCCTCACCTTCATAAGTATAGCGCACAAAACGCAGACCGTCGTTCTTGAGGTCGGGGAAAGTGTCGATAACGGGCTCGGCCACACACCCGTTGGCGTTTTTCCAGTAGTTGAGGATAGCTTCAACGCCGAGACCAAGGTTACCACCGAAATATTGCGAGTTGCCATCATAGCCCACCACGGGGTCAGAAGTGCCATGGATGTGGAGCATCCTCACGGGAGCCACCGCAGTAAGGTTTGCCATGGCATTGGTAATCAATCCGCTGACAGGTGCGCAGGCGGTGATGCGGTCGCCGTGCTCGATGGCCATGCGGTGTGTCATGAAGCCACCCATCGAGAAACCCGTGAAGAAGACGCTGTCGAGATTCACCGGATATTGTTCGGCCAAGGCATCGAGGAGGGCCATGAGGAAGCCTGAGTCATCGGTGTTGCTGGCCATCAGGCCGGCGTTCCACATGGTGCCATAGCCTTCGTTCAGGGCTTGCGGCACTGCTATGACCCAGTTGTAGGCATCGGCAACCTGCTGGAAATGGAACTCGTTGTCCAGGCGTGTGATATTGTCGCCCAGTCCATGCAGGAAAAACAGGATAGGCACCGCATCACGGTTGGCCGAGGGTGTCTTGACGAGGTATTGCCGCTGTACACCTTGCCATTCAAAAGTCTGAATCTGCGAGAACAGCGGTCCGCAAAGCATTAGCAAAACAGATAAAACGCTGATTTTAAGTAAATTTCTTGTTTTCATAGTGATAAGAATACAGTTTATATAGGTAAAGATAAGTGTTTATATTATAGCCTCTTTGATGCAATCCACGATGTATTTCACATCCTCGTCCGACACATACGGACCCGCAGGCAAGCACATACCAATCTTGAACATAGCTTCGCTAACACCATTCAGATATGCAGGTGCATCTTTATAGCAAGGCTGCTTGTGCATAGGCTTCCAAACGGGACGAGCCTCAACGCCAGCAGCATCCATATAGACACGCAAGGCTTCCACATTGTCATTGGGTTGGCAATCGGTAGTTGCGCTATCAGCCACATGGATGACACCGGCCGCACCGCCAACGGCACCTTGCACTATGGTCTTATAGGCGTTCTCTTGTCCCTTTATCTTCAGGTCGGGGTCAAGGGTGATAGTACAGAGCCAGTAATTGCTATCGTAGCCGCCAGTAGCAGGCTGGCTGTGTACGGTAATTCCCTTCACATCTTTCAGCAGTTCCTCATAAAGCACTTGAACGTGTTTATGGTGGGCGATGTGGTCGTTGACAATGGTCATCTGTCCGCGGCCGATGCCAGCGCAGATGTTCGACATACGGTAATTGTACCCTATCTTCTCGTGTTGATAGTAGGGGTAACTTTCACGGTACTGGGTGGCATACATCATGATTTCGCGCCATGCGTTCTCGTCGGGAGTAATCAGCGCGCCTCCACCGGAGGTGGTGATCATCTTGTTGCCATTAAAACTCAGCACACCGTATTGGCCAAAGGTACCCAGCACCTGACCTTTGAAGCGGGACCCGAAGCCCTCGGCTGCATCCTCGATGACGGGGATGTCGTAGCGGTTGGCAATCTCCATGATACGGTCAGCATCGTAAGGCATGCCGTAAAGTGCCACCGGGACAATGGCTTTAGGCTTTTTGCCTGTCGTGGCGATACGGTCTTTGATAGCCGTCTCGAGCAAGTCGGGATCCATATTCCAGGTATCCTTCTCGCTGTCGATGAAGATCGGGGTTGCGCCCAGGTAGGTGATGGGGTGCGATGAAGCGCAGAAGGTGAAGCTCTGCACGAGGACCTCATCACCAGGTTTGACGCCGCAAGCGATTAAGGCGAGGTGGACGGCCGCCGTTCCGGCGGACAAGGCAACGACACGTTTTTGCAATGGCGGTTGTAGAGACGTACGGCCGTACGTCTCTACAGACACGCCATTGACAAATTCTTCAAGGTCTTTTTCAAAACCGTTGACATTCGGTCCGAGGGGCACCACCCAGTTGGTGTCGAAGGCTTCTTTAATGTATTTCTGTTCGAGTCCTGTGTCGCTCATGTGGGCGAGGCAGAGGTAAATGCGTTTGTGTTCCATGGTGTTTGTGATGTTGTTTTACGAGGCAAAAATAGTATTTTTTTTGTTTAGAGTTTAGAGTTTAGAGTTTAGAGTCAGTTTTAGAGTGTAGAGTGGATAGTATGGTGATTCAGCAAGCAGGCATGTCATCCCTACGCTGGTTCGTGCGGTGGCATGGGATCTATGCCTGCGGGTTGCTTTATCCGTCCTTTCTCCTTAATGGGAAAGGACCAAAGGATCAAGGCCAAAACCATCGGCCTTCCCGCGACAGCCTAAACGCCTGACTTTCAAGTCGGGTAGTGCCTGTCGGCAAACGTAAACGCCCCTCCTTGAAAGTCAAGCGTTTAGTCTGCCCTTGCAGGCGCTGCCCCGCGTTTTGGCCGTGGCCAGCGCGCCCAACCCGGTCGGGTGTTGGCAATCCCAGTACAATAGGACCACACTCACGCCCCCAGACGTCATCGCGGAGGAACAACCGCGATCTCCTGAGCGACAGGGAGTCCCTTCAGCGCAAGGGATCGCGGGTTCCGTTTTGACTACGTCGAATCGTAGATTTCACGGAATGAGAGCCCGCGATGAGGCTAAAGCATTAGCGTAGTGCTTCCCTGCGTTGTGGCAGGGGCATAAAAAAGCGGCCGTCCGATAAGGACAGGCCGCTCAAGATTTATTTAAGGAACGTCAGCAAACAAAAGCATCTGGATAACGAATTTCTTTTAGTTTGAAACCATAATCAAAGTTCGATTCATTATCTGGAGAATATACTGCATCAGGAAGAAGTATCATGCCTCGGATGCTATCCTCAACGCTGTCCATATCAGAAGTAACGGGAAAGGTTTCCTTCCATGAAAACACGGCATAACGTACCTCCTTTTGCTCAATATGATGCTTTACAACCGGATTTGCACAGAATAGTGCTAATGTGTTATACAATTGCCTGCGTGATTTTTGTCGCTTGTCTTTTACATAATCAGAATTTGAACAGGTCATTTCAATCAATGCTATAGTATAGCTCGTGTCTATCATGTAATCGCATATCTCGCCTACGTAGTCTCTAATATAGCTGAAAACATCATCCACACTGATGGAATAGACTTGATGGTCGCTATAAACCCTTAACTGTTCTCTATTGTCTGGATCACCGCTGCAAACATATTTGCAACCTTGACATGCGCTTAGGTCAAGCAGTGAAAACCCGCCATTGAAGGTTCTCTCTTGCAGATTAACCAACACACCGTCCTTCTTGTCGAACGTCACGTAAAAACTCCCTTCAAACAACTCCTTCAACATAATCCTACAAACCTCTCATTTCGCGATATTCACGATACATGTAACGCATAGCTTCTACAAGGTCTTCAGCATTAACACTCATTGCTCCTGTCTTGGTGTTGACCTGCATAAGGTCGGTTAGTCGTCCGTCAGTTGTGGCAAACACACTGAGTTCTTGAGGATTAAGGTTAACCTTATCGAATATGCCCTTGTTAAATCGCTCGATTAGAACATTTAAATAATTCAGGATAAAAGGACTATGGGTGGTGATGGTGCATCTATGCGAACGATCATTGAAGCACAAATTAAGCATGGTTTCAAGCAATGCCACTTGGGTAAAAGGATAAAGGTTTTGTTCTGGCTCCTCAATAATGAAAGATGTACGAATTGGGACGGTCAGTCTCTCTACCTCACTTTGATAATCCCTTAAAAGGCTTTGTGCTTCCGGATCGCCTTTGTGCAGACGTTCGTTGGCCCTCATTATCAGTTGGCTGCGATTGTTCGGACTAACTTCATCCGGAAACATCTGTTGTAAGACAATAGTGTCGGTGAGTTTCTGGCGTATCTTACGTGTTTTGACATCCGTATCAAATGAGGTCTTTTCTGCGTATGAAGTAAAATACTGGTCGGAATAGTATTGCAACATGATCTGTAGCGGCACAACCGACTGCAAACCACTTGAAGCACTGCCTAAAGGAATATGGTATGTTTTGCCGTTAACGTGCTCTATGCGGTCTTTATACTTCAATTCGTCAGGGTCATAGTAATACCGAACGCCCAAATCCAAAATGTTGGTCTTGTTAAGCTCATCATAAAACTCACGGGCATTAAACCAATCGAACAAGAAACTGCGAAGATTGGTTGGGCCAAACTCAATACCCTGCAACTCAGGCAATGTCACCGAATTGCGTTCAGAAGGAATATAGCAAATCTTCTCGCGGCGATATGCTTTCTGGTCTTTAAGTTTAATAGTGAACTCTTCACCTTTCATAGAGATGAGAATGACATCCGTCTCAAAAAGCACCTCCGATTGTTTGTCAAAATAGTCGGTCATCTTATGGAAGTCTTCCATGAGAGAACAAAACTCAGCAAGATTTGCCACAGCCTTTTCGTTCATTGTTGTAGCCACTTCTTTCTCAATCCAGCTACAAGTACTGAATATTTTGGCAATAGTGCTTTTACCGCTACTTTGAGGACCTATGATGAAGTTAAATCGTTTGAATTCAACATCTGTTTCTTTTATAGGCCCTATATTTCGTATGATAAGATGACGCATATCACGATTAGTTTTTCATTTTGCAAAAATAGAATAAAAACTAAAAACAGCAAACAAGAATTCTTCTCACAATCAAACCACAACCAATAACTTTCAACTCTAAACTTTCTTTCTATTGTCTACTACAGTACACGATTCTAAACACTTAGTCACAATCCGTGAATCTGAGACTTGAAGACTTTACCCCATAATTCCTGGTCGTTCTTGTTGGGTAAGCGTTGCATCTCGAAAAACTCCTGTGGTTCATAATCGTCTGAGAAATGCACAAATCGCATGACTTGCACCATGGTTTCCATGATATGGGAGAGGCTTCGGTCGCGCTTGTCCATAATCAGCCACAGCAAACCCTGACCTATCTTCCCTCTTAAACCTCCTTTTCTAGCACTATTATCAATCCAGAACAAGATGCGGTCACCTATCTTGCCTAACCACTTGTGCACACGGTGTTTCCGATAGGTCAAGCTGAAATGGCTCAGTTGTCTGCAAATCACCTTGTCCAGCGCCCCATAAGCCCAAATGCAATGGCTGAACATCATCATGCCTGTAAGCTTATACATCCAGTCGATATGCTTTCTTGCTTTTTCTTCCTGCACTTTCAGCACGACAGCATGCTCTGTGTCACAAAACGCATCCAGCCATAGCTTTAGGTGTGAGCACAAGGCCAAAGACTTTTCAATTTGTCGCGAAACCTTGTCGTCCAAATAAATCTGATAATTCCTTTTTACATCACATAACCTGTCATAGAACGCATCGAAACTCGCTTCATCAGCAAAAGCTCTCGGGTATTCGAAATGAAAAGTAGCCACATCAAAATGCTGCAGTATTGTCTTGGCTCTTTCCTCTTCCTCCAAGGTGGCATCCTGTAGTTCCTGGGCCTCAAAGAATGCTTTTAATATCTGCTCATAGCCGTCAATACGATCAATGGCTAACTTGCCTTCTATCCTAATCTCACGCTTACGCCTGTTTTGGTAATAAGCGGCAAAGAGTGCCATGATGATACCCGGCACAAGCACATTGAGCACCGAGAAAATCCCCTCCCACATATACTGAGGCATAGACATCCGTTTTTAATGAGGCACTACACAAGCCGCCATCCCTTGTGCAATAGCGTTTGTTATGACCTTGTTGATTTCTTCTTTCTTTAATAGCAACTTAGTCTTCATCAACTCGCTCATAATAGGTCCCTCTGGGCTGTTGAAGAAATCATAAGTAAATGCTATCCCATCGCGATAGTTAAACGAAAGATTCTTAAAACTCAGCTTCATCGTGGCAATCAGCTTATCCATCTGTTCCACTAGCTCGTCCTGTAGCATCATCCCAAGTTCAACTGAAAGCAGCCTTTCTGCGGCAGCCACTTCTTCCTTGTCGAGAGACAACCCTGCATCGACGAACTGCTCCTCAAACATCACCAAAAACCTTCTAAAACACGCAAAGTAGTTTTGAAACCGTAAGGTTTGTATCAAAACATCATCGTCGAAATACAACCTTTTCGATGAGATATAATTGTCGATGCCCAGAAATTCCTCTGTCAGACTCCGAGGTGCATCAAAAATAGACAAGAGTTGATTTGAATTTATAGGATTGAATTCGATACCTTCGTTTTTCAGTTGCCTCATGGCAGCGTCGTGGATATCGGAAGGGATAATCACCATGGCTTTCAAGGATTCCAACTTGGCACTCAGTTCCTCGTAAATGTCCAATTTACGTTTCAGTAGGGCCCCTTCCACAGCGTTGATTTCACTCTTCCTTCCAAACAACCATGTTGAAATCCATGCCACCACTATGCCGCCCAAGGTGATGACAAGTAGCTGCATGATGCCTTTCCCAATATAGTCAGGAAGCTGATTTATCGTCTCAATCAACGTTGTCACAAACTCTATCTCTATAATAATCGGCATAACAGTTACCATATTCTCTAATCAAAGCGACCAACTGGTCTTGGTCCTCCATGATGGAGGGGTTATTGGCAAAGGACTTATCAAAATGCACTAAAGGAAACAAAGTCAATAGATCTTGTTGGTACTTTTGGAGTTGTGTACGGCCATATTCGTGGTACAGTACTTGAAAATAAAACCACTCGACCGCTTTTTTCCAATGGCTTTCACCTTCTTTGTCGATGATGCGTTCACAATAAGCCGCAATCTTTCTTGAAATCCTGGCTTTCAATGAATTTGAATAGACACCTGCGATTTTGATGTTGCCCAATCGGTCGCGCAACAAACTGTCGATTTGGTTGAAGAAACGGTTCACGTCCTCCTGAAGGGCAATCCCCATCGTTTGACAAGCCAGCGTACAGCTTTCATGGATTGTTTTTTCGTCATAATGCCACCTCTTGTCGTATTCGGTATGAACGAAAGCACCGAGAAAATCCATTACATCATCCAACCAATACTGAAAGCAGGTAAGTCTATGTTTCAGTTCATGGTCTATAAACCCCTCTTCCTTATCCAACATCCTGTTAAAGTCGGTATAAAACTGAAGCAAACGCTCGGGTGAGTCGAAGAAGGAGACGTACTCCATGCCTTGATAACCGATTTTGAATCTCCGAGAAGAAAGCAAGCTGTTAAACCAATCTTCCTTCTGTTTGGGTGGCGCAATCACGCTCTGCAACCCCATCACCCAACGATGAATGTCCTTATAGGTGTCCACCCGCCATTCCAGAACATATCCCTTGATGTCCGTGAAAACATCCTTACGCTTCACGAATACCTTGGTTAGGTATGCCAACAGCAATGCCACCAAGACATACTTGATAACCAAAAACAAAATGTTCCACGTGGATGGAGATAGGTTTAAGAAGTTTTGGGGTATGGAAGCGTCAGACATAAATACCAATACATATCAAACAAACAACTCACCAATAAGGTTCTTGTATTGCGGATAAGCATTGCGCGCATCCATTACGATCTGCTTTCTTACCCCTTCGGAATCGACCCTTAACACATTGTAGTCGTATTCGGTTCCACATTTCCCACATTGATAACCGTCAAAAGACAGATACAACAAACCATTTTTGCACTTAGGGCACATCATGTTTAAATCCATGACATAGTAAAACTTGTCTTCATTGCTCCATTCCCATGTCCAATGCCATTGTTGGTTCTGATATACGCCAGAGGTGAACTCTGAGACAAAAGTTGGCTTTGACCTCTTTGAATGCTTTTTATATATTGCAACACCTAATGCGACTGCAAACAATGCCACTAAAATAATCCAAAGGCTCAGTTTGAATTGCAGCACATCAAGAATGGCTGTCCCAAATGACACATTGAAACATATGCTCTTTATCGCTGTGACAAGCATACCACCCAGTGCAATAATAACAGCTGCTATTACCTTACTCCATACCGGGTCTTCCCATGCATTTCTAAGCAAATTTTTCATGGAAGATGTATTTGTTTTATACCGTTTTTGTTCATCAAGTTCAGTGCCATCCAACATCTTGATAGTGAATGGAATCAACAAGAACACCTGATCGCTATTATTGTCTTATCAATATACCCGCGTGTTTATTCAATGTTATTATTTCTCAAATACTCAAGCGCATCGGCCAAAAGATTTCTTTTGAACATCTGTTCTTTACGATGGCTCCAACCTTGTATCTCCTGCTCAAGAATGTCTAACACCAAATTTGCATCATCACTTCTCCATTGTTTCAGTGATGCCGTATTATCAAGAAGGTAATCCACCGTTGACAACAGTTCTAGTGAGTAATTTGAATAATAGCCACGCAAAAAACGCATGGTCTTGTCACAGATGGCTCGCAACTCTTTGTTATCGCTTGCATCGACATATTGGCTTGCCTCTTCCTCAGCCCCGTCTATCAGCCAGATGTAGTCAAATGGTCGAGGATCCATGCCTCCCATGCCTTTGATGTAGCTACCGTTCATGTAATAAAGCATGTGGGCTACCTTACCGCCTGAATAGGGACCATAATAATATGGCTTAAAGTCAATCTTAAACAAACTCTTCGCGCCAAACCGCTGCATAAAATAGATGGTCTTTTCGGCGGCAAATACTGAGGCAAACTCGCCATTGGCATTCATGTCGCCAAACATCAGCAGCAACATGGCTCGTGCCGGCGTAAGCTTCACCCGTTCCGACTTCATTTTTTCGATTATCACCTCCGAAGGTTCATACAGATACACGTCACAGTCAAGGTCAGCCAAAGCCTCTTCAATCATACGCTTCACAATCAGCCAATCCAAACCGCCATTGTGAGAACCCAATGGGGGAATGGCAATGGAGCGGATATTACGGTTCATTATCTCTCTTTTCAGTGAAACCAACCCTTGCTTAATATAGGAGTATTCCGACGGCATTTTCCAATGGGTTTTGGTCGGAAAATTGACAATGATCTTATGGCCAACTATCGTATTGGCATCTTCGGTGATAAGCACCTCGCCGACATGGAACGTCTTATTACGACAGGCATCGAGATAGATTCGGTAATTTGTTGGGAAGGCCTCACGAAACTGCAAAGCTATGCCCTTTCCCATCACACCAACCGTATTGACGGTGTTCACCAACGCCTGTGCTCCACTTTCCAACAAGTTACCTTTTACATAATGTATCATAAGCCTAATACGTTAAAAGTAATACCCTGGAGCAACCACAATATTATTCTCGGCCACGCCCATATCCAAAAGCCTTTGCTTTGCCTTTTCGTTATAAACGACAAAACCCCTCAAAAATTGCGCTGGCAGGTCGTCCTTCACCAATAATTCAGCCTCCTTGCGACGCTTTAGGTCAATATCGGTTTCCGAGTTCCACTGCGATGAATAAACATCGTCGTAATTAACGATTTCGTTAATCTGCGGCAAATGGTCTTTCGAATAAAACGAAGTCAAGTTGCTCACCGCATGACCATCGGTGAAGATGCAATCGACATCGCTGTTTATCACATCATCCAATCTAACGACACAATAAACAATGTTTTCTGGTTTCACCCTCTGTACGCCATTGTAACCATGCTGAATCACATACAGCATTGGTGAACGCGGCCCGAGATAAAATGGAATGTAGTCGCTTATTCTGTAACCCTTCACTACTATTTCACTACGCACACGGATAATCTGTCTGTCGCCAATACTCACATAATGCTCGTCACGCAACAATGAATCGGCTTTCACAATGCCATTACGAACAATATGCGGAATATTGTTGATATGCGTGATTCGGAAAGCGTATTTTAAAGTATTTGACATAGTTACTGTTTCTTCATTTTCATAATTGCCTCAGCAAAAGATTTCTTTCTGCCAAAAATACCCAAGGCCCATGCGCCGTTGATGGCCTTGGCATCGGCACATGAAATTGAGAACAGCATTTCCAAATCGTCTTCATTCTCAATTACATCCACAACCTGCTGTTTATCTCTGCCTTTCTCCATACAATCACCAATAATATCATGATAAACTACAAGCATACAAACAAGCCTTATCTCTTCGTCAGTAAGATTCTCTACTTCCTCAACCAGAATGCGTTTTAACATTGGAATGGCATCAGCCGGATGATCTGGATATGCACGAGTCATCTTCTCATTCTCCCACTTTGTTTTGGGACCTTTCCCCATGTCATGAAGATATGAAGCAAATAGAAGAATATTCTTTTTTTCGGTTGAACTGTTTTTATAGTAATCCTGTTTTTTCAACTCCTCGACCACTTTTTTTGTATGGTTATCAACAGTATCTGTATGAGGTGGATAGTCTTGCAACAGACCCGTCACAGACTTAAGTTCCTGTATTACAGTAAAGTCCCCTTCGATTGCTTGTACGATATCCGAAACTGTTCGATATGGGTAGTTGGCCCTTTTTCGAGAGCGTTCTTTCCTGATAATCTCTATTAAACCCTTATACTCATGCAACAAGGTCAAGGGGCCTGTTACAAGAGAATCATTTTTCATGGACTGGTCTTTAAGAAAGAATTTTGTATAATAGAAATGATAGTTTTTAACTCGTGCATCGCCATCAAGAATAATCGCAGGAGATTTTATTCTATTTTCTTCAAACACTTTCTTAACGGCTTCCTTTATACTATCATTAAAAACCAGAATGGCATCAATCTCACCAATGTCAACTCTCTTGTGAATGAGAGCTTCCGCCATTTTCTTATGCCGTTCTTCATCGGAAACAGCACCCCAACTCTTTTTATCTATTGCTTGCCAATCTAACTTATCCAAATCATTCACATTGTCATAAAATGTCGGTGGCTCATTTGTATTGGCTGAAGCATCCGTGAAAACGGCATCATCTTTCTCAAGACGTTGAATCTTAATACAAAAGTATATGATGAACTGTTGATCAACATTTTTCTCATTCAATTTCATCAAAAGCATCGGATTCATTGATGAGAAATAGAACGGCACATAATCATGAACTTTTCCGCCAGGGCCTACAGGAACTTTCATATTCGCACGCCTCTCTTGTATGGTCATATTTGCGATATTCTTGTGCTTAATACCCATCTTATTCTTCACATTGGTACATAGCAAACCTTTCTTGATGATAGAATCAAGATTATGGATATCTGTGAAATGAAAAATGTATCTACAACTATGATTTACAGGAATAGCCATAATTATATTTACTTAATTTATTCATCTTCGCTTACCCCGTGTTCAAAACATAAACCAACAAAATTGATTAAAGATTACTTGCGCTTTTGCGTATTCGGGCGTCTATAACAATAATGTTATCATGCAATGTCTCAGGGAAATTGCTCGCAGCAACCTTATTCCAAAAATTACTTACAATCTGTTCATCATTCTGCTCTGTCATCACCACCATGTAAATACCCTTTGCTGTACTTTCCGCCTTTAAGTAAGCTGGAAGTTGAACTTCCAAACCGTGCATAAGTTGAGAACTCTTGGCAAGTTTCACTTCAAGAAGAACTTTGCGACTATAGCCAGTTGATAGCTTAAAGTCAACCGGACCCATGCCATAATCGTCCTCGGGGCTTAAATCAATGTCACTTATTCTGCAATAGGCATCAGCCATCAGTATGAAGAGACGCTGTACCGTCTTTTCCCCTTTGAATTTATCTTTATAATAAAGAAGGTCTGACATACGATTGTCTTCTATCATTTTCTTAAACTGAAGACATATTTGGCGAGCTATGTAAAGAATGGCTTCTTGGCTGTCTTCTTTTGCCTTTAAAGGCATGGGCTCCAAGCCAATCAATTCATCAATTACTGCCGTTGCATAGATAAACTTATCATCACATCCAAAATCGTATGCCTGTCCTTTAAACTCACGATAGATGGATGCCATCTTCGACAAGACACGAGGATGACTCAAAAGCTTTTCTTTCAACAACTTCTTATTAGTCATATCACGCCATGCCAAGCCAACATCCTTACTAATACGCCGGCGTATTTCATCATTATAGTCGTTATAGAAATGTCCATCGCGGTATTCGGCTGTTGGTATATTTCTTATTATCTCCGTAGGCACAAAAATAATCGGTATGGTTCTCAGCTTTCCTTGATACTGTCGAAAGAAAAATGGGAGATTATATTGTTCGTCAAATTTATATGTCTTGAAACCGAATTCCTTTGTAATTCGCTGAGTATAAATAATAAACTCCTCACGAAGCGTCCAAATCATAATGTCGCTAACACCATCAGCGCCTATATTCTCTTGAAATAGATTTATCAGCAAAAATATTTCAGGGTCACGTACACCATCTTGTATGATTTCAATAGCTGTATCAGCAAGCTTTTTTGCTTTTATTCCTGTTATACCCTTGCCAGCATTTGTTTTTTCACCATATCCTAAACCTATAAAATAGAATTCTGGAAAGGATAAATGTTTGACAATCGATTTATAGCGCAAATCTGTTATGCGCTTCTCATCACCAGGAACAAGATGAACCAGTTGCCTGAAATGGTTCAAGAGCTTCTCGTAGGCACCAATAAACTCTGGTGTGGTACAGTCCTTTAGAAGCAAAGGGTCAACATGCAACCTTGCATCTTTTCCGATATAGCCATCAAAGACGCCCTTTGACACAAAATCGCTATGTTTTCTTTTGAAATATGCACTATAATGATTTGCCATTGTTAATGCTACAAAATATTAAATATTTAATAATTCTTTCTATTCTATGTTACCGCTGCTATCGTCAAAGACGGATTCTTAGTTCTTATTATTAGTTTTATCGTTTGACATAATTCAATTCCACCCCGACCCAAACAATCACCTTCAAAACTCCCAAACACCCTAAATTACTTCACACTTACCACTCTAAGCTTCCCAACTACTCTAAACTCTTAACTAATTATCAATTCTCCATATCCTCAACCCCTCCACAGCTTCGCCCCGTCAGTCACATTTCATGCAATGACAAAGGAAGCAAATAAACTATGGCAAAAATAGTGATTATTAGATTGCAATGTGTTTTTTCCTGTTCTTTTTTTGAAGCTTTTTAAACAAAAAGCGGACCCGACCGAAGTCGAACCCGCTATGTGGTTAGCTGTCCTTAAAAACACCAGCAGCCGTCCAATTAAGACAAGCCTCTCTCAAAACAACGAAGACTCACATCAGCTTTGCTTCTTTAAAAAAACCTCATCAGAACAATCCCTACTCGGGATTGCCGAATCTCCACCGGGTTGGGCGCGTGGGCCTGGCCGACATGGGGGAGGGGCGCCCGCCATGTGCGTCGGGCCCTTGATGTCGGTCTTGATTTTTCGCTTCCTTTTTATCAAGAAAAAGGAAGAAAACTTTCAACTCTAAACTCCCCAACTACACTAAACCCTAAACTCTCAACCAAATTCTCAATTGTCAATTCTCAATTCTCAATTACCCCCAATTGCCTTTAACTCCCTACACTTTCAACTTTCAACTCTCAACTTCCCAACTGACTCTGAACTCTCAACTCTGAACTCTAAACTCTAAGAACTCCTTCCTCCTCATGCGGCACATACGGCCCTTCCTTGCACTCGAAGATGACGGAATTGGGCGCTAAGGCTTCCACCGTGTGCCATACATTCTTTTCCACATTGGCGCCATAGCGACTCTCTAACGGGTTGAGGACGACGCTTTCGATGATGGAGCCGTCATCGTTGTATGTGGTGACCCTTATTCTGCCACGCAAAACAATAAAAGATTCATCTTTCTTTGGGTGGCGATGGATGGGTATATCCGCTCCCGGCTCCACAGCGTTGAGAAAGCGATGGCATTTGTCTTCCAAGCTTTCATGGAAGTTTAAGTTCATCCGCAAACGTGGTGATGCTTTGGCTTGGGCTGACAAATCGTCTAGAATCTTATCGTCTATGACCATATTCCATTAACTAAAGCGAAAGAATATCCACCTCGGAAAGCGGCTCCCAGCGTCCGTCTTTCACCGCCAGCACTACCGAGCCCGATTCCACGGCACGGATGCTATGCCATTGCCCGGCAGGGATGTTGACTGCCACATTGGGGCCGCAGGGCGACAGCTCAATGACATCGGTACAGATGCGTTCCGACTCGTCGTAAAGCTCCTCCATAACGCGGCCTCTTATGCAAACCACCGTTTCTGACGTATGCCGATGCCTGTGTATGCACTCGGGCGAGCCAGGTTCTATGGCATTCAGCATCCGCTGCGAACCGTCTTCTTCAGAGTTGCGCAAATCAAGATTCATACGCAAGCGAGGCGAGTTTTGCGCCCGCCTCGTTAAATCATCTAATATGGCCTGAGTTATAACCATAAAAAATCCCAACTTTAAACTCTAAACTATCAACTACAAAAAGAGAAGTTTACATTATTTGCTCATTTTTTCATTTAGTTCCTTTTTTATCAAAAACCACCTTTGCATACTTAATCACTCTACGAATTTTACAAATCCATGTATCTCCTTGCTCATTGGCAACTTGTTGTTCGTATGAATATGTCCTTGTTTCTTCAACAAAGCCAATGAGTTCATCCAGTTTATTTGTATAATTGTCTTTTTCTGCAATTGAAGAATTGAAAAATGAACCTTCTCCAATAATCGATTTGTGATGTCTCAGCAAAACCAAAACACCTTGTGAGAGATTCACCAAATCTGTTCTATACATTTCAAACTTATAATCATTTTCACATTCCTTAAAATGTTTGACAAAGTTTCGCATCTCATCCATGACATTCTTGATTGTTCTAATCCAATCGAATGAATTTATGTTCAATGTCTCTGTGGAAGCCAAATACTGTGCTGTTTGATAAACTTTAATTAATTCTTTGGGGAATTGTAGTTCTTTTTCTGAAAGTTTTAACTGGTTGTCATACCGCTCTTTTAATTCTCTTATAGATTGCTTTTCGTTTTCAATGTTTGTATTAAAGATAGAGTATATGTTTATGCCAGCAAACGCAAAGAAAAAACCAACTACAGAAAGCAAAACACTCTCTTTGTTCAAATCCAGCTGTAAATCATACCAATTGCAAATAAAAAAAACAATATTAATAATGGCCAAACAGGTCATTGTAAAATAAAACGCATATTTAAATGTTTTCATAGAAAATAGTCTTTTCATGACAAATCGATTAAATTAATTGATTAACTAAATTCAACAATGCCATTTCGTCATCTGACTTCTGTAAATAATGTAATAGATTTGACTGTTGATGATTTTCATAGAACGCATTAAAAGAATTATTTGAAAGGTTTGTCCAAAAAATAACAGGAATGCCTTTTCTATCATTATTTACATACTGATTATAAAAAGCAAAACCAGCGTTGAACTCATCCGTTGTGTTAAGACCCTTCGTCGGCATCATCAAGTCAATAATTAAAAGATCAAATTTTATAATCTTCAATCTTCTAGCCGCAATAAGGATTTCCTTACATCTACATACTTCATACTTTCGCTCAAGTTGGCGTATGGATCTCTCACATGCAATAGTATTGTCATCCAATAATAATATCTTTTTCATACTTAATTTATTAATTGTTGTTAAATACTATGGTAAACTTGACTTTTGCAATAGGCTCTTGAAACCAAGCATCATCCATTTCAATAAAAGCGGGGCCTCCATAGTGTTGCTCATCGTCTAACCACTTTTTTATTTGGCCATGGTTTTTATTACAATACTCCAAATTTACCATAGGATTGCTTTTGGAAATTTTTTCATATAACCTATTAACTATCCCTATTTCAAACTGTTCAGCAGTATGATAAATAAATCTATCTCTCGAACCAGCATCGAGAGTTTTTAAATAATGATTTATAACGTATTCTAAATAGAAATTTTCATTCCCCAAATCATCAGATTCTGCTATTATCGTAGATCCATGTGCTTCCAATACCCTTTTAGATAAGTGCAAACCATACCCAATCCCTTCTACATCAATCCTTTTTGCATTTGAGCCTCTAAAACCGTCATTAAAAATTAAATCTTTTTCTTCTTCAAGTATTGGTACACCAATGTCCGACACCTCAATTCTATCCTCATAAACATGAACTATCACAATCGTTCCCTTGCTACAATACCGAATGGCGTTGTTTATCACATTCACGATAGCCAAAGGATAGAAATCACTAATTGATAATTCAAGTTTGCTGACATGTGTTTGTATTATTACATCCACACCTTTTTTCGAAGCCTCCTCTTTAAATAAAGGCAAATTATCATTTAAAATTTTTATAATGTCTTGTGTACTGCAATTTGACGCAAATTTGTCATCTTCATAATCTACCGCAGCAAAGAAACTTGCCAACATGCTAATTCTATTTTTATTAAGTTCAATTGCATTAGTGTACTGTGAAAACATATTTCTTAATGTTTCATTCCCATCAAATGGAAATCTTCTCATTTCCTTGATTTTATCCCCAATAATACCCGTGCAGTGAGGAATTTCGTGTCGCAGCTTTTTTAATAAGTAGTTTTTTCGACTAATGGCTTTGGTCCATAAACCAAATTGATGCAAATATAGTGCACTTAAGTAAGTAACCGAAACATTATCAACCCCCATCACATCAAAATCTTTTATCCAACTATCTGTTTCTTTGTGAACACGGTTTATCAAAATGATTACACCAGAAGTTTCAATCATATTATTACTATTTTGAATAGCAACACATGCCGCGTTTTTTACCTGTGTCGATGGAAAATCTGCCTGAAACAACGATGCGTTTGCCGAAGAATTACTTTCTAAAATCGTCATTCTCGACAAATAATCAATGAAATCACCATCATTTATATATTTGGGTGGAATATAACAATTCAAAGCCCCTATTTTATACATTTTGTTTTTATAAGTGAACGGTTCATTCAAATCCTCTTCACTAGCTAATAATAAATCCCCTTGTGTACCTTTAATGTAAATTAAGCAATCGTCTACCGAATTATACTTTGCAATATAATTGGAAACTTCCTTATAAAACGAGGTTGTTTTGGTGTATGTAGAATACAACTCCATTAATGAAGAAACCATTTGACTTTCTATCTCTTTGTTCACAACGTCCAACCCTTTCTTCACCACAGTTTCAACATCTTTACAGAAGGCCAATGAAACAAAGGGAGTAAACAAGATATCCTTAATGTACAAACAACATATATCTAAAGACGATACTCCCTTGTCAATATAAAATGGTATTGCCAAAGCCGTCATAGTGTTTTCATCGAACCCCATGCTTTGAAAAAAAAACTTATCGGCAATAGAGTCGTGCATATATGAATAGGAACACATCAAGAAATGCATCTTTTGAGTACTCCTAAAATGGTTTAAATAGTGGTTGTCTGTTTTAAGAATTTCGAAATGTGTCTTATATTGTTTTATTTCTTTTTGGAAACAACAATCAAGTTGTTTCACAAAAGATTCATCATCAATATTGGTCAAATCATTGAGTTTCCAATAAGAAGCATATTTTACTCCAAAACCACCATCTTTTTTGTCGTTATCAAAAGAAAGATGTCTTAATGCTTTATTGGTGAGCGTCCATTTATTTCCAACTGATTGTTCAAAATCCAGAGGCTTCCTATATTCACGAAAAAAAGAACAAACATTTTGGGAGCAATAAATACAAGGCTTTTTGGAATTTAACAACAAGTGTAATGTCTTTATTTCGTTTGGGTCAATCTGAATATTGGAATTGTCAAAAACAATAATAACTGCACCTCGTGTATGTAATAAATCCGGGTCGTCTGCATATGAATTGATAGGAATGGCTAAAATCCTATCACGCCACATAAACTGGTCCCCAAAGTAATCAGATAGATCAGAATTATTATTGAAAATAACGTGATCACTTTCAAATAGTTTTTTTCTGTTTAATCCAATTAGATTCAAAGTTGAGGAACTAAAATATTCAACTTGACGTTCTTCACCATTCGGCAAAACATAATTCCATATAGTTATGGCATGTCGAATCTTATAATTCTCACGAATGTCATCAGATAGGACAACATCTATAAAATCCAACACGAATCCCCATCCTGGTCTATTCGAATTTGTTATTGTTTTTACACAATTATGAAACAAAGTATTTCTCATAAACTGGAAAATATTCCTTAAGAAACAACATACTTAGAATATCACGGTTTCTTCCATTCTTAAACTCAACTACTCTTAAACTTCACCATGAACTATGACAAGATAACACCTTTCCATACCCCCATAAAACCCACCCAAAACCAAACATGGCTTTCCGTAAATTTCAATGAAATAGATTTACTATAGAATAATCTGATTCCTCTCCACACAACATTATAAATCCTCACCTCTATATCGCGAGTTTTTGAATACGAAGCTACATAAACAAAAGCCCATTAGGAAAACACTTAAACTAACGTTGATTCTTACCTTGCTGCTCAAGTAACTCCTGCATTTTCGCATAATCGAGATCTTTAAAACTATAGCTCTCTTTATGTGCCTTCGATTTCATCTCCTTAAACTGTCGTTCATCAACTTCCTCTTTGTCAATGAAGTATCGGGTATGACTCGTGTTCAACAAATCCTTATAATCTATCTGAACTAGAATAATATTATCCATATAATAATAGGTTCCATTGCCACTATGCTCTAAGGCTTCCATATATAATTTGCAATACTTCCCATGGTTGCCTTTACCATAAGCATGATAAACTATCTCGCCAGAAGGCTCCGCAAATGGAACATAATAAAAGTAGTCATTCACAATAACATATACCGATTCTCGCTTGGTGTTGTGGGTTTTATGTAATCCAAAAAGAACTGTCTTGCTAACCTCAACAGATACATTTAAATAACCTTTGTTTTTCACAAAAAAATGTTGTGTCTCATAGACTTCTTTTTCATGTTCTTTCTCAAGTGGCGTGCTAATTATGAAATAAGGTTGTAGTTGTCCGTTTTGTAATTGAAATAACGCTTTGTTCACTTTGGTTTGTTGACCGATAAACCTAGCAGTTACGATTGTTACAACAAGAGTCGCTACGCCCAACAAAAAAGTAGTTATCGAATTGAAATTGGTAAAATTCTCGAATAACCAGTAAATTATATTGGTAATGTTCATACTTTATTATGATGCATTATGTATTTATATTCTCTCCCCCGCATACTCCATCTTCTTCCCCAGCACCGTGCAAATTATCATCTGTATGTCCTTAATGAAAGAATAATGCCGATAAAAATAAATGTTTAACTGCACCTTATCTAGACAGTTAACATACTCCTTATTCCTGCAAGTATTAACTCCTTTATGTCCATACTTATCAAACCTTATCTGTTTTCGTGATTTCTTCCCAAATCTTTATTTCATCTTTATAAGGAATGAAAGGCTGGTAAAGTTTATAAAACGTGCCTCCAATAGCTCCTCGAAAAGCACGCAACCGGGGTATATCATAACCACAATTTAAAATAAGATCAGGAGCTATGTCTGTATAAGGATCAAGATAAACTATATCTCGAATGCCTATTTGGTAAGCCTTTTTCGAACATAGTACACATGGAGATGCTGTGACATACATCGTTCCACCATTGAGTCCCATACCACCCTGTCGTGCCAAACGTAACATGGTGTTTTCCTCGGCATGAAGGGAACGTGTGTTTACAGCATCTTTGTTTTCCTTATATGTATTATATCTTGAGCGGAAACAATAAGCATATTTGAGTCCACTTTCTGCAAGTTTCGAAGAAGTTTTTCCACTACATTCTTGATTTACACACTCACTGAATCCTTTACCATAAATACCAATAGGATTCCCTTTCTCATCATGCTTTGGATACTCTTTTGAGTCACCCAACTCGAATTTACTATAAATCTCAAACAATGACTTTTTGTCTTTGTCACACGCCTCATCATATGTTTTCTTTGCCTCGTAAAGGTCATTTACATCACGAAGATTACATGGTAATTGTGATGCAGGAGGGTCGTTCCATCCCACAGATTGCACTGCTCTCTCTTTGTCAATGATGGCGCAGCCCACCTGACGAGATATACAACCAGAATTGAATTTTGCCACGTATGCTATCGACATACATCGTTCATCACGAGTAGGGGCGACAAGTCCAGGTCTTGAAATCAAAGCTGAATACTTCATCCATTGTTCAGTATATGTATAGAAGGAATATGAAGTAAACTCAAGGTTTTTTTCCTCTCTACACAATTCTTTTTTTAGATCTTCCTTGGTGTTATATGCAACGTGTAATTCACTCTCTGAGACACATCGCTGCAAGTCCGGAGCAAAAAACTGTCCATGTTCAAAGCTTTTTATCCTATTCTCAACGTCACTTAACGATGATATGTTTGCACATATATCCTCTATGCGTTGTCCTTCGGCATAGCAAGAGACTTTTTTGCGTAACAACTCTTTCTCATAGCCATCATTATGCAAGGCCACCATATAGAAAGCATTATACCGTTCTCGCAAATAAAGGATTTCAAGGGAATTACGTACAGAGTCAATGACAAAACGACGTGGGGCCATCCTATCATTTGCATGGTATCCTTTAATAATCTGATTTATTAATTCTACTAAATCAAACACGTGTTCACTATCATGACTGCTTTTGAAGTCTGGATAATTTTTTTCGCTGTCACCAGTAGCACGAATAGCTGTAGCCAATCTATGTACAAAGAAGTTTTTGGAATAATAATCACGCTGTTTCAGCTCCTCATATAGATGACCACAGAATTGTTCAAATTCAGAATCGAAAAACAGGTTGGCTATCATCTTTCTAACCAAATAACGCTCGTTGGCATCTTTTCCCTCTTTTTCTTTTTGAAGAAACCTCGTTTCCTGTGTGGCAATTTGTGAAAGTTTTTCGATAAGACTATTCGTCAACCCCCATCCCATGATAGTGTCTACAGAAAAATCGCTGTCTACATTATAGCTGTATAAATCTTTTTTTTGATGACTATGATGGAACTTATAGCCAAGAAGTGCTGCCAAGTGCTCAACAATAATCCTTACATTTTGATACTTGATAAACAACTCTTTTAACACATAGAGTATCAGCACGTTCTTATACTTGATGACTTTGAATGGTTCGTAATATTTGCTCACTTGGTAGCACCGCTGATACTCTCTTTTAAAAACCTCTCCCTGCTTGTTTTCAGATGGTAATTTTGCTATTTCTTCATATGAGCGTATTAGGTTTTCTTCTTGCCATTGTTTGAAATCCTTTGACATCATGTCGGCAAAGTCAGAGCATCCACTACCCGTTATGCCTGTCAGTGCTACTATGACAAACTCCTCGCGCTGCGAATATATCTTATGTAATGGTATAGATTTGTCCATAATAATGATTTTGTGTTGTTAAACATTGTCACGATACTGTTTCCTCTTCAACCTTAATATTCACCGATTCTAGTAACTTGCCAAGAAACTCTTTGATTTTCTCTATCAATTTGTCCTTCATCTCAAAATATTTCTTGTCTACAAACACATATTTAAAGGATTCATCCTTGTACACATCTTGTAAAGTGGGAATATTCAATTTGGCATAGTTAATGACTTTGTTACCTATTTTGATAAGAACACCATCATCTTCCACTATTGTTGTTAGTTTAATGTTTGCAGAAAAAGGAGACTGCATACATTCAAAGCCCTCACTTTTTAGGAAATCTTCTATTTTCTCATATATATCAGGCGTAGAGATTTTTAAGAGTGTAGCCCCTCCCAATTCTTCAAAGATTGAAATGAACTCTGCCCGGGATTTCCATAGTGGGAAATAATTATATGATCGTGACTGCCATTCTTTGAAATGTGGGATTTCTGTATAATGAGACTTCATCAAATGGATAAGATCGTCGTCTGAAGGTAAGTAAATATTTGTATACTCATTAACCCGTTGGGGTGAAATAAAGGCATGATGGTTAAATATTATCTTAGGATCTATTACTTTTCCGTTGCCCATAAGTTTTAAGAGTTCTTCCACACAATTTTCCAACAGCCATTGTTCGTATTTCACCTGATGGTGGTTGAACATACAAATGTTTTGAAAGTTCTTGGCATCAATGACTGACTGTATTTCTGAGAGAGCATTTTTGCCAATAGTAACTTTCCAATAACCGTTCTGGTTAAACAATTCAATAGAATCAATAAGTCTTTCAACATCCACCGATGACGACATATAACCAGCCGCCCACCTGTCACGACAAATATAGTCTAGTCTATCAGCATCAATAAAACCATGGAGTAATTCAATAAAACAATCTTCTATTGATTTTTCTTTTGTATTATACTTACACCCCATAATCATTCTACCAATCAACTCAGGAGACGGATTATGCTCTGCTGAAACTATACTATCACGGTATAACGTCACGCAAAGGATGGCGCTGATTATTTCATGGTGTTTAGTGTCTGAGTCATTATTTACATTTACGGTCTTAATGTCAGGGTCTCTTTTTTCCGTTATTATCTGGTATTCTCCAAATAACTCGTCTTTCTCGCCAAACAGATGCTCAAACGTATGAGAAAAAGGAGAGTGGCCGCAATCATGTAATAAGCAGGCAATCTTATACGATTCAATTATGGTTTCATCTATATCTGGTTTCTTACGTCTTATCGAATCAACAATTTTACATCCAATATGGTAAACACCTATTGAGTGGATAAACCTATCGTGATGGGCTGAAGGAAATAATGAGCGTGCGGACATTTGTTCAATTCTACGTAAGCGCTGAAAATTCTCAGTATCAATAAAACGCTTACAATACTCATCCGGCACAGAGATAAAGCCGTGGACAGAATCAAGGAATTTCTTCGTTTTATTCATTTGAATGTGCGTTTAATAGACCATTCCAAAACTTCCTTACTATCCTTATCAAGGCCATTATAACAAATCTGAAAACGTCTCTTCACATCCTTTGGAAGACCTTTCTCAATCACAACTTCTGTTGATTCAACCCTAACATGTCCTTCACCTAAATAATCAACACGCCTATACTGTTTTCTAGAGAAGTCTACCCTCATAAACCTATCTTTATCAATAATGGCTGTTCTAACTTTGGTTAATTCAACCTCATTAACTCTAACAACATCTCCTTTGTCAAAGATAATTGCAGCTACTACTTCTGGTAAATCAATTTCTTTATACATAATGATATTATCTAATAATTTGTATTCCCTTTTTCAAAACCACATGTTTTGTTTTACATCAAATATTGTTCCCAAAAAGCCTTCTTCACAACTAAAACAATTTCTAAAAACCAATTATTTCTACCCCACCCATATTAGCATCTTTATCGTAGTGCAAAGCCACAATAACAGATTCCTCAACAATTATAGACACCCGCCATTCATTCCCCTTGATTCACACAATAATCGCCTTCGGCAAATTCACCCCCTCCTCATAACTGAACGGGAAACCGCCGCCAAAGCAGGGATTCGATTGATGGGCTAACAGGTAGAAACTCGATGAAAGAAAACCCTTCACCTCCTTGCGAGCGTGATGAAGCAGTGGATTTATGTATGATTTATGTCAGATTTGTTTCTAAAAATCTCACCTCGTCGTATCCCCCCCATCCACCACCAAATTGCTCCCCGTAACCCATCGCGAGGCATCGCTTAACAGATAGATACAGGCATTGGCAATGTCCTTTAAGTTAACGAAGCCAAGCAATTACAATGCCTTAGCCATAGTTGCTTCTTTTCAAAAAGCGGCCGTCCGATAAGGACAGGCCGCCCATAATTTATTAAAGATTTACGTAAGATTTGCTTCCCCAAAAAAACAAATCATTTCCTTCCCTACCCCATCACATCCTCTGGACGCGTAGGCTCAAAAGCCCCGTCCTTTGACTCGAAGATGACCGTCCCGGTCTCAAGACACTCCAAGGAATGCCACTGACCCAGGGGGACACAGAGACCTACAAGGTCGGTGCCGGGCGCCACAAGGAAGGTGTCGGTCAGCTCACCTTGGTCGTTGTAATAGTTCCAACGCACCTTGCCTCGCAGCACCACCACGGTCTCAGAGCTGTGCCGATGCCTATGGATGGGCATCACCGTGCCGGGCTCCAAGGCATTCAACATACGCTGACTTTGGTCAGCAGGGCTGTTGCGCAGGTCGTAGTTCATCCGCAGACGCGGGGAGGCCTTCGCTTGAGCGGTTAGGGCGTCAAGAAGATTTGTATCTAGTACCATGTTTCTTTTTCTCCACGTATCACGCGTATCTGCACGTATCTATACTTGTGATACGTGCGATACGTGGATATAAATTATTTACGCCAGACCATCTTGTTCACGATCCCAGTATAGCTCTGGATGATCTTCACGACCTTGGTGCTCACGTTCTCATCCACATAATCGGGCACGGGTATGCCATGGTCGCCATTCTGGTTCATCTCCACGGCGCAGTCAACGGCCTGAAGGAGACTATTGGTGTCGATACCTGCGATGAAGAAACAGCCCTTGTCTAAGGCTTCGGGACGCTCGGTGGAGGTGCGGATGCAAACGGCAGGGAAGGGATGTCCCACGCTGGTGAAGAAGCTGCTCTCCTCAGGGAGGGTACCACTGTCGCTCACCACGGCAAAGGCATTCATCTGCAAGCAGTTGTAGTCGTGGAAGCCTAAAGGCTCATGTTGAATGACACGTGAATCCAATTTGAAGCCAGAGGCCTCAAGACGCTTGCGGCTGCGGGGATGACAGCTGTAGAGGATGGGCATGTCGTATTTCTCGGCCATCTTGTTGATGGCAGTGAAGAGACTGATGAAGTTCTTCTCCGTGTCGATGTTTTCTTCCCTATGCGCTGAAAGCAGGATGTACTTGCCTTTCTGTAAGCCCAGACGCTGATGGATGTCGCTGGCTTCAATCTCTTTCAGGTTGTTGTGCAGCACCTCGGCCATGGGGCTACCTGTGACGTAGGTGCGCTCCTTGGGCAAGCCACAGTCGGCGAGGTAGCGGCGGGCGTGCTCGCTGTAAGCCATGTTCACATCGGAGATGATGTCGACGATGCGACGGTTGGTCTCCTCAGGCAGGCATTCGTCCTTGCAGCGGTTGCCGGCTTCCATGTGGAAGATAGGGATATGTAGGCGCTTGGCACCGATGACGCTGAGGCATGAATTGGTGTCGCCTAAGACGAGCACTGCGTCAGGCTTGATTTCCACCATGAGTTGGTAGCTCTTGGCGATGATGTTGCCCATGGTCTCGCCCAGGTCGTTGCCGACAGCATCCATATATACCTCAGGATCCTTCAGCTTCAGGTCTTTAAAGAAGACGCCGTTGAGGTTGTAGTCGTAGTTTTGGCCAGTATGGGCCAGGATGCAGTCAAAGTATTGACGGCATTTGTTGATGACGGCAGCAAGACGGATAATCTCCGGCCTCGTGCCTACGATAATCAACAGCTTTAGTTTTCCGTTATTTGCGAATGATGTCATAATTCACTCTGATTATGTTTGTTATTATGTCACACTGATTTCACAGATATCACAGATTTTGCTCACCGTTGGTGAGCGGCTACCGCACAACGGGTAAGCATAAACAAACCCATGAAATGTAGTCTATATGTATTTAATTAACTATTCGTTTAATGCTTTCTCTAAGATTATTGGTATTGAAATTTACCAGAAGTCCCACATGTTTGTCAAGAAGTCTTAGATAAGTAAGTAGTTGTTTAGCAAACACAGGTTTCATTTCTTCAACTGACTTTAGCTCAACAATAACCTGATTCTCAACGAGTAAATCCAAACGAAGAGGGGTCTTAAGCTCATTATCCTTGTATATGATTGGAACTTCCATCTGTCGGATTACCTCTAAACCACGTTGATGGAGCTCAAAGGTCAAAGCCTCTTCATAAACCGATTCGAGCAAACCAGGACCAAGTGTGTTATACACGTCAAAGATAGCTCCGCGTATTTCGTATGTCAGTTCGTTGTCAGTCATTTCACTCAGATATGTTTTTTTCTCACACAGATTACAAAGATACCATAGATTATTATTTTGCGTCAGCAAGAAGTCACGAAGTGACAAATATCTGTGTAATCTGTGCAATCTGTGTGACATTTATTCCGTGTGCTCAAACAGGGTCGAAGAATGTATCTGGGTGAGTTGAATCGAAAATCTCATTGCAGTACATCACCGTGACCAGGTTCTCTGTTTCGGAGAGGTTGATGATGTTATGCGTATAGCCAGGCAACATGTGGATGCATTGGATATTGTCGCCCGTGACTTCAAACTCGATTACCTTACCTTCAGGGTCGTTGAGGTTACGCTCTTGGATGAGGCCGTGACCGGCGACTACGATAAAGAACTCCCACTTGGTGTTATGCCAGTGCTGCCCTTTGGTGATGCCAGGCATGCTGATGTTGATGGATACCTGACCACAGTTGAGGGTATGCACCAACTCGGTGAAGGAGCCTCGGGCGTCCACATTCATCTTCAGCGGGAAGGCGACTTTCTCCTTGGGAAGATACGAAAGATACGTGGAGTAAAGCTTCTTAGCGAAACTGCCGTTGGGAATCTCTGGAATGGTCAGCGTCTTGGGCTGTTCGGCAAAACGGTAGAGCAGGTCTACGATTTCACCCAACTTCACGTGATGCGTGACAGGACAGTAGCAATATGGTCCTTTCTCCATCGGGAACACGCCCAGACCGTCGAAGTCGCAGCGGTGTTCCTTGCCTTGAAGGGCGGCTATCATCTCGTCTACCAAGTCGTCGATATAAAGCAGCTCCAGCTCTACGCTCGGGTCGTTGACAGTGATAGGCAGGTCGTTGGCAATGTTATTGCAGAAAGTGGCCACCGCACTGTTGTAGTTGGGCCTGCACCACTTGCCAAACAGATTTGGGAACCTATAAATCAAAACCCTTGAACGCAAACTCTTTTCGTTTTTTTCGGGTTTTTCGATGTTCAAAAAATCCAGTTCGTAGTTAAGAAATAATTCCTCACCCGCTTTTTTGCTACGGCCATATTCCGAGTTGCCGAAACGACCAGTCAGCGAGGCCTGTTGGGAGCTTGAAAGCATCACCGGGCAACGGTTGTTGTGTTTCTTCAAAGTGTCAAGTAGGGTAGAGGCAAAGCCGAAGTTGCCTTGCATGAACTCGCTCTGTTCCTTAGGACGGTTGACGCCGGCGAGGTTGAACACGAAGTCACAGTCGGCGCACCATCTGTCCAACTCTTCTTGTGTGTTGCCCAGGTCGTACTCGAAGATTTCCTCAATCTTCAGCTCGGGGAATCTTCTGTCTTTTCCTTCTTGTATGTTCTTCAATGAGGCGCAGAGATTGCGACCAACGAAGCCTTTCGCTCCAGTAACTAAAATCTTCATCTAGTTCCTTTCCTTTATTTAACAACGAAAAACCCAAAAAGAACCGAAAGGGAATCTATTTTCGAGGTAATTCGAGTCTTTCGATGTTCTAATAAAATATCACTTTACGATGTTTGGAACCCCATTCAATTCATTTAAAACAACGAAACACCCAAAAAGTCCCGAAAGGGTATCGATTTTCGAGGTAATTCGAGTCTTTCGATGTTCTAAAAATATCACTTTACGATGTTTGGAACCCCATTCAATTCATTCTGGATATACTCTAACGAAGCAATCTTTGCCTTAGTCTCTTCGAGGTTGAGTCGATAGGTGTTATTACTGTTGAACTCGTCGATGGTGGCACGCTTGACATCGCCTTCCTTGAAGAACTTGTCGTAATTGAGATCGCGGTTGTCGGCTGGCACAGCATAGAAATTACCCATATCGATGGCCTTTGCCGCTTCTTCCTTGGTGAGCAGCGTCTCATACATCTTCTCACCGTGGCGTATGCCGATGATTTTGATGTTGTCGGCTGCTGAGCCTGTCGAAGCACCGCCACCCCACTGATGTGCAAACAACTCACAAACAGCCTCGGCTTGTGTCTGCATGGTGCAAGCCGGCGCTTTCTGTACCATGATATCACCGTTTTTGCCATGCTCAAAAGCGAAAAGAACGAGATCCACCGCTTCTTCCAGCGACATGATGAAACGGGTCATGCTGGGTTCGGTAAGGGTGATGGGGTTGCCTTTGCGAATCTGGTCGATCCACAGCGGGATGACCGAGCCACGGCTGCACATCACGTTGCCGTAGCGGGTGCAGCAAATCTTGGTGTCGCCCGAGAGGCGGCTCTTGGCCACGGCAATCTTCTCCTCGACGGCCTTGGTGATGCCCATGGCATTGATGGGATAAGCTGCTTTGTCGGTGGAGAGGCAGATGACGCACTTCACGCCAGCGGTGATGGCGGCATCGAGGACATTATCGGTGCCAATGACGTTGGTCTTCACGGCCTCCATGGGGAAGAACTCGCACGAGGGCACTTGCTTCAGTGCGGCGGCATGAAACACATAATCCACTCCCATCATGGCATATTTCAATGTGCTCTTGTTGCGCACGTCGCCGATGTAGAATTTGATTTTGTTGGCCACTTCAGGCATGCGAGCCTGGAAGTCGTGGCGCATGTCGTCTTGTTTCTTCTCGTCGCGGCTGAAGATGCGGATTTCGCCGATGTCAGTTCTGAGAAAGCGGTTCAGCACGGCGTTGCCGAAGCTGCCGGTACCTCCAGTGATGAGGAGGGTTTTGTCTTTAAATACGCTCATTGTTATATGGTTATATTTTGTTTTTCCTTATTATCTAAAAAGAAACTATGTTTCATTTAATCTCACACAGAAAGCACAGAAATCACGGAATTTGTTTGCCTGGCGGCAAACGGTTCTCACCCCTACATATCCCACATTCAATTCTCAAATGTTCCCAACCGCAAAAAGCATTTGTTTTTTACTTTAATCTCCGGTTCTCGTTTTTGGGTAAATAATATAACAATGCTCACAAATAGGTGTTGATGTATTCCGAAGGGGAAAGCACCATTACTCCTAGCTCTGTATTTGTCGGGTAGTCTGATGTGTTGAATGTCAATAGCAACTCACAAGCCGCCTTTTTTGCCAATTCATACTGGCATCCGTCTTCAATGTCTTTGAATTGGGGATTGTTTAAGCCACAAAGTAGTGATTCGTTGTCATGCTCAGCCACACGGATATCCTTTAGAATGCCAGACATTATTTGTCTCAACGCCATAAGCCTCACTTCGCCCGACATGCCACGCTCGCGCTTCAAATACTTGTCAACCAAGAAAACCATTGTATAGAAACTCCCTGACGACATAATCAAAACATGCTCCTGTTTTTTGAGCAAATCAAACAGGCGATGTGTCACATTGTAGTTTTCCCGTTGCAGGAAGTTCTCCAAGATGACATTTGTATCAACGAAGATTTTCATACGCCGTATTTTTCGTGAATCGCCTCTTCTCTAAGTTCATCCCATGAAAAACCAGCCCTGGGCTTGCCTAGAATCCCCGTCATCTTGAAGAAAGCGTCAGGGTCGCCTTCCAATGCCTTCAAGCGAGCCAAAATGAGTGTGTTTTCTCTTTCCTGCTCTTGTTGGTGAGCGAACTGCTCGGCATATTCCAGCATGGCTTTACGCAACACCATCTCAATCCATCTGTTCATGTCCGAATCGCCGTCAAACAGCGGCTTAACTCTGTCAATCACTTGATCATCCATTCTGACACTTAGCGTACACATAGCATTTTATTTTAATATTCCAAACCGCAAAATTACACATTATTTCTATTGCCCGCAACAGCACATGTTCCATGAAGCCAAGGCCGTCCGATAAGGACAGGCCGCCAGATGATGCTCCTCCGCAATCGAAGATAAGGCGAAGCAAAGATTAATGATAGATTTATGTAAGATTTGCTTCCAAAAAACCCCGACCGAAAAGTACAGTCTTTCATTTTTTCTCACACAGAAAGCACAGAAATCACGGAATTTGTTTGCCTGGCGGCAAACGGGTCTCACCCCTTCATTTCCCACATTCAATTCTCAAATATTCTCACCCGAAAACAGCATCTATTCTTCGCTTTATTTCCTGTTCTCGTTTTTTGGGGACATTATTTCCTGATGGAATCGCGTTTTAGTAGAATCAAATCGCGATACATAAGACGGGTTTCAAGTTTGCCATCTTTCTCAGGATTCCAGTTGCGGTATTCCATTTCCTATTGTTCGTTGGAGAAGAAAAAGTTCAAACCATTCTGCTGATAGAACTTAAGTAGTTGAGGCTCATCGTACGCATCGACTATCAAATGACGACAGCCTGATTTGTTTCTTGTACTCGTAAACCAAGCCGCCACAAAGTCAATAATTTGTGCACCAATGTGATTTCCTTTATATTTAACATCAACGCCCAATTGTGCCAATAGAATTGCTGGATAGTTGATGAGTCCTTTTTCGTGGTGAACTTCGAAACCAATCTTTTTTTGTCGTGAGTTCGGAAGGTGTTTGGTGAAGATACTGGCGTTAGCAACAGTGAATCCTGCTACAATCTCCGATGGTTTTTCGGGTAGACAAAAGTAATATGTTTTTCCAAAAAGTTCGTCTTGGTAATCTTGTGCCTCTTGTTTAAAAAACTCGTCAACAGAAGGTCTGCCACAACAAAAAGCATCAATGTTAAGTCCTTCTATTCCTTGTGGGAGAAACAAAAGTTTTGTAATATTTAAACGCTCAGTCATTGTAGTATGGGAGAACGTGCTATAAGTTCTTTATATACGTCTTCAAAGTCACCTTGCCATTCCGATCCACGCAAATGCTCAGCGTTATACTCGCATTGTTCAATGAACCGCTCGGCAACCTCGCCTGTCAGCACTGGTATGTTAGTTACTGGTATTGCCATTTTTTTGTTGTTTTTATTCCAAGCCGCAAAATTAAACATTATTTCTATTGCCCGCAACAGCACATGTTCCATGAAGCCAAGGCCGTCCGATAAGGACAGGCCGCCAGATGATGCTCCGTCGCAATCGAAGATAAGGCGAAGCAAAGATTAATGATAGATTTATGTTAGATTTGTTTCAAAAAAACCTCGTCCGAAAAGTACAGTCTTCATTTAATCTCACACAGATAGCACAGATATCACAGATTTTGTTTGCCTGGCGGCATACGGTTCTCACCCCTATATATCCAACATTCAATTCTCAAATGTTCTCACCCGAAAACAGCATCTATTCTTCGTTTTATTTCCTGTTCTCGTTTTTTGTGGACAATATTTGTTTCACCTTAACACATGCTCTTAATTTTGGGGTACATTATATCACCTAAAACACCTTTAATTCCCAGTCGTCTATTTCTGAAAGCACAACACATTGGCCGTCTTTTATGATAGGTTCTTTCAATCCCCAATAAAAGAAATGAATAGATCGTCCATTTCTTTCCTCTGTATTGTCCACTCCTTGTTTGGTGTATAATACAATTTCATCCCCCTCAGCAACATCTTTGGGGTAAAACCAAAACATGTGGTACGGACGGTTATAGAAACCTTGCGTTGTTTTTTTCGTATGGTAAACTGCAAAGAACTTCAAATTGCACGATTCCTTCACTTCGAATCCGATGCGTTCCTCCTCAATATTACCACCGTCCGTATATGATTTAATCTCAATTCTCATTTCCTTATCCATTTAAAGATTACACCTCCCGTCACAAAAAGCACTCCGATGGCAAGAAAAAGCCATCCTTTTTGATTCCAAAACAAGCTGGAAACACCAGCTAACAGAGAGCCCCCTGTCACACAAAACGTATATAGTACTTCTGATGCATTCGCCGTTTTCTGCTTTTCTTTGAGTATTGCGCATTCTTTGTCTATTTCATGGTATTTCACTTCCATTTGCTTAAGTCTATTCACTTCTTGTAACATCCTATCATGCTCGCTTAGCAACAACTTTTGCACAGCGGGCGATTTCAACTCTTCGTCCGACAATTCCCTTTTCACTCTAGCATACGGATCCGACGGGATGGAGGTCTTGTCCGCCTCCTGTTCAACACCAGATCCGGTATCTTTGCTAACTACATAATGATCATTTGTTTCTTCCATTAACGCTCTTTTTTGTGTTTAGTATCAAACAATAGCACCTAATCTTTTCCCTTTGAAATATCAAAGCCAATGCTCACAGGTAAATCATTAACCTTTAACCTATAACCACAAACCTTTACATCCTCCCAGAGGCCAGCTCTAATCAAAGCAAGAAACGTCTCTACGTTTTCCATACAACTTAGATGGTTTCACCAGCGTATTTCATCTTCCTCCCCAACACCGTGCAAAAAATCATTTGTATATTCTTAACAAAAGAATAATTGCGATAACAGTTTTGAGCGAAGTGCTCGACTATCATTTCTTCAATTCCCTCGGCTCCTCAAACTCCTTCTTCCCACATGTCTTTAAAATAATCAGCCAGGCTGTCTTCAAGATTAATAACAAATCATATCCGACTGAACGGTGGTTGACATAATACAACTCCAATTGCAGTTTCTTAGGCATGAAGACCTTTTCGTACAATCCTTCGTCCTCAAACAATTCCCCGTGGGTATAGTCATAGAGACTGGCAGTGCTGGTAAGACCTGGCTTCACGTCAAGTATGTGGACATATTCTCCAATATATACCTTATCTGCGTTCTCCTTGTCTTCTGGGCGAGGGCCAACCACGCTCATTTCTCCTTTCAGGATATTGACCACCTGGGGCATCTCGTCGATCTTGGTCTTGCGAATGAACCTTCCAAAGGGGAAGATACGCTCATCATTCTCCAAGGTGGTGAGTCTTACCTTCCCGCTATCCACTCGCATGGAACGAAACTTATAACACGTAAAAAGCCGCCCGTCCTTTCCGACTCGAGCAGCTTTGTAAATCGCAGGCCCTGGACTGACTATCTTAATGATGAGTATTGTCAGTAGATAAATGGGCGAAAAAACAATTAGAAACAGGATGGCAAACAGAATGTCGAATCCTCTCTTGACAATATCATACATACGCTAATCCAATTTACGTAATAGAACGAATTCCTCGGCTGCCAAGAGCCCAACCCGAAGGCCGGCGGCCTTGTCGGTTTCGCGAAGATACTGCACCGACCGCGGATGCGGGTATTCGCGCAACTCCGTGGCATAGCAGGCAAACGCCTTGTACTTCTGCTCGGCATACTGATGAATGTCGACGAAATAGTTAGGCATAAACATGGTGTCTTCCTTGTTAGGTGTCCATTCCGTTGAGGAAGGCACACGATAGCAGTACAACTCTTTCACCACTTGACCCAACACGGGGCGCACGGCCACCAAGGTCGATTTATAGACATTCTGATGATCCATGTTGACATCGCCCCAAAAATGGGTGAAGACCGTATCAGGCTGAAGTTCGTCGATGACTTTTTCTATCACCTGGTTGATTTCCACATGGGGAACGGCATCCAGTTTCATGTCGGGCAATCCGCCATAATGGATGGACTTGAAGCCAAGGATATCGGCGCAGTTTTGCGTCTCTCGCTTCTTGGATGCTATGATTTCCGCCAATTTGTCCGAACCCCTATATTGTGACGAGCTGCCATCGGTAACTATCAGCAGATGACATTCGATGCCTTTGGCTGACAGTTTGGCAACAGTTCCCCCGACACCGAGGACTTCGTCGTCGGGGTGGGCGGCGATGATTAATACTTTTTTCATCCGATTTCTCTTTCTGGAATTGATTTAACCACTCTGGCTGGACGTCCGGTAGCGATTGTCCATGCAGGAATGTCTTTCGTAACGATGGAACCAGCGCCAATTATAGCACCGTCTCCGATAGTCACCCCTGGCATGATTAGCGTTTCCATGCCCACCATTACGCCCTTGCCGATATGCACTTCACCTGTTTTGTACCCTAAACTTGCCGCATTATCCCCCTTGCAGTAATTGGACAAGTCTCGCTGATGGCATAGAATCCTACATCCGCTCGTGATATGTGTATAATCTCCGATATATATCATATCCGCATAGCTGGTATCCATCCTCACATAGTCTCCAAAGAATGTATTTTCCCCCACATGACAGCCCATTTTTCTTATCAGCATTGGGCGCAACTTACGAGGTGCAAAAGGTTCAAGATAGAATCTGTCTAGCATTTTCTCAAGATGCTTCAGATGAATATTTTTGAAGAATTGTTTGATAACACGCCAAAGGCTAACGTCACCGTATTCTTCTTCCGAATAATTGAAGCCTAATGCACGAAGCAGTTTAAATGTGGTGCTGAGTTTTTTATTTTCTGTCATTATGCCGTTATTTTACCTTTATATTCCATCATCCATTCAATGGCATGTTTTGGACTTGAAAAGAAGCATTTTATGGCTTCCAACAATGCCTTGGGATATTGATGCATTTTATAATAAACGAAAAACAACACACCATGATGTCGACATGTAACCTGTCTTCTTTCCGATGCAGACAACAAATGAAAATATCTTTTCTTGTTTTCATACAATAATTGTTGTCCCTTTAGTTTTTTAGGGCCAGTGGACAATTGTTCTCCTGGATGTTGAAAGTTTTTTATATGGATTTCTGGAATATATCCAAAGCTGGGATTGGCATCCAAAGTTTTCTGCATCAGAATATACTCTTGGCATGATGGCACATCATCGAAGCCACCGATTTTTTGGATAAACTCCGTACGATACATAAAACTATTTGTGCCGGAAATGTGGTAAAGCAAGTGCGAACGAATCAGTTCTTCTTTGGTCATCCCGTTGCGCAATTGTTGGTGGCGTTCGGTAAGCTTCTCGCCTGTAACATAATTGTATGTGGCACCATCCATTACCGACACATCCCAGTCATTCTCAACCATTTTCTTGTATTGCACCTCCAGCCTATCTGGAAGATACATGTCGTCATCGTCAAGAAAGGCGATGTATTCGCCTTTAGCTTGAAATATGCCTACATTGCGGGCACCTGAGCCACCAAGGTTCTTCTCGTTTTGGATATAACGGATTCGAGGGTCGGAGTAGCCGCGAATGACTTCTTCTGTCAACTTTCGTTCAGCAGAATCCGCAGGATTATCATCGATAATGATGTATTCAAAATCAGTATATGTTTGTGCCAGAACTGATTCAACTGCATTTTTTAAATACTGACAACGCTTGTATGTGGGTGTGATAACGGTAATCATATCGTTACTACTAATAATATTCCTTTTTTAATTATTCAAATACATTTCTAATTTTTCCAATGCAACGTCAGGCGAATACTCTTTCCATTTAATAGAGGCTCCTTGTTTCAATTGGTTTAAAAAGTCTTCATCTTCTTTTATACGACAAATCTCCTTGAACATCTCTGTACCATTGTCATCAAATGGAACAATTAGACCCGATTGTTCTTGACCAACAAATTCTGTGGCATATTTCCATTTAGTGACGATGACGGGTATTCCTGAAATATATGCGTCCAAAACCGATCCTGGGAAACCCTCGGTATAGTAATGAGTTGGCAACAACATCGCATCATATTGCTCGAGGGTTGGATATATCTCAGAAGGGTCTAACGATTTAACATACCTCATAAAATCATACTTTTTTAGATTTTGTTCAAAGTATGACTTATCTTCGTCATAAATAGGGCCATAAAAATCAATGAAAATATTATCAAGCCTCGCTTGCTTTATCAAATCTCCTATAAAAAAAATATTATCTAAACCTTTCAGCTTATTAATTCGCGCCATAAAAACCAATTTCAATACTCCTGGCGTATGATGAGGAGTTGATCGAAAGCCGGTTAATCGAAAATTTGGAAAAACATCGGTATTAGTAAAGCCGTATTTCTCTCTCAAAGTATCGCTTAACTCTTGAGTTTGACAATGAATACCTGCAATGGAAGAGAGTATTTTCTGTAATTTTTTTCTGTTTTCGATAAAATCAGCCAACCAACCACCAACCACAACATAATGTACCGGTATATTCCTAAATTTTGCCATCTTGCATAGGAAAGGAAAGACCGTAATAAGATTTCTTTGAGCAGGCATACAGAAAGCCACATCGCTATTCCATATTTCTTTGATCATTCGGATTAACGCCCATGGCTTTTTCCAAATGCCAATCATCTCAACAAAAGAGATGCTATTCCCCGTCTCCTTTAAAAGTTGATATACATTCTGGCTTTTAACACGTTGTCCACTTGGATTCCCAACTCCAAAGCCAAAGCTTCCTATTGTGACGACTTTCTTCATTTTCTGTATTTAATGACTTTTGCGGGAACGCCTCCCACTACTGCATATTCTGGAACATCCTTCGCCACAACTGCACCAGCAGCGATTATTGAACCTTTTCCAATTGTCACACCAGGGAGAATGATGACCCGAGCGCCAATCCATACATCATCACAAATTGTAACTTTCTTTGGAGGCAAAGAGCCTTGTCCCTTCATAGGAATATCTGTTCTTTCGGTGTTATGGTTAATTGTAAGAATTCGCACATCTGGTCCCATATTGACATAAGCACCAATTTCCAAAGGCCCGCGAACATAACAATTTACACCCAATCCAGAATAGTCACCTAAACTGATATCCTTTCCAAAACCGAAATTAGCACCCCGTTCTATATTAATACTTTTCCCGTGCTTGTCTAAAGCCCCTCCTCCAACCAAACTACGGAAAAAACGTATAACCTTACTAACCTTCAATGTGTTATTTGTGGCTGGTAGCCATGAGAAAAAGCACTTATACAATACAAAACAAATATATCTTTTCATTTGATTGGTAGTTTTATCCAGTCTCCAAAATCTTTATCCCAATGTTCAGGATGGAACGGTTGCATGCCACCATGATGGTAGAATGTCATTTCTCCAAAATAAATTCTGCCATTTACATTATATAAATCCACTCTGACATGCGGTATACCTTTAGAAAGCTTTGTAGCAATCTCTTTCATCTCCTCGAAATTTTCTGGTTTAGGTATCGTTTTGCCCGACATGGGATGTGTTTGTACTATGTCCAAATGGTTGAAATCTGCATCAAAAAAATCAAATTTCACATCTTTCGACTCTCGTTCTGTTCCTATGAAAAGGGCTTTTACTTCTCCATCAAAGCAAAAGAATTTATAATCCGGCAAATCATTTGACGCATTATCTTCAATATATTGCTCTGCGAAAATTTTACGATTAACATTTTTATAGGGCCATTCTCTGCCAAACATATATACGTTCCTTTTTAGAGATGCACGTAATCTTTTAATGGCCTTCTCTTTATTAAAAGTTGTCTTGTCTTTACAAACCACAACACCAAAATTACCACCATCATGGTTTGTCTTAAGCACAAATTGATTTGGTAGTTTATTCCAATCAATATCCTCAGGCCTGTCCCACACATCAAGAGTAGGAATAATATATTTTTCCCCAATAATACCTGCCACATAATCTTTCACGGCATACTTGTCAACCATCATAGTGTATTCTGGTTTCCGGTCGTTCAGTTTTAGCCATTGAAGTTTTTCGTTGAACGTCTGCGGATTCTTCAAATTTAATGGTTTATGAAACTTTATAAAATAAATCATCCGAAGAAAGCGCTCATCGCTCAGACGCTTTGTCCAACCCATTCTCAGTATCAGATAAGTAATCAAATCTGAAGGATTTGAGACCGCTTTATATATTCTTTTCCAATTCATAACGTTATTTATTCAGCTTTTCTCTCATTGATTCGATTAGTATGTCTCTATGCGATTCGCAACTAATAACACCCAGCATCTTTGCTAATTTCTTCTTTGGTATTAAATAGGGTAAGTAATGGTGACCGGCGGCCAATTGTACATATTCATTGAAATAGGGGGTAAAAGGTGTTATTAAAAGTTGTTTTCTGAGTTTTAAAAATTGGTTATACTCTTGCTGTAACAGATGCTCATCATTAATGGTATCGCTGATACATCTTACCATCTGCCAAAACGCTTGTAACTTCGATCCTTCCATTAGTTCAACATTTGGTTCTTCATCACACTGAATATAGGGGATAAGTTCAAGCTGAATACCTGAACCTGTAAAATCAAGCACAACCATATAACCTTCATTCCAAATCCCAGCTCGCTTCTTCGGGTCGTCAAAACAAAAATTACCAAGACCATAGACAATAGGTTTACCTAGATACATTTCATATCCGCTATAACAATGCTGATGATGGTTTACAACAGCATCGGCACCAACCTCAATAAAGAACCTATATAATTTCGTCATCCGAGGACTGGGATATTGGAAATGTTCGTGTCCTCCGTGTATAATAACCACTACAACATCAGCAACTTTGCGAGCTGCAGTAATGCGATGACACACATCTATCGTATCAAGCGGTGCGGAGCCTCCTCTGTTCTCATCAGCAATTGAAAACTCATTCTCACAAATATTGATAAAAGCCACTGTTTTTCCTTTTATCTGCTTGTACAATATTGCAGTAGCCTCCTCTATATCATTTCCTCCACCTACATGGTCAATACCGACATTGTCCAGCACCTCTATCGTCCGTTTTACACCCTCGCTTCCATAATCACGGAAATGGTTATTGGCCAAAGTCACACCATTGAAGCCCGCCTCACTTAATACCGATACTGCCTTTTCCGTACAGCCCAAATGAGGGCCACATTTAGGAATAGGCTTCATTGTGGAGTCTGCAACTGCACACTCGAAATTTACCAAGGCATAGTCTACGCTCTTAATTTGCCGAACAACAGCATCTGACATCACCGGCTCATCATTATCAATTAGTTTAGCAATTCTGTCTTGGGGACAGTAATCGCCCGCAATCAGTATCTTCATGATTAATCAAAGAATATTGTATTAACTATCTTTTCTGTTTCGGTTTTATAATTGAAATGGCGTAAAGCAACTTCACGTCCTGCTTGTCCAATAGTTTCTGCCTCCTTCTCATGGTCTAAAACCCAAAGAAGTTTTTCAGCAAAATTTTTCGGATCTCGCCGGTTAGATAAAAGTGCTGTTTTCCCATCTTCCAAGAACAAAGGGATGTCGCCGACACGGGTCACCACAACGGGATTGCCCGACAGCAGATATTCCCCCAACTTGGTCGGGAATCCGCATCTTGCTTGTAAACTATCAGGACGCGCCAACGCCACAATCTTCGCATTCACCAACATCTGAGGCATTTGTTCCGATGGTACAATTCCCGTAAACACAACCACGTTATCTAAGCCCAACTGATGAACCAGCCCAATATTACCCGATTCGTCGGTTTTACTTGGTGCCTTCCCTATGATAAAAAGTCTCATTTTTGGATATCTTTCATGCACTAGAGCGAAAGCCTTTATCAAGTCATCAACTCCGTCTTTATTGTTTGATGCCGACCCACAATATGCAATATATGGGTATTCAACTTCTTGTTTTTCAATGCCCACAAACCGTTTTGCATCCACCGTCATATTAACGACAACCACATTCTTAGCACCTATTTGTAAGAATGCGTCTCGAAGAGCAGTTGAAATCACAAACAATCCCTGAAGACTACACACTGATTTCAGATACCGTTTTTGTAAAAACCATGGTTTGAGCTTTGCGACATTATAATGCTCGGTTCTCTCTTGATATACCGACAAGTCTTTCCTTCGTGTAAAAAAAGGCAGATACTCGCTTCCTCCGAACAAAAGTACTTTAGTGCCTTTCTCTAATGCACATGAATACCTCCACGCAGCAACAAAAGACCGTAAATACTTTACCACCTTATTATCATGTCTTTCGTCTTTCCACAAATACGTAAAGTGGATATTGGATAACCCCTTGGAATCCATTCTATCTTTTTGTTCATTCGGATAGATAAATGCCACCATGGTCTCAACACCCAGCTCGTCTAATCCTCGCAAAAAAGAGATGAAACGATTCGTGGGTGCGATGTTTGGTTTATATGAACCGTATATAATTGTTAACTTGCGCTGCATGGATTTTGCCATAAATTATTTCAATACATTTTTTAAAGAATTAGAGAACTCTGCGACAATGTTTTTTCTCAAAAACAGCGATTGATATTTATGGATAGATGGTGAGAATGCTGCATTTCCCTCCCTTTTAGCCCTCAATATTGCGTTAACCAGACTATGTTCATCGCCAGGGTCATACATAATTCCCACTTTGTAATTTTCTATAAAATACTTATAAGGGTCATAATTAGGGGCTATAATCGGTACACCAGCCAACAATGCTTCATTCATAGTACCATTGGTAACATTGGACGCTTGCGGTCGATCACATAGCACTAAAAAATCAGCATTCTTTATTAGTGATTGAAAATCGTCTTCTGAAAGTCGGTAATTGAGTCTATTTATCCTCTCGCGATTCTCTCCAATCTCTTTTTCAATGACGGCCTCATATTCAGAAGATGCACACCCTGCAATTGTATAGAAAATCTCTTGGTCATTAATTACTTTAATTGCTTGAACTATTCTTTCTATTCTTTTTGCTGGTCTCAAAGAGCCAATTGAAAGTAAGGAAAGAAAGCTGTTGTCTTTTTTTATTGGTTCCGAATAATCCTCGATAAAGCGTTCTGGCCTAATAACTAAACGTTCTGGGGATATCCCTAATTGTAAGAACTCATCATAAATCAGCTGATCCGATACAAAAAACTTTAGATTCTGATGTTGATTAAAATATCTTCTCAAAAAGAAAGAGCGCATCCCTTCCACATCATAAGCTTTTCTCTTATATTGTACCAAACGAGAACTTCTAAGACCCCAGAAAAAAACCGACGTTTCTGAAGGAATAAGTCGCAACCAACTGATAGGCATCTTAACATAGTACGAACCACAATACAAATGCTTATATGACCCTTCAAGTTCTTTCATTACCCCTTTTAGGTGTCGGGCTTCTCTATTCATATTAATAGCACCAATTGTTTTCCTAAAAGGCCATAATGACAATAAACCAGTCTTTGGATAAGCAATAAAAGAGACGTGGTGCTGAATATTAATAACGGGAACATCATTTATATAATCCTCATTAATAATATTATGATATACGTCAGCTACCGCAACAGTATATCCACAGTCACGTAACATCGAAGCTATTATACCAACATCCTTGAGATGGTTTGTGGCTTGATGCCAGTTTTCGAATAATATGAAATCGTACATAGTACATTTATGGCTTTGATGTAATAACGTTCTGATAGAGTCTCTTTTGCTTGTACATGACAATTATGCTGTAAATAATAAAGCAATAGAGAACATTTGGATGAAATGGGCGATGGGTAAACCCTAAAACCATAACAATACTACACTTAAGCAACGTGTAATCTTTATATTTAATCCCCCAAATAATAAGTAGCAAAAATGGAAATAAAATAAAAGTCGAACCGACAACACCATACAGCGCCAATGTCTCATATATATTATTTCCTACTCTCACATTTGAACGTGATGTTCCAAATATTGGATTTTCTATAAATTCTTTCCGAGCATTTTCTGTAAGAACAGTTCGATCGTCTACCGCAATTGTATTTGAGTTATCACGTCTTTGGTCAAAAATTTTTTCAACACGCCCAAATGTATGTTCATAAATTTGATTGTTTTCCAAATCTTTTGTCAAACTTATTGCCCAAATAGTCATTCCTACCAAGAATGCAAGAAAAACACTTTGTCCTATGTTTTTCTTTGTAACAAGAAAAAACACTAAGTAAGCCACTAATTGAATATAGAACCCCAGTGATAACGTAAACAATAAGCTAATAATAAGGAATAATTCAATCCTACGGCTTTTAACAAAAAGCCTATTAATAATCATGGCGTACATACCCCAGCAAGCAATTGCGCCAGGCTCATCGAAGAAACCTGCATAACGCATTATGCCTGTCCATTCTTCATCTGATTTTGAAAAAGTCAAAAGATAATTATAAATGAGACGACCGTCAGCTCTATCAAGAGCTATACTAATAGGCTTATAGTTTATAGTAATTACAAGAACAAAAGTTATACAACCTAAGACAGCCATTAACAAAATCCATTGGTTATACTTGTCGTAGAAATTAATCAATCCCAAATAACTACTGACAAATACAACTAATACAAATGCTAATAGCATATTAATGCTGGTTCCAAGGATTGGATAAATGTTGCTATGAGCTATACCTGTTATGAAGAACCCCATCCATTGTACAAAGAAAACAGCTAATACAGAATAGATTGTGCTATATTCAATCCTCTTTGCCATAAGAAAAGGAATAGTAAACAAAAAGAAAAAGATTCCCATTGTATAGCTCTTGTCTGGAAGGAAGGGAAAGTAAACACTATAAAACTCGTATGGGTAAAAGCAAAATAGGATAATAAGGACATATAAAAACGCCCACCACTTAAAAGTTTTAGTTTTTATTCCCAAATCAAAAGTACTGAGATTTTTCATTTTATTCATGCTTAAGCCATCTCAGGTTCCACAAAGTCTATATGACGTTTGTAATTGTTGATTTTATCTAAGGCTATTTCCGTTATTTCCATTGCACTACCGAAGGTTTTTAGGCCATTATAATATTTGGAAAAAACAAGTTCCAAATAGCTCTTGCTTAATCTTTGGCTTTCTGGATAAAGTGCAGCTTCATGTTTTAGCACGTCTTCTAATTCAAATTTTTTTGAAATTATCTTTGCAGGTGCACCAACAACAACAGCATATGGGGGAACCTCTTTAGAAACTATAGCACCTGCCCCTACAATACAACCTCGGCGAAGACATGCACCTGCAAGTAATGTGACATTTGCCCCAATCCAAACGTCCTCTTCTATGATAATATCGGTACTCTTATCACTAATATGTGATGCACCAAGTAAAATATGAGGAATAGTTACAACACTTTTGTGTGTATTTGTAATAATAGTACAGCCAACCGCGATTGCAGTATATTTTTTTATTACCACCTTCTCAGATGCTGAATTGATGATTTGACAACCAGAACGAATTTTTACATTTTCCTCAATGAAAACACTTTGAGGATGTTCGAACCTAATGGGATATTCTAAAATAGCATTCCTGCCACAAGCACCTAAATCAGATTTCAAAGGCAAGTATTGTTTCATCATAGCCTTCAATGCTGAAAGCTTTTGATAAAAGCGCCGTTTTCGTAACAAATTTTTAATCATATAATTTAGTTTTTATTGTAACCAAATACCAGATGCTTTTTGGTTAATGATTTTGTTTATTTGAATAGTAAAAAAACAAGAGTAAATAAAGTTTATAATACACATGGAAACCACCACACCTAATATTCCAATATATCGTCCTAAAAACAATGACAATGGAATATGGAGTATAATACCTATGAGTACCACGTATGATTGTAATTTAACCGTCCCAACACCATTTATCAGCATAACTTGTAAAGTGTCCCAACTATGTAACATGGTATATAAAGCGACAAGAATTGTAAGAATTAAAGGTACCGAAACTTTATCACCCACCCATAATCTATAAATTAAGGGTGACATTAATGTGACAACTACTATTACGACACATAGAATAATAAAAAAAAGTGACATTTTACGATATATATTTTTCATCCATTTATAATCGTCTTTTGCATAAGCATCAGTAAATGCCGGCCATAACGGACCGAGTATAATCATATAAACCATCGAAATAATATTAAGTAATTTATATGCTACATTATACTGAGTTACTGCTTCAGGGCCATCTATGTGTGAAATAAGAAGATTCGTAGATTGGTAAAGTATTATCATCTGTATTTGAATGATAAAGAACTTTACACCAAGATTCCACAGATCACGGATGTAGCGTTTATCAACAGATTTATAGTTTGGGGCTATATAATTCATAGATCCTCGGAAGAAATACAAAGAAGCTAATGCAACAATAACTATAGGCATAAGGGAGTATGCAAAAGTAAGGTTGACCAACGATGGCTCAATGAACTTTGACATACAGGCAATGATAATTAGTGAGCATACTTGACCAATGACCTGAAAAAGTTGAGAAAGCGCTGTCTTTTGATGCGCAGCAACGACTGCCACAAAGACATTAACTATCATTTGCAATGAGAGGAAGAGAGAAAGGATTTGGATAGTTATACAAATGGTATCTGAATATTGCTGCGAGACATTCAATATGCTACACCAATTAATAAAAGGGCTTGCCACAATGAGAAGAATAGAAAAAGGGACGAATATTACGATCATCATAAAATAGGTTGTTGATACAAGTCCCCTCCCACGTTCATAATCATTTTTTGCCAATGCTTCAGCAAGTCTGTTCTTTAATCCAAGTGTAAAACCTACATCCATATATGTCATCCAATGAAGGATAGAAGATATAGTTAGCCATACACCATAAATTTCAGACGTAACATACCCCAAAGTAAGTGGAACCAAAAGAAACGAAGTAAGTATACTTATTCCTTTTATCAAGAATGACAATAGGATATTCTTTTTTATGGTTACAGTCCTTTGGCTCCCACTATTAATTCTTGACAAAACTCTCATAATAAGATTATTCTATAGTGTCTATTAAAGATTTAACATTATGTAATTTTCCAAACATAATATGTTTTGTAAACCTCTGTCAAGAGATAAGATTATCAAAACTATCCTTATTTGAGAAAGATTCTCACAACACGCGTATGATTTCACATGATATTCTGAATAGAATAATAGCTTTCTCTATTATGGATTATACATTAGATGATAATAAAGATAATCTAAACATTCATAAAATTCTAATGATTGCTTTCAAAAAGGGTTTGCAAATTTCTTAGGGTTGCTTTAGATAGCGGTGATAAAAGATTGATGACAACACTTAATCATTCTGCGGAAAACACCCTTATCCTTTGCTCTTCGCTTAATCTGCACACAAGTATCTGTCCGTTTTTCTCACTCACGATATATCCTTCCAGCCCTTGAAGCACTACTTTTTTTGCGTCCTCAGTATGTACCACGCAGTTATGGCATTCATATAGATGGACATTGCCGATACTACCGTTGCCGTCTGCATCATGCTGAAGCTTGTCATACAAAGAGGCCCAGTTGCCCAGGTCACTCCAACCGAAATCCGCAGGATGGGTGTACACCTTACCATCAGCGGCAGCGGGTTCCATCACCGCGAAGTCAATGGAGATTTTCTCGCATTGCGGGAAGATGGTTTTCACATCATCGGCAGTCTTCATCCGTTCCATGTCGGCAGCGATGTTCGGCTTATAAGTGGTTAAGGCCTCCGTGATGGTATTGACATTCCACACGAAGATACCTGCATTCCAAAGATAATTGCCGGCTTTCACATAGCGTTCGGCCACTTCAAGTTGTGGTTTTTCCTTAAAAGCAGCCACTTTTCTAATCTCTCCCTTGACGGTATCCGCCGATTCCACATAACCATAACCCGTCTCAGGCCTTGAAGGCTTAATACCAATGGTGACGATAGCATCACTCTCAGCAGTGAAATCCAGTGCATTCTTGATCACCCTTCTGAATTCTTCGGGGTTCATCACCACGGCATCGGCTGGTGTTACCACCACATTGGCCTCAGGATCTTCCGCCTTGATGCGCCAACAAGCCCATGCAATGCAAGGTGCCGTATTGCGTGCAGCGGGTTCAGCAAGGATATGGGATTCGGGAATATCGGGCAGTTGCTGACGTACTATCTCCACATACGCCGCATTGGTCACCACCCAAAAGTTGGTCATCGGACAGATACCTTTGAAACGGTCGACAGTGAGTTGGATCAAAGTACGGCCACAACCCAAAATATCGATGAACTGCTTGGGATATTCAGGAGTACTCAACGGCCAGAAACGGCTACCTATGCCCCCGGCCATGATTACGATATGGTTGTTTCGCATATTGGTCTCTATTTGAGAAACAGACTTAGGCTTTAAGGCTTTCCTTGTACCAGTCAAACAGTTTTTGCACGCCTTCCTCAATCTCTATCTTGTGATGCCAACCAAGGGAATGCAGCTTGCTCACATCAATCATCTTACGCATGGTGCCATCCGGCTTGGAAGCATCAAACTCCACTTCGCCTTCAAAGCCCACAGCTTTGACTACCAGTTCAGAAAGCTGACGGATGGTAAGTTCCTTGCCCGTGCCCACATTGATGTGGCAATTACGGATCTCACCCAACGAAGGAATGGCACCTCCACGTCCTGCGGTATGGTCTCTGTCCACAACACCGTCTGCAGCATTCCCATAATGCACGCTGGAATACTTCTCGATTCCGATCACATCCTTGAAGTCCACATTGATCAAGATATGAACACAGGCATCTGCCATTTCCTCGCTCCACAGGAATTCTCGAAGTGGAGTACCTGTACCCCACAGTACCACCTTATTGTCAGAAATGCCATACTTGGCCAGCACTTTCAACACTTCTTCCTTTGAAGCAGAACCGCTTACGCCTTCAACGGGACGCTTATTCAAGTCGATGGCAATCTTCTCCCAAGCGCCTTCATGAATGAGTTTCGCCAGATACACCTTACGCATCATGGCAGGCATGACATGGCTGTTCTCCAAATGGAAGTTGTCGTTAGGGCCATAGAGGTTTGTGGGCATCACGGCTATAAAGTTAGTACCATACTGCAAGTTATAGCTCTCGCACATCTTCAGACCAGCAATCTTTGCAATGGCATACGGCTCATTCGTGTACTCCAACGGACCAGTGAGCAGATAATCCTCAATCATGGGCTGAGGAGCTTCTTTGGGGTAGATGCAGGTGCTGCCTAAGAAGAGGAGTTTCTTAACCCCATGGGCGTATGCTTCGCTGATGATGTTACACTGAATCTTCATATTCACCATGATGAAATCAGCCCTGTACAGCGAATTTGCCATAATACCACCAACGAAGGCTGCTGCCAGCACCACGGCATCGGGTTTTTCTCTGTCGAAAAACTCCTTCACGGCAACCTGGTTCGTCAAATCCATCTCCTGGATGGTCAAACCAACCAGATTGTTGTATCCACGTTTTTTCAGGTTATTCCAAATTGCTGAACCCACCAAGCCCGTATGGCCAGCAACATAAATTTTCGAATTCTTGTCTAACATGATTATAATGATTATTTAACAATACCTTTTTCCAAATACTCGGCTAAGTTCATCCTCACTTTCGCCGCAGCGCCTTCGGCGGCCACCTTGGCCATGTCGCTATCCACCATCAGCTTCACCAATTGCTCGAAACTGGTTTTGCTCGGATTCCAGCCCAACTTGGCTTTGGCCTTCGTCGGGTCACCCCAAAGATTAACGACATCTGTCGGACGGTAGAAGTCCTTACTGACCGCAACCAGCGTCTTACCGATGAGTTTCTCGGGGCCCTTCACGCAGACACCTTTCTCGTCAATGCCCTTGCCCTCAAACTTCAGCTCGATTCCCGCATGGCGGAAGGCTAATTCCGTGAACTCGCGCACCGAGTGCTGCACCCCCGTGGCGATGACAAAGTCCTCGGGCTTGTCGTTTTGGAGGATGAGCCACATGCATTCCACGTAGTCCTTGGCATAGCCCCAGTCCCTCAAACTGTCGAGGTTGCCGAGATAGAGACAGTCCTGCAAACCTTGTGAGATACGAGCAGCGGCCAATGTGATTTTACGCGTTACGAAAGTCTCGCCACGCCGTTCCGACTCATGGTTGAACAATATTCCCGAACAGCAGAACATGTCGTACGCCTCACGATACTCCTTCACAATCCAGTAGCCATACAGCTTGGCCACGGCGTAAGGGGAATAGGGATGGAACGGCGTGTTCTCGTTTTGGGGCACCTCCTCCACCTTGCCGTACAATTCGCTAGTGGAAGCCTGATAGATGCGGCAGGTCTTTTCCAAACCGGCAGCGCGCACGGCCTCCAGCACACGAAGCACGCCAGTGGCGTCCACGTCAGCTGTGAACTCCGGGCTATCAAAGCTCACCTGCACGTGGCTCTGCGCCGCAAGGTTATAGATTTCATCAGGGCGCACCTTGCCAATCACCTTGATGAGGCTCATGGAGTCGCCCATGTGGCCATAGTGCAGATGAAAATGGGGTTTGCCCTCAAGGTGAGCTATCCTCTCACGGAAGTCAACGGAGCTACGACGGATGATGCCATGAACATCATAGCCTTTTTCTAATAGAAATTCAGAAAGGTATGACCCATCTTGACCAGTCACACCAGTTATTAAAGCTCTTTTCATAATTTAATATTTCGTTGTTAATTTGAAAACTATTATATATCACTTGTGGACAATCTCTTCGGTTTAGAGTTTCTGATTTTAAAATATTGAGGTTGTGTGTTTTATGGTAAATTTTTGCGGCAGACTTTCAATTGATTATAGCTTCGCTCGGTCAGTAACAATTTGTGGTGACAATAAACTGACCATAAGCATGTTGTGAAGAGTGTTCACAACTTTAGGTTGAAAAAATCACTTCATATTTGCTTACAAAGATAGTATTTTTTAGTTGAGAGTTGAAAGACAATTGAAAATGGAAATTTAGAGTTTATATAGTATGATTTGTACCAGTTGTACAAAGATAAGTACTGATAAAAATCTGTAACATTTTCCCTATTTGGTTGTATTTGGCTCAAATCAGCTAATACAAGCCGAAGATAAAGGGAGAGATAAGAAAAAAATTTCAAGCTGTTAAACGGATGGTACTGAGATGTTTATATATTGTCGGTTTTAATCATTCGTTTTGTTTTGAAAAGGTGATAGAACTCGTTGGGAATTGAACCATATCTGAGAGACCATAGGGCTGCCTACTTGCTTATATTACAGAGCCTTCAAGGCTGTATGGATGACCTTTTAGCACTAGTTGCGGTACTGGCAGCGAGGGAAGACTGGAAGGTCGCTGTATTGTTTACTCCTTCTTATTTAACCAATTGTTTAACTTTTTAAAAAGCCATTCCTTAACTATTCTATGTATTTGAGCCTTTTGCGGTATTATTCCCGACCAACTCAATACTGCCCAAAATGCTACCAAAATCCACCCAAACCAATATAGATAAATAACAGGCAATGAACAATTTTCAGGTTTAGGATATAATTTAACGGAAAGAAAAACAGCAAACAACATGGCTATTATTAAACCTGTAATAATACTAGCCAATGAGTTTGACAGTTTTTCAATATTCTTTTTATGATAGGTCAAATCCTCACGTAGCCCTTTTATAGTATTCTGGTCGCTTTCATGCATTTTATCTGCTTCCGCTTGCAAATCCGCTTTTTCTTTGTTCAGTTTTTCTTCCAAAGCATCCAATTCAGATTTGTGGGCTTCTTCGATAATCTCCAATACTTCCGAGGCAGTTCTATCAGTATATGCATTGATATCATTCAATGTGCGGTCAGCCAACAGTTTAAGTGCAATATTTGAAGTTGTTGCTTGAAGAAAAAGAGCCTCAGAAATTTGACCGTTACTTTGTTGTTGTTTCAACTGGTCGTAAAAACGCATCATCAATTGGTCATCTATCTCTACACCATTATAACATTCACTCATCAGAAGTTTCTGATTGAGGCCATCGCTGGACGACGGGTAATTTGTCCACATAATAGTTGAAAGAAAAACATCCGTAGAACAAGCAGGTATGGCATGATTGAGAATGTTGATACGTTTGTCGTGCGAAGCCGATGAGATTACTCTGTTGGTTGACAGAAGAAGTGCTTTGCTATTTTTGAGACTTGTACACGCAACATTACCCCTAAGCCTATAGATATATGTTATCGAGTTGACATCATTGTCGAGCATATTAAGCTCGTTATAAAATAAGTTGCGCGTACCTTTGTTGGTATAAACATCCTTTATGATTTCAGAAAGGGTTATTACATCAATATCATAGCCTCCTTCTTGAAGGTCAGGACGACCCTTGATTTCCACTTTCCATTGTTCCAAAATGGTAGAAAACTCTTGAAGTTTCACGTCTATCTGCATACCAGTTATTCCCTCTCGATGGGCCATCTTTAATAAACGCGAACTCTTTCGAAGGTCATAATTATTTGTAAGAAGCCTGTCACGGGCATCTGTCATCGTACAGACAACCTCATTGTAGTTATGATTGAAAATGCAAAACTTGGCACCGTTGTCTTGCAACAGTTGCATCAGTTCATTGGCTAAATGATAGTTGGCTTCATCGTTGAGTTTAAGAAGATTAAAGATAATAGGTGCATCCAAATAGACTTCAACTTCTTTAAGATTGCCATTCATCTTATTTAAATCTTGCAGACAAACCAAAGATGAAATAGCATGACCTTTTGCCAACTTAACCATTAGGTTTACTGTTTCTGGCTCATTTTTATCGGCTTCTATTAAGAACTTAGAAATAATGTATTTTAACCTTTTTTCTTCTTTCTTGTATTTGGTCAGTTGTTCGCACAATTCTTGTACATTCCCCAATGTTAAGTCAACGTCATACTGATCCATAAAATGGAGAAGTCCTTCCTCAATTTGCTGCTTATTAAATGCAACAGGAAAATCTTTTGAATATGCCTCAATTTTGTCTACCATTTCGTCAAAACCAGCAACCAAATTGTCTTTTGGGTGTTTGTTTCCTTCTACAGCAACCTTTTCCTTATTGACGAAATAGATTCCATCTTGCAATTTAAGGAGGCCATACTTTTCTTTGGTCATCCTATCAAAAATACTGATTATGGCTCCATCCGTAATATTAGTCAGGCCATACTCATCTTTCAAACTATTGCGAATGGCCAACATCTCTGCTGTTTCTGCCTGCATTACTACCAAACAATGACAAAAGAGCGGAATATAAGCATCAATTATGTCGTGATGAAACCTTTCAAAATTATATTGGAGAAAGGCAAGGCCATAAATTCCTTTTTCCATATTCAATTGTTTTTCTGTTTTTTACTTGCTGAAGCCTTTGGTACAGCATCAACTACAATGATAGGGAATGTCTGCTCTCCTTTCGCTTCCATTGTTTTTTTGTGTTCAAATGCACTTTCAATTCTACTCAAATCCACTTCACTCTCCTTGATAATCATAAAGATTCCATATTCAGCAGATTCAGCCTTAAAATAATCAGGCAACTGGCAAACATAACCATGTAGAAGGTCTTGATTACTTGAACGTTTTATCTCAACCACTGTTTTACCCTTTGAACCTTGTGTGAATTTAAAATCAAGTAAACCAGGCCCTGAATTGTTTTCGCGTGTTATATCTACATCAGCGTCAGAGGCTTTAATATATGTGTCGGCCACAGTTAGCAGATAATACTGCCAATCAGTCTCGTCTGGTTTACGTTCTTTGCGGTTGAAGATTCTCCACATATAGTTGTCTTCCACAAGCTTCTTAAACTGTTCTATTATTGCACAAACAACCTGAAAAACACCTTTGGGGTTATCACCCTTAAAATATTGCAGAAGGTCCAATGGCAAATCAGTAGCCATATCCTGCAACCGAGCAGTTAAATATTCGTCATTCTTGTCTTCGCTAAAATCATACGAAACCGCTTTCAATCCCTTAAAATAATTCATAGCCACTTGATACCCTTTGGGATTGTTGAAAATGGCGTTTTTCCAATCGTTTTTCTTGTAGAAGCGATATTGGTTCCAACTAACTCCAATGGCTTCGGCCACACGTCGTTTCAACCGAGTGGTATAATTCACAATGCTGTCTATGTCCTCGTAACTTGTGGCAATGGGCATGTTGGCAAGTATTATTGTGGGTAAGAACAACACCGGTTTTCGATTATAAACTGGCAACAATATTGGCTCATCACTTGTTTGTGTTGTGAACTTCGTCGTTTTAATACCCAGTTCAGCAGCCATGCGAGCAGTGTAAGTGACAATTCTTCGAATGAGGATAGCGATAGTCATGTCACTGATTCTGTCCATCGAAATATTGTCTTCAAAAATTGGCATCAGCAAAAAGATTTCAGAATCTTCATAGCCTGCCGAGATTATGTCAATGGCAGTATCGGCCAATTGTTGCGAAAGCGCTCCACTAATACCTCTGCCATTTGTGTTGGTTTTTGAAAAGCCTAATCCCGTGTTTGAAATCTCCTTGAACGTGAATCGGTTTACAATCTGATGATAAAATCTATCACTATTATTATTTATCCTAACATAAGGCACTAAATGAAGAAACTTGTTAAAATAGTCCAAAAACTCATCGTATGCACCAACAAACTCGGGCACTGGACAATTCTTCAACAGCAAAGGGTCAATATGAAGATGTGAATCCACATCAAGCATACCATCGAACACTCCTTTCTGAAAGAAGGAACGATGAGGAACTTTATAATATTTGCTGTAGTGAAGAGCCATTTGTATTACTTTTCTTTTGGCAAGGTGTTTGCAAGGTCAAAGGGCTTGCTGTAGCTTGCGAGATGCTTGCCTTTTTGCATGCCTTTGATGTCCAATCCCTCAAACTTCTTGTGCGCCACAGCAGCAATACTGCAATACACGAATAAAACTTTTGTTTGGGCAACTCAATCACCACTTCAATGTCATATTCATCCTCTAGGATGACAGGATTGGCCCAACGATTATAAACGGAATGAGGAGGAGGAGATAGTCTTTCAAGGCCTTAAAACAATTCAAAAACTCTTTCACGTTCTAGAACGATATTTTCTGCGTCTGCGAGGGGACTACCTTGGCATGGATCTAAGTGCGATTCTACTTTTTCTTGAAGCGGTGTTTGGCTGGGTCTGTTCGACAAGAATATATGTCAACAACAAGAATAGCCGTGTCGCGAATCTGGTATTCTATACCATAGTTTTCCACAAAGAGTATCCGAACACCATGAAAGTCGGTGAGCCGTCCTATCTCGGGCATCGTTGCAAGCAGAAGAATCTGCTCATGAATCATGCGAAACAACTTGCGGCTATATGTGTCGCTACCATTGCGCTCATCAAAATAGGACAAGATGGCTTCAAGATTGTCCGAAAACTGCGGACTGTAAAGGATTTCTAAAGCCATTTCGCAAAGCGGACTTGAAACATCTCTTCGGTAAGGCATGTGCCAGCGGCAAGACTCTGTTCGGCCTTATGAACGGATTCTATCATTTTGTCCGACAAGACAATACGGCCAAATTCGTCGGTCTTAAATGGTTCGTCATGGTTAATCTGGGTCAAGAAGAATGCGTGCAACTCTTCATTTGTGATAACATCGCCAATGTTATGGTCCTTCCATGGACCTTCAGTGTGCGTCATGTTCATCAAAGCCACGGCCGAATAGCGGTTGTATTCGCTGTACACCATGTCAAACATCTGCTGCTCATCGTCGGTAAGCACTAAATCATCATGATAGTTGTCAGGATTGATAGAGCGTTTCTTGTATTTTTTGAACTCTTGAAACACAACTGGCACAACAGGTCCATAGGTCCATGCCTCAATAGACTCGTAAAAGAACGGCTCGTCAAAAAAAGCCAGATGAAACCCCTGCATGTAATACAACAACTTCTGTAATTTGAGATTAGATAGCGTGTCTCCATGCTCCACATCTGTCTTGCAGACTATCTTTTTTGCTATGTCTATTGCGTTGTATGCCATATTATTGTTTGTTTCATAATGCAAAAGTACTCAATCTTTTAATTCCTCGCAACCCTTGGGAACGCATAGGATTACAACCTTCCGTCGACAAGCTTGCGGTCCAACGTGCACTTCACATCAAACACCACATGCTTGTCCTTCAACAAGCCGGGGACATCCAAACCCTCAAATTTCTTGTGTGCCACGGCAGCAATGCAGGCGTCAAACTTCTTCTTGGGCAGTTCGTTGGTGACTTCAATACCATACTCGTGCTTCACGATAGCAGGATTGGCCCATGGATCGTAAATGGTGATATTGAGGTTATACTCCTTCAAGGCCTTGTAGATATCGATGACTTTGGTGTTGCGCACATCAGGGCAGTTTTCTTTGAAGGTGAAGCCAAGGATAAGGATGTCGCTATTCAGCACTTGGATACCTTTCTTCAGCATCAGCTTGATGGTCTCCGTGGCCACATACTCGCCCATGCTGTCGTTCATCCGGCGACCGGCGAGGATGATTTCAGGGTTGTAGCCGTGACGCTGAGCACACTGGGCCAGATAATAGGGGTCAACACCGATACAGTGGCCACCCACCAGACCAGGACGGAAGGGCAGGAAGTTCCATTTGGTGCCAGCGGCTTCCAACACATCAAGGGTATCAATTCCCATTTTATTGAAAATCTTTGAGAGTTCGTTTACGAAAGCGATGTTTATGTCGCGCTGAGAATTCTCAATTACCTTTGCAGCTTCGGCCACCTTCATGGTCGGAGCAAGGTGGGTGCCAGCCGTGATAACACTGGCATAAACTTCGTTAACGTACTTACCAATTTCAGGAGTGGAACCAGAAGTCACTTTCTTGATGTGCTCCACGGTGTGTTGCTTGTCGCCTGGATTGATACGCTCAGGGCTGTAGCCACCATAAAAATCTACATTCATCTTCAAGCCAGAAACCTTTTCCACTACGGGGATGCATTCGTCTTCGGTCACACCCGGATAGACGGTAGATTCATAGACTACCACATCACCTTTGCCGATGACCTTGCCCACGGTGGTGCTGGCACCTACGAGAGGCGTAAGGTCGGGGTTGTTGTCGCTATCCACAGGGGTTGGAACTGCGACGATATAGAAATTGCAGTCGCGGATCTTCTCGATGTCGCTGGTACAGACGAAGCCATGGTTGTTGATGGCATCCTGTAGCAGTTCGTCACTCACTTCAAGTGTGGCATCGTGGCCAGCCATGAGAGCATCGCAACGCTTTTGGTTCATGTCGAAACCCACGGTGGGGTATTTGGTTGAGAAAAGGCGTGCCAAAGGCAGGCCGACGTAACCGAGACCGATTACACAGATTTTAGTGTCTTTCATTGTTATAGTGTTTTTAATTGTTTAGCGGTTAGGGGTTAGGGGTTAGCGGTTAGTGGGTTTGGGGGATTCTAACTGTTTTTCGAAGGAAGAATGCAAACCTGACAACTGCTTTCCTATAATATTTATTCTTTCTTGTTCCTTGTCAAATTCTTCGTCAGTAATATACTCTAAATCATGCGCTATATCAAGCTGACATAAAGATTCTGCAAGAGATCCGTATGCTATCTCTAAGAAATGAATTTTTTCTTTAATCGAAAACCTACCAGAACCTTCTGCAATGTTCGATGGTACCGAAATCAAAGATCTACGCAGTTGGTCACCCAATGCATAAACTTCATATTTGGGAAACTTTTGAAGAAGTTTGTAGACTTCTTTAACTAGTGCCTTTGATTCTTGGTAAACTCTTAAGTCGAAAAAAGAAAACTTGTTCATGTTGTTTGTTTTTATCGATTAGCGGTTAGTGTTTAGCGGTTAGCGTTTAGCGATTTTTGTCGCGGCTCGCTAACCGCTAACCCGTAACCGCTAACCCATAACCGCTAACCTCATAGATTAGCTTTATACCATTCAATAGCCTCATTCAATCCACGGGCAAAATCATACTCAGGATCATAGCCCAAAAGACGTTTTGCTTTGCTGATGTCGGCATTAGAGTGTTTGATATCGCCAGGACGGTCAGGACCGAAGTTAGGCTCTATATTTTTGCCCAAAGCTTTTGTGAGGTCATAATAAATGTCAATCAAGTATTCACGACCACCGTAGGCCACATTAAAGGCCTCGCCGCTAGCCTCATCGGGAGCAAGACAAGCTTTGAGATTAGCCTCAATCACATTCTCAATATAAGTGAAGTCGCGGCTCTGTTTGCCGTCACCATTGATAGTGGGCTGTTCATCGTTAATCAGCATCTTGATAAACTTGGGAATCACAGCTGCGTAGGCACCATTTGGGTCTTGGCGACGGCCAAACACGTTGAAATAGCGAAGGCCTATAGTCTTCAATCCATAATGTTTGGTGTATTGCTTGGCCCACTCCTCGTCAGCACGTTTGCTGAGGGCGTATGGAGATAACAAGTTACCCTCTACACCTTCTTTTTTCGGAAGATGGGCTTCATCTCCATAAACTGAGGAACTGGAAGCATACACAAAGGTCTTTACTTTGTTCTGTCTTGCTGCCTCCATCATGTTCAATGTGCCTTGTATGTTGTTGGCGCAATAGAACAAGGGCATTTCGATGCTTCTTGGTACGCTGCCCCATGCGGCCTGATTAAGTACATAGTCCACACCTTTGCAAGCTTTCATGCAGGTATCAAGGTCCTTGATGTCGCCTTTGATGAACTCATAATTGGGATTGTCAAGGAACAAGTCCACATTAGCTTGTTTGCCCGTGCTGAGGTCGTCCAAGCAGCGGACTTTATAACCTAATTTAAGTATGGCCTCGCAAAGGTTGGAGCCAATGAATCCGGCACCGCCTGTGACGAGGAATAAGGTGCCTTTTGGAAATTTCAGGTGTGTGTACATTTATTTGAAGTTTTATTTAATATCGTTCCGATTTAGTTTAGAGTTGAGTGTTTAGAGTTTAGAGTCAGTGGTTAGTTTAGAGTTTAGAGTTGAGAGGTAGTGAGAAGTTGAGAGTAAAAGTTGAGCGGGCCCGATGAGGGCAACGCGGATCTTTGTTTTATTTTAGATTTGTGTAAGATTTGCTTCCCTTCCATCCCTTCCCCCCTTCACAGCTCCGCCCTGTCAGTCACATTCCGTGGTGACAATGGGCTCTCTTTGTGTGAGTTACAGGTATGGGCTATAACTCGGGAGTTGAGGTGGGATTGGATTGCAAAGATAGTGGTTAATTGATAATTGACAATTGAGAATTAGTTTAGTGGTGAACTGCCAAGTAAGCCCTTTCTTTCCATTGGATTGTCGGTTGTCAAGCCTAAGCTTTCCCCCAATAGGTTATCAATGTACCCATTAGCAACACAAGAGCAAACGCCAGCTTCCAGTCCATATAGAGCAGATAGCTCACAAGACCTTTCTCCATTGGTTGTACTTGGCTGGGATGAGCCAAAACAGGTCACAAACTAAGTGGTAAAACGTGCTTCGGTGAAAAAGTGAAACTTTTAGAATTGTGGTGTTTATTGTACTAACCCTGAATCCAAATACAACGTATCTATTATCTGATTATTCTCGATTGTATAGTCTGATACTCTAATTACTTTTAGACACGTATTTACTTCTTGAGTGGGTTTAATATCTATACTTGTTGATGACGATGCTTTCCACACATAAACCATCGCAACAATTATCGCAGCAATAAAAAAAAGCATTTGTCCAATGGAAAAACATCGGACATTACCTTGATATATCGGGCTTTGATTTTGCTCCATTCCATCATCTTTTTTATTCTTTGGATTACCAAGATGACCAGCCAAGGCCATTAAGGTGAATATTCCAAGTATAATGGATGCCACAAAGTATACCAATGCAATAAGCAATGTGGTAGAATTAGACCGCGCTGCATCCGAAGAGAATATCTTATCAGTAAATGCCACACAAAGTGATATGATTGCCGTCGACAAAGCAATGAGTTGCTTAGTAATATCAGCAGCAAAATCAAATGATTTTGTTATTCTTTGATTCTCTTCCATAGTATTTAGCAGAAAGGCCACAGAGGGCAAAGGCTTAACCTCACGCTAGAGAAAGTCCTATCCTCAACCAAATAACGGTTTTCTTTCTTGGTCTGTTCACTGATTTGAACACAAAAACGTCTTATGTTTCGTTGTGCATCTGCAATACGCGAACTGTTGTAACGATCACTGACAGACATTCTATCAACACCAGTAGTTACAAATTCCCGTAATTGAGCCTCTGCAGCAGCAGAAAACTGACAATTTAGTCTACTCACCTCATTGTGAGCTTCCTGAATAAGGCTATTGATTAGTTCTTCTCTTGTCATGGCATCTTAATTTGATAATAATTATGTTTATTAGCTCTTCTGAAAGTGAATTAAACCACACAACCACTGATAGATATGAAATATCGCTAATAGTATCAACCTAATATAATTGCCACCCTTTTATCTTAACGCTCCTCATGCCACAACCACAACCCCTCTTTCGTTCTGCCAAGCACGTATGGTATTGCATAGATTTGTTTGAAAGAAGTCTTGAATTGAATAATTATCGTACATCATCCTGTATAGGTAATCCTCGGAATACTTTGCCGTGTTGACCAAAGCTCTAGAAACATACCCAACATAATCATGTCCCCTGAAAATATCGTAATTGCTCTCTTGCTCTAACGTTTTCTCCTCTATAAACCGTTCCAACTGAGATGGTGTAATATTCAATTTCTCTTGTAAAGCATCATCGCAGTTTCGTTTCCAATTAGTCACCAAATCGTGGGCATCATAGTTCCACACTTTAGATACTTTAACGACATCTTCAAACTCACATAATAAGTGATGACAATCGACAAATATCCTCTGATACCCTAGATAACGAAGTACTGGCATTACTTTTCTTTCAGCTTCATCAAATCCAGCTATTGTGGCAAAACCCTGCCTAACCGATGTAGACTCCGACAACATCATTTCCAAATCACGCCTGTCAGTAATAAAAACATTATTGGGGAAAGTCTTTGGTGGTGTCAGATATGATGTATAATCCTTGTCTCTGATTCCGAAGATGTTCGCCTCTGGATTGTCCGAACTGACATAACTCACAATGTCCTCAACATTGGAAAATCCACCATTACCCTTGTCATTAACGCCCTGCCTTACGCTAACGGTTGCATCCGAAAACAGTCGGCCAAATACCGCCACGTCAGCACTTCCCTCCACAACAACCCACACCTTGGAGACCCCGGATTCTGATTGAAGTGCCAGTTTCAAGGACTCACGGGTCATCTTTGGCTCTTGAATGATGTCATACAAATCTGCCATCAATTCCTACCTTTTGAGATCTTATACAAGTCCGTAGTATAAGACCATTCTGCATTAAAGACTTGAGGAGAATGGGTTGCAATAATAAACTGATAACCACATAGAGTAGCCAAACCTTTAATCATCTTCATGTATTGGTATTGCCATGCCATATGAAGAGATAGCTCTGGTTCGTCGATAAGCACAAGCGCTCCTGTCTTAGCCATAAATAACAACTCACACAACTGTATGAGCAAGTGCTTCTCACCAGATGACAACTTGTCGAGCGGGATAATAGTCCTGTCGGCATCCGTAGATACAAACCGAAATCCAAAAACGGGTTGCAATTCCATAGTCTTATTTGCGAAAACAAGACTGTCAATAGTTCGCTTAAAAAACGACAAACGATCTGAATACTCTTTCGCTTCAATGGGATTATTCAAAATCTCATTGACCCTAGCCGAATATTTGCGTAAATCTATCTTGAAAAAACTTTCATGGTCAATACTAATATCAGATTTTCTTTCTAGTATTCTTGCATCTGTGATATAGTGGCATATCATACTCTTAAGAAACATGTCAATGTTGACTCCACGATTGTCAATCCTGAAATCGGCACTAAAAGAGTTGTCAAAGTCACCACAACCATCGTTCACAGCCATGGACTCTATCGTTTTATTGCCTCGAATAAGAGCGACCTTTAACCTGACATTTGGCTTCATATATTCGTCTGTATCTTCCTCCAACTCCGGATATTTCACCAATCGATCAATTGATAATGAAGTATCTCCGTCGAACAACAACGAGCACTGATCGAATGGAATGTCTACTAACTTTCTGAACTCTCCACATACAACGTAAGCAATCATGTCTAAAATTGTAGTCTTGCCATAACCATTGGGGCCGGTCAAGAAATGAATGCCATCACAAGTTTTTTTATTGAGTACGATGTCGTAGTCGTAAAGCCCGAAAAGGCTTTTTATCTTTATACCTTCAACCATTTAACTTTGGAAATAATTGCAAAATTTTGTTCCTTGTTTTTTCATTGACAAGAAGATTTGACTCGCGATAAATATTCTTGTTGCCATCCGAAGTCACCACAGCGGTATAAGAGGGATAATCGTCAGACTTGCTTTTGTTATTATCACATTGAACAGCCCTCAAATTGTCAATATGCCAAATCAATTCTTCAGAATACCCCAACTGCTCAAGCATTGCCACAGGACAAATATGATCAATCTCCCAACCATACAGATTGTCTTTGATTCCATACTTATCCCATGATATCCAAGCTCCACAAGCATCCTTGCGAAACATATCGGGATTAAAACCCTCCACAACCCTGGCTTTTTGCCATACAGCCAACTTCAAATCACTAGTTATGGTCATATCACAAAAACAAAAATCACTTGAAAATATTTGGGTTGAAAATATTGAATTTGAAATTTTCCAGCGAACTCTTTTCTACTTACATCTTCTCAACTGTCTTTCAACTCTCTCAACTCTCAACTTCCAACTACTCTAAACACTACACTCTCAACTCTAAACTCTTCACGGCTCCGTCCCGTCACCCACAAACCAGCGATGACAAGGGCTTGACAGCAAACGAGTTATCGGACTTGCCCGGAAAGGAAAACAAATCCAAAAACTTTATAGTTGGTTGCAAAGATAGTGTTTTTTTAGTTTAGAGTTTAGAGTCAGTGGATAGTGTAGAGTTGAAAGTAGTTAGTTGAGAGTAAAAGTTGAGCGGGCTCAATGAGGGCAACGCGGATCTTTGTTTTGTTTTAGATTTGCGGAAGATTCGCTTCCCTAAAAACATGCCGAAGAGGCCAATCATCGGCTTGTAGGCATGTCGCCCGACCAACCGTGACCAAGATCCCAATGCTCGTCGTATACAAACTCGAAATACGGGAGTGCAAACGCCTGCTCTATCAAAGTGGTCAGCTCCTCTTGGATTGGCTCTGCCCAATGGCCTACCAGCACGATGAACTTGTCGATGGTCCAAGCAACACGGCCACGGGGTATTTGCGTGTAATCCCCTTTGAACTTCGTCTCGGAGTGCTTGGCCAGCGCACGGAAGTATTCCCTCGACCACACTTGACGATGCAGATGCGGATAGTTGATGAAAGGCTTTCCCTTCTCGGCAGCCTCCTCCACCTCTCGTGGAGTAAGCTCCTTCTTCCGCACCCCAAACAGACTATGGTCTTCAGGGTCATACCAGAATATCCCCACCGAAGGCATCGGCTCGTCGAACGACTTCATATCGGCCATTTGAGCTTGATGCTCGTTTTCGTCTAGTCTAGTCATACGAGTTTAGGGTTTAGAGTTTAGAGTTTAGAGTTTAGAGTTTAGAGTCGGTGGTTAGTTTAGAGTTGAAAGTATTCAACATCAAAATATGGGTGTAACGGGATGACATGCCTGCTGGCTAATGTATTTAAAGCCACTTCAGGTATTTCTTACTGATGTTAGTAGCTTGCCTGAGACAATCCTTCAAAGCAGCAAATTGCATGACTCACGGATGTTGAAAGTCTCCTCATATAATTCACGTGCATCGGGACAGAGGCCTCGGGCCATGTCGATGACGATGTTGGAGCTGTTGGCCCGTCGCTGCTCAAAGTCTTGCAACAGACCGTGTTCCTTGGCGGTCTCATACCACAGCGAGCCTTCCCGATGCGTCACGGCAACAAGTTCCTCCGAATTCATGTCACCATATTTCCCCATAACCTGCTCCATGATACGGATGTCGTTGATGGAAAACTCGTCGTCGTCAAACTCACGACCGGCAACGGGGGTGACACGAATACCCTGACCATTGAACTGAAGAGTGATGAAATCGCTCAGCAGCACAGGTCCGTCCGACAACTCCTCAAACACATCCACCGATACCGGACCCAAACGCCAAACGGAGAATGGGATGCCAAGAAACGGCGTATGGTATTGCTGCACCGAACATTCCTCCATCAAGAACAGCAGTTTCAATATTTCCGTCTTGTAGGGGTACTTGGCCCGTTGTGAGATATACAGCACCGTGTTGCCTAATTTCTGTCTATTCGGTTCGGAGAATCTACACATGGTGTGTGGCTTTTTAGATCGCGAAGATACATATTTTTCGGAAACAGCGTTTTTTTAGTTTAGAGTTGAGTGTTTAGAGTCGGTGGTTAGTTTAGAGTTGAAAGTTTTTTGAATTATGCGTGTTTCAGCCATCAGTCTTTGGTTGCCTGATAATAAGTGCCCATTTATTCCATTCACCGCAACGGATTTAAAAGCTTAGAGTTGATAGTCGACAGTTGAGAATTATTTTCCTTTGAGAGTTTTGATTATGGAGGTTAGGATTTTTATACTTTTCTCCAGTACAATACTTGCCATAACTACCAACTCTAAACTCTCAACTTCAAACTCTAAACTTCCAACTACTCTAAACTCTACACTCTCAACTCTCAACTAACCACGGCTCCGCCCCGTCATCCACAATCCAGCAGTGACAAGGGCGTGATTATAAACGAGTTATCGGAATTGTACTGAAAAGATAACAACCCCGAAACCCTATAGTTGGTTGCAAAGATAGAATAAAAAACATTTAAAAATGAGATTTGGAAAAATTTTTCGGAAAAACATTGAGAGTTTAGAAACACAAAAAGCGGATTAGGCGTTTTTGCCAGACCCGCTTTTCATGGTAATTAAATCGAAACAATTTACCAGATGCTTCGTCCTAAACCGGACGATGTGCACTTTTCCAGTCATCAATAGCATGATATTGAAGCCTTTCAAATTCTCTTCGATCAAAATATTGCGCATACTCCGGGCGATTGATGATGTTAAACAATGATGCTTTCATCCGCTCCCCCTCATCACCAGCAATGTAAACTTGGTTGCAAAACGATTCCCACAGACCATGTTTGATCTCCTTATAGTAAGGATCTAGCATCTCTTCTGTAAACATCCATGCCTTATGGAAATCTATATCAAAGCCATTCCTTCTTACACGGTCAAGATTGGTTTGCATGTCGTCTCGGGGATTAACATAAAGGTTATAAGCAAAAGCTTGTCCCGAAATGGCCTTGCTTTTCAGAATGTCTTGGGCGTAAAGGGTCAACATGTCTTTAGGAAACAGTTTGGTACCTTGTTCCATATCGTGATAAATCTGCAAAGACAAATCGGGGTCGTGCCGGAAATAGAAGGCCTCCACCACATCTTCGCATCGGAAAGGAGATGACTCTTGAAAGAACAAACCCTTTTGTTTTGCCGTTCTCGGGAAGACTTGCAACCCTATGGAACGGAAACAGGTTTTGAAAGATAGATCGGGATGAAGCTTATGAACATAGATTACACCGAAAGGATAAGCCGTAGTGTCAGTAATAGGCTCATAAACATCGTCCCCAAGATATTTTGTTGTTGCGAAAAATGCCGCAACCGAAATGTCTGTGGTGAAGTCCAACAGGCCCGTATTGAATCCATAGTGTTGAGACAAGCCCCAATAATTCATCTCTATGAATATGGGCTTTTTCCTTGGGGGCAGATAGATTCCCCGGTCAAAAAGCATAAAGAGAGGATGGGATTGCAAGAGGAACTTGAAATCGGCATACTTGAGGTTGCTGATAAGTCTCTCATCCAAAGTCTTCCTCGCAAAAGACGATTGTATTTTATCGTACGGCTTGTTTTGGCCTCGAAAGATGAAACGGTGCGACCTGAGATTAGGTTTAAGGGAGTATCGTTTGCTGGTTAAGCGTTTGAGGACAAAGGCATCGTCGTCGGCATCATTGACAAAATCGACGGAAGGATCGTCCATCCAGCCAGTGAAATAATGTATTGTGTCCTCCCATGCGCCTTCCAGTTGGAAGATCTGGTCCTCCAACCCGATGAGCCCACCAACAAGTTCAACGATATTGGGAAGTGCTTGAATCTCTTCTGATGTCCTTGGCGGCTGTTGCATATTCGTATTGTTAATGCAATGGCGTTTTTTCAACAATTATGCCCTATCACATTCCTCGGTGACAGGGCATTAATTCACAAAACAGCTTGTGAAAAGACTTCATAATACAAGTGGAACGGCTGTTTACGGCTTCGCTCAGTCAGAGACAATTCGTGGTAAGTTTTAGTTTAGAATTGTGTGTTCAGAGTCAGTGGAGAGTGTAGAGTTGAAAGTTTTTGTATGGTTTAAGACCCATGCTCACAGGAACCAGAAGCACCTTTTTTGCTTGGTTGTACTTGGCGGGAATGAGCCGGTACAGGGCGAAGATGATGGGGAAGATGAGATAGAAGTTGAAGGAGGTGAAGGGTATAATGTTTTTTATTTTGTTTGTGTTAAGCTTGTTGCGAATTGAAGCATATTTGAGAGACCTACGGACGTCCACTTCATTATTTAGCTGGGGCTTTTCAAACTATGCGAACACCTCACCATTCCTATGGCTCTGGTTGGGCGAGAAGACAGGGAGTGCCTTGTTTATTGATTAATTAAACTATTCATTATTATTTTCATCGGAATCATCTGCATTATCTTCTATCAACCCCAACACTCCTAAGGAAAAACTATCAATATGTCCACAGTTGTTACAAACAAGTGTAACCTTTGGCATTATTAGACCACCTAATTGTAACCCTTTGTATTGCTGTTGGATAATATCAACAGAGTACCCGTCAACAAATGAATACTTTGACTGATGACAAATAGGACACACAAAAGATTTAACCCTTTTTGAAAGTGTTTCAATTATTTGTTTCTTTTTCAATTCGTCCATCGGAATCAATCGCTTTTAGTGTTTTTGTTAGTTTATCTTTTAATTCTTGAGGGTTATTATATGTGATTAATCTATTGGAAAGGAGGTCTACCTCTTTCCATTGATTTTCTTCACGACTAAGATTGACTACCATAAGAACTAGCTTGCCCAAACTATGAGCTATTCCTATCTCATAAAACACGTTTGGATTTCGACCGTCAAGAACTGCAACAATCACTTCAGATTCAAGAATCATGCGTATAATACTCTTTCTAAGGTCAGTGTTATCAGCTATTAATTCATCATCACTCCTGCGGAAGATATATCCTGCCTGTTTGCACGCTTCAGCAATTATGTTCTTTGTTTTTTCAAACCTGCGGTTGAAAGGCATTAGACACATCACGGTTTTTTCATCCACTTTCACTTCGGGCAGATTAATTCCCATATTCTCAAAAAAAGAGAAATCAGGGAATTCTGTCCTAATGATCATGTCTTTATTAGGTTCTTGGACAAATAAAATGCGGTTAGCATCTTCCAAGAATCCCGGGTCTTGAACAAGAGGATTTGAAGAAACATAAATTTTGTTCTCTACATATTCACGCTGAGGAGAAATCATATTCCCTAATTCTTTTTGATAACTTTTGATCCGTTTTTGGGAGCGATACAGAATCATCATAGAAACAATCGCTGCCAAAATAGATACTATTGCACCTAATATTGCATAATTATATATCGTTTCCATATTTAAAGAACTATTACAATTAAAATTAAACAAACGACATCAATTGAATACTCACCAACAAGCCAGAATGCGATACCCTTCTTTGTATGGTTAGAATTTCCACGCAAATCCATTATCTTTCTTCTAAAGAAACAAAGTGCAATTACACAGACTGCCATAAATCCCACAATCTTAAATGCAGTCAATAAAGTAGATGAGGTGTTGTTTTCTAAAAAGTAACGACCAATAATGAACGATGAAAAAACAGATAGTAGGTCAATTGCCAATTCTGCAAAGAAGTCTATAGCATCTATTTTATCCGCACCAACAGCAATAAGATTTTTCATTGCCGAAAAAAGACAAAGAATAATCAATGGGAGGAGCAGGATATCTATCATTGACAACAATTTACCTGCATATGTGACAACACTTAATGAATCTGCAACCGAATTAACGGAATACACCACCGTATCTCCAGTAAGTTGTAATAAAAGCATATGTTTAAAGATTTGTTTTTATATTCATTTTATTATTTATTTTATAAAAAATCTCTCTCCCTGCGCATTTTTTAACCTCCTGTATATCTCATCAAGAGAATTATCTGCTATTGGTATTTCATAACTATAACGTTCTTTAACATGTTTAAGAATTGAAGAATTCAAAACCGAAAACCTATCAATGCGAGCATCATAAAAGAATGACGAATCTTCAACTGCTTTTGTAAACATCTTTAATTCCGACTCGTTTAAAATAGCCACTTTAGGATTATCAATCCATCGTTTAGGCATCTTGGACGGCAGCATATTGGCCATTTCTATTTCCTCATAAATCCATGGTGATGGGGTCTTCTTGCTGTCTTTTTCATATTTAATGGAATTATTGGAATCGATAAATATAACTAACTCACAACATTCCATCATCTTCATTAGAGCCATTGTAAGCATGCAATGTATATTTGATGTAGTAATATTGCGCTTGCTATAGTAATACATATACTTATGTGCAGCCTTGTCATAATAACGGCTGTATTCATAGTCGATTTTTTCCAATAGCTTGTCAGAATACTTCCAGAAAACCGAATCTACAAAACAGCGCAGACTAAGATTCTTATGCAACCAATAAGAAAACTGTTTTACTAATTTCAAATCACGATGCGAATGAGAGATAAAGACATCAAAATGCCCTATATCCTGTGGGAACCACTCTTCTTGAAGTCTAGTGCCATCAACTACTGTTTGTTTTATTATTGCCTCTGTTAAATTAGACTTTAGTTTTTTTGTCAACTCATCATAAAGTTCACTGTAATTGTCGTTTGCGGTACCATCCAACAAAAGCTTTTCTATTTCTGCAGAAGTTATCTTTACTGGTTTGAACATAGAATAGTGTTTTCTCTCAACAAAATAATCCGTTATACATTGACATGAATATCGTATGCATCAGCATTTGCACATATTGACTCGGCAACGGTGATATACAAGTTGATACTATCAATGAAGTCATCCCATCGAACCATGTGGATATAGCTAAAATAACCGTTATAAACAGCCTCACCATTGGGGCAGTCACTCCTGACAGGCGACTTCTTGTTGAACATATTAGATGATAGAATCTTAAACAGTTTGTCGGTGCGCCATGTTGTGCACCGACTGTCACAACATATTCTTGGTTCGAGCATATAGGAATAATTCCCGTATTTATCGGGTAACACCACAGCCAAAACCGCATTGCGATGACTTGTACGGTCGTTACGGGTTGTTTCACGAAGGGAATACGCAATTTCCCATGGAATCCATTGGTCAGTCTCGGGAATGAAGTAGTCTTTCATATTAGGCGAGATAAATACCACAGTAACTGAGCTGTCAAAAATTTTATTTCTTAGCTTTGACTCTATTGTGGAATCCTTGAAATCAGAAAGATCTTCACCGTCTTTCTCCCCTTTATTAATATGATCGGTATCGGCGAGTTTTTCTTGAAACTCATCCACATAGTCGCGTACTCTGGTTGTTCCCCATGTACTATTTCTATCCAAATGCTGCACGGATGTGTCGCCGTATTTGTAAGAAACAAAAATCTTCTTTCCCATCTTATTCATTGATTTTAAGAAGCAACTGGACAATCAAATCTCTAATTTCATCAAGGCTCTTGCTCTTATTTCCCAATTGATTGAAAATATCCTTATAAGCTTCATATGTTGTACCTCCAGATTTTATTTCAACCATTTGTTCAGTATACAGTTCTTCTGCCATATAGCCTGTCATACCTACAGGAACAAGGAAATTATTATGGTTCTTAGAAATTTCGTATTCGCTTCTTACACCGGGCGAATTAATTTGGATACCCGTCGCCTTATCTATCTTATTGCCCATAAAGAACAAACCTACCCCTGTAAGAGAAATCATTTCCTCTCGATAAACCGACCACATGTCTGACGGGTCGGTAAGGCCTTGCGGGAAAGGACGAATAATAAGGTTCCCATCAACTGGCTTGTGCAAATCTTTTAACTCTTGCAATGCTCCTGCAATCACTTCATTACCAAGCCCTAGTCCATAACCATTGACAATCCTAAAACCATTTCGAATAAGATCTGCGCTTAATTTTGAGATGAACTCTTTGAAATCTAATTCAGAAAATGGTGAATAATTTGTCGCAGCACCCGAAATAAAAATGGTTTTGCGAAGGTATTTCTGTTTGATACTCGTCAAAATCTCGGTTATTGCAGCATAATTATCAATAAATACTGTTTGGATGCCATAGTTTTTCATATCCTCTACAAAGAGTTCCTGCGAACGGGTCTGATTCTTAAAATCATCGTCATCAGCACAATCAGTTCTACTAACCCTCTTCAAAATATAATAATGAACCCGTTGGTTCTCGTGATAAAGATTACGTGCATATTTCAACACATATTGCAAGTTGGGGTCATCGAAACTCAAACCCAAAAACAAAAAGGTTCTGTTTGCTAGATCATAACTGAAATTCGTGAGGTATGCCTTATGTGTGTCAGGGTAGCGTTCAAACTGATCTCTTGTCAATATGGTCTTATCGGGATTATCGACATCGCCGTGCATCTTATACACAGTTACCTGACTGTCCATTTTAGAGATTGCCAGGCTTTCTGGCAAAGACTTCACATCATACACTTTGTCGGCTTCTTTCAATGCATTTTCTATCAATTTGTCGAAATTGGTGGTCCAAAAAACATCAATGGGCAGACTGGCCAAAATCTTATGGTTGATCGTGGGTGCTGTAGAACTGGGAAATTTGTTCAAGATGGCAGAACTAAGTTCATGGGTGCTTTTGGTTTCATTGACATAATATTGAGCAAGCTCTACCAAATCAGTATGCTTTTCTATCTTGATGTTCAACTCCTTGGCCACATCTTTCAACAGTCCAGCCCAGTTGACATATCCGGCAGAGACTGACAGGCCCGCACCGGCGAAGATTGCCGCTCGTCCCTCATCAAGTGCCTCACAATATTTTTTAATCATTACATCTTTTTCCATATCGTTTGCCTTTTAATAATTATCAAACAACCAATCATACAATGATATCCACTTCCTCTTTTCACCATCTTTTATACTCACATATAAGTGTTTGCGACCATACTGATCGGTAGATGATTCCAGGTATGGATAGAGCTCCAAATATTCGTTACCGTCATATAAAGCATCGTTATTGTCCAACATAGGAAGAATTGCCATGTCTTGGGTAGGCAATTTTTTCTTGTCGGCAATTCCCACCTCCCAATTGCACCATTTGGATGCAAGGGCTTTGTTGGTCGCCAAAAGCAAAAACTTGTTGCATGCATCTATCACATACTTTATACGGTTAGCGGTTTCGGCACATGTCTCTTTCGGCATACGTTTGTCCATACTGTCAATGTATGGCACAACATTGTAGGTACTCTTCAGATAGTCAAGCAAACCTTTAAGGTCATTCATATCGCCAATACTTTGTAAATCGCTATGCTTATGAGATATGAAAACAGTAATTCCACTTGCCGAATGAAAAGACCCAGCACTAAAATAACGAGTTCTGCGAAATGATTCATTTATAACATCAGAATCGCTTATCTTGTATGAATTAAAATACCCCCTAGTTATCTTCATTTATTCAGAGTCTTACATAGTCCGACAAACCCAAGCTTGTTATTATTGTTTGAAAGGTTCCTCTTTTTTTACCATATAAACAATGGTAGAATCGTCAACACCACCATTGCCAGAAGGGTTGTTGGGATTACCAATATCAAATCCTAATTGACCCAACCGATCCTCGACTTTCGATGAAATATTAAAAGAACTACAATCCACACATGCAGTATAACCAGTTATTCTATGTCTTTTAAGGTTGTCCATAATATTATTTGTTATGCCACAATAGAAATCCTTCCGTTCACTTTTATTAATCAAATACTCAAACAAGTATATCATATCAAAATAATTGACAATCTCTTCTATTGAAGAGTTGGTAAAATCTAATGGTTGTGTTGTCATATTAAACTATATGCTATATGTATTTATTATGTTTATTTCCTTATCATTTCCTTCGACTCTGCCCCATCAGTCACATTCTGTGCGGTGACAAAAAGTTGGTTTTTGCTCAATTAATCAAGAAGTTTTTTAGCTTCTTCCTCACTTTGAGTAAGGTTGAGAAGTATATCGTGCTTGGTCAAGTTTGTCTTGTTATTGCACAGGTCTCTTCGCATTTCAAGTACAAAATCCAAGAAAGCAGAAAACTGTGCTTTTTCATTATTCTTTTCAACTGAAAGTAACCATTTGTTGAAAGCTTTGAACACTTTGTCCGACCCATACATGAAAATGTCCCTCTTGATGTCAATCATCTTAAGCATCATCTCATCATTGTCGTTCTGTTTATGTAACTTTGAGTTCTTCAATACGGAATAGAACATCTTCACAGCATCGGCATAAGCATTGTATTTCTTTTCAGACAATTGCTCTCTCATTGTTCGCAGTTTCTCCGTCTGCCAAGCAATGATAATGCCTGCAATTGTTACTATTGCCGGTACCAGAACCGTCAAAACCGTTATCAGGACTTCTTGAGACATCACTTCTTGTTAGATCTGTTTTTCAATTAATCCCAAAATAATTAAGCCAATATTGTATGTTTGGGAATAGTATACACCAATCGTTTATACTCCTCGGGAAGTGCAAACATACATAAAAAACAATGATTTTTATGGACTTCATAGATACCTTCTGGGTCAAAACCATTGGATTTGAGTTCCAGACATAAATTTGTCAGCTTTTGTTTCACTTCATCGGTTTGATTATCCTCAATGATAGTGTAATTAATTGTTTGTGCATCTTTAATAAAAACAGAAAACCTTAAGTATAATTGCAGAAAATCAAATACTTCCTGGTCAAATTTGAGTATAGGGAAATCACTATTCGCCGAAAGAGGACTTTTTAAGTGCAAGCAGGTATTATGGATGTCTGAGTGTTTGATTTCAACAAGCAAGGTTAGCAATTCTTGTTGAAGCATCGTAGAAGCAGGCAACTCCAAAATGCCATGCAACTCTTCCACGATGGCTCTAGAATGATATTCTATAAACTTGTAACTATCCAAAACACCACATTCGTTGTCTTTTCTTGTTGTTGTCTTCACATACGAACACTCGTATTTCGCCTTGCAAACAGACAACGCAGACAAATCTTCTATTTTCAACTTTTCGTTTTCAACCTCCGTTTCGGCCATCATTTTCAATACCGAGACCATCTGACTCATTTTTAGGTACACCGACTTTAATTCTTTCTCAAAAATCTTATAGGCTTTTCGCTCGTTGAGCAGTCGAGGCAACAACTCAATCATGCAGAAAAACAATACACTTGCCAGATAACTGTAAGAAAGGTTCAGCAATACCGTGTTTATCCGCTCAGCATCATCGCAATAACCCAACAAAGGCAACCAGCCCAAACCGGCACTGCCAATTATATAAAGAGCTGCTAAGGATAAAAGGATGACTATGAAAAAGACCATAATTTCCTTCTGTCTGCTAAACTTATTACCCCTTTAAATCAATCACCCCAATAGGTTTGTATCATAGTAGCTTGTTCAAATCAACATCAAGTCCTGCTGCCTTCATCTCTCTTGCAACATCAAATTCCCAGCGTTTTGCTTCATCAATCCGAATGTAAATAATACCACTTAAATCACTGGGGATCTCCACTCCGTCTTCGACTAGCGCTACAACACGTTTTCGACCAAGAAGTCCGCACATCAAACCGTGTTCAAAAACCACATTCTGACGAGCACGGGGCTTTAAATGGTCCTCTTCAACCGCCTTCCCTTCATCGCACTTTGTATATAGAACAATGGCAAAAGATGCATCATCCGTTTTATGAAGTAGTTTTTCAATAACGGTATCACCCAAATTTGGCTCCTTAAATAAAACTATTGGCTCGAAATCCAATTGCTTGACAAGAAGTTCAACTTCATTTCTAAGGGCATGGTTGTGCCCATGGACAATAAACACTTTTTTCGAGTTCGTGGTTTGTAACCGATCAGAAGGAGTATTCTCTTTTATCGCTGCAGTGGGGATGATTTGTAGCATCTCTTTCAAAGCTTCCAAATACTGGACTTTTGACTTGAGTTCATCCCTTTCCTCCTTAACCTCATCTCCTCCTGAAACGATAACCATTGGAATCCCTGATTCGGAAAACTCCTCTAAATACTCATTGTCGGGATGATCAAAAGATTGCTTCAGAAATTCTTTGACGTATAGAACCCATTTCCTTTTTGCAGTAAAAAACCCATCCGCTTCGTTTTCATTTATTAAAATCTCCGATTTTCCATAAAAGTCGTTACCAATTTCTATTCTGACCGGCATTTCAATAATGTCTTTTCCTTTCTTGATTTGTTCATCACAGAAAGCAGCCATCTCATCTTTGGAACGAACAAGAAAGCTTTTTTCAGGAAATTCCTTTGGGTTGTTCTTTTTTGCCATGATATGGTTTTACATCAATTTTTCATGCCTGCTTGGCGGGCTATCATTTAATAGGATTTGGTTTAGAGTTGAGAGAGTTGATAGTTGATAATTGATAGTTTAGAGTTGATGTTTAGAGTCATTGGGAAGTGTAGAGTTGAAATAGTTTGAAAAATTAAAGGGTGTTGACAGATAAGAAAGGTGGCCTATCTGGGTTATCCATAGTTCTGTTTTAATATTTCGTGTCAAATACACTACAGGCTGACAATATTTCTAGAACAATCATTCGTTGTTATAAAAGCCTTTTTCACTATACTGTGACCAGCGGAGATACATTTCCTGATAATGGTCTTTAATGAAATCCGAAATCTTCGCTATCTCGCGGTCACTGAGAACGCCTCGGTTCTGGATCACCGAATCACCGTTGCTCTTAACGAAGAACTTCGCAGAACCACCCTCGGTAAGCTTGCTGTCGCTGGCGTGGACGTGCATGCACTCCACCACGCAGAATGACGTGAAATAAAGATAATAACCCGCCACCTTGAAATCGTAGTACTTCGGCATGTTTCAGTCCTCCATATATTTAAGGTTCTGCTGCAGGTATCGGCACACGATGGAGAGCTCGATATCGTCCATCGTAGTTTCGAGCACCTCGCCATCAGCGTCAAACACTACGGCCTTGACGGGGCTATTGAGGTTAAGCACTTGGATACGGTCATCCATACGGGTAAATGCGTATCCATTGACAATAAAGTCAGCCTTGTCGGCAATGGTTTTTATATCAGGCATAAGCAATACGTACGTTTTTAATGGGTTTCAAGAAAGCGACGGGGTCAATATACAGGCCTTCGAGGATGGGCTTGAGGTCGATGTATTCTTCCTCGGGCTCAGCGTTGTGACTGTATTTGGCTAGGACAACCAAATAGCCATCGTCCCATGTCACAACATCCACATACCGTTCCAAACTGTAGGGCGCGCGGAAACGGATATGATACCCCCCGAAGCTGAAGGCGGTAAAGCCATCAGCACTACTGAGTATGGCCTCGTGACCTGTGGATTTTGTATTGTTGGCTTTCATGGTTTTCAAATTAAGGAACGAAACTCTCAATACTACACTCTAAACTGCTTCAACAACGGCTCCGCCCCGTCATCCACAAACCAGAGATGACAAGGGCTTGACAGCAAACAAGTTATCGGATTTGCAGGGAATAGAAAACAAATCCAAAAACTCTATAGTTAGTTGCAAAAATAGAGAAAAAAAAGTTAGTAACAAAATTTGGAAAAATTTTTCGGAAATAATTATGAAGCTTATGAAGATACTACCCCCCATCCTTCGCTTTTCTGAACCCCATAGCTTTTTGGGTTCAGATATGGGTGTGATAAAGTTGAGATATGGGTCTTAACCTTTCGTACATATATCGAATCCCGTTTTAGACGCTGTTTTTCGGCTTCAGTCGAGAATATAGGATATCTATGCACGGCGGCTTGCAACACAAAACCATTAATACTTTAAAACCATGAGTAAAATCTTAGTTAAAGCACAACAACAAAACGTGTACAACCTGAACGGTAGCGGTACCACGGGCATGGCCTACGTGCTTCGCCCTGTGCGCTACACCACCATGAATGCTGAAGACATCATCAACTACTGCTCGGCCAACTCCATCGTGCCGAAGGCCTATCTGAGCGCCTCGATGATTGCCATCGCGCAGTGCATCGAGAACTTCCTGCTCAACGGCCACTCGGTGGAGTTTCCCAACCTGGGCATCTTCTCCCTCACTTCGAGCGGCATCTCAGAGGCCGACATCAACAAGGTGGGTATGGAGCAGTTCCACAAGCTCAACGTGCGCTTCTTGCCCAGCTCTCAGCTGAAGGCCGAGGTGGAGGCCGTCACCCTCGAGTTCGACGGCATCTACGACATCGCAGGCGAAGAGGTGGTGGGCAACCGTGCCGACGGCAGCACCAAGTCGTATAAGTACTACAAGAAGGTGCGTCGCGGGCAGGCGGGCCCTTCGACAGGCTCAGGGACCCAAGGATTGGAGGAAAACCGTTCGGAGGATGACGAATGATGCGACTGGCAAAGAAAGAGGCCATCCGGTATGCCCTCGTAGGGGGCATGCTGGTGGCCGGCCTGGCCCTGATGGCACTCAAGGCGATGCTGCCTCCTGATGAGCGACGCATCGACGCCATCATCGTCCACTGCACCGCCACGCCACCCGGCATGAAGGTGACCGTCGACGACATCGACCGATGGCACAAAGCGCGGGGATGGAAGGGCATAGGCTATCATTATGTGGTTGACCTGGACGGGACGGTCTATCGCGGGCGAACCGACGACTGCGTAGGCGCACACTGCCGAGGACACAACGCCCATAGCATCGGCGTCTGCTACGTCGGTGGCCTCGACCCCCATGGCCATCCTGCCGACACGCGCACGCCCGAGCAAAAGGAAGCCCTCCTCAAACTGATGACCGTGCTCAAAAAACGCTATCCCTATGCAAAAGTCTATAGTCACAGGCGCTTCACCAACAAGGCCTGTCCCTGCTTCGACGCCGAAAAGGAGTATAGTGGGCTTTGAAGACATTGACGCTAAAGGCATGTCATCCCTGCGGGGGCATGCGGGTAGCTTGGGATCTATGCCTTTAGTGGCAATACTACTGATTCTACTCTTCACGCTCACCGCCTGTCACAGTCACCGTCAAAGCACCGAGAGCCTCACCCTGTTGCAACGGCGGCAGCAACAACTCCACTATCGCGACACGCTTTGGCAGCAGCTCAGCCTCCAACTCGACGGACTCACCATAGAGTGGCCACCAGAGGCCGACAACGTGCCGCGCAGCAAAGGTATGCGCCTGACAGCGAGGCAAGGTGTCATGCACCTTGAAAGCCAAAAGAAAACCGAGAGGCAGACCCTTATCGCTTGCACTGACACGGTGAGCATGGCCAACCATTCGGAACAAACGGCAATAGTTGTTTCGGCACGAGACGGGAAGAGCCGAAAAGGGAAGTACCTGGTCGTGGGGGTGGTCATAGGGCTACTCGGTATGGTCTTATTGGTCTATTGGAAGCGGAAAGCCTAATAGGTATGGAAAGTCCTGGCCAACAAAAAAGCGGATTTGGCGTTTTTGCCAGATCCGCTTTTTAATACAACTTAACTCCGCTCAAGCGTCATTCTCGATGCTCAACCATAAAACCCCTTATACCACTCTGCAAACTTCCGCAGGCCTTCTCTCAGCGTTATCTTTGGGGTAAATCCGAAGTCACGCTCCAATGCCGTGGCATCGGCATACGTAGTCGGTACATCGCCTGGCTGCATCGGCACGAGCTGCTTGTGGGCTTCGAAGTCATAGTCCTTGGGTAGCACGCCTGCACGAACAAGCTCTTCTTGCAAAATCTGCACGAAATCGAGCAAGTTTTCGGGCTGTCCACCGCCGATGTTATAAACGGCATAGGGAGCAAGTGGCAGACCATCTTCGCCAGTCTTTTTTTCAGGCGCTTTCTTCATCACTCTTACAATACCTTCCACAATATCATCCACATAGGTGAAATCGCGACGGCAGTTGCCGTAGTTGTAGATTTGAATAGTCTCGCCTTTCAAGAGCTTGTTGGTGAAGCCGAAGTAAGCCATATCGGGTCTTCCAGCAGGGCCGTAGACGGTGAAGAAACGCAAGCCCGTGCTGGGGATGTTGTAGAGCTTACTATAGCAATGCGCGAAGAGCTCGTTGCTCTTCTTGGTAGCGGCATAGAGGCTCACGGGGTTGTCCACGCGGTCGTCAACCGAGAACGGCACTTTCTTGTTGCCGCCATATACACTGCTACTACTGGCATAAACGAGATGCTGCACGGGATGGTGACGGCAGGCTTCAAGGATATTATAGAAGCCGATGATGTTACTCTCGATATAGGCGTCGGGGTTCTCGATGCTGTAGCGGACGCCTGCTTGGGCGGCGAGATTGACGACGATGTCGAAATGGTATTGCTCAAAGAGGCTGTCAATGAGGGCTTTGTCGGCAAGGTTACCTTTTACGAAGGTCCAACGAGAGCAAGGTCGTTGAGCCTGTCGAAATCGAGATTCGACGTAGTCAAACGCCGGTTCATCTACTGTCGGCCCTTCGACAAGATCAGGGACCTTAGCTGCTTCTTCTATTTGAGAAAGCCTGTATTCTTTCAGCCGTACATCGTAATAGTCGTTCACGCTGTCAAGACCGATGATATTGAGGTCTTTTTCGGTTTTCAACAACCTTAACACGAGATTGGCGCCGATGAAGCCGGCTGAGCCTGTTACTAATATGTTCATTTTATTTAGTTTTTATTATGCAGGACTCGGAAAGCATGTCATTCCTGCTGAGGAATGTGGGTAAGCATGGAATCTATGCTTTCTGAGGCCGTACATTATGGTCTTGTTTTTTTCGAGCCGCCGTTCATAGATTCCAATCGCACAAGCCTTCGCAAGGAATGACATGAACGGCTAACGGTATGACATAAGAGGCTTGCTTTTACTGCCATCAGTCTCTCTTAAATATATCACGAGTATAAACCTTCTCCTTCACGTCGTCCAAGCAGCTGTCATATCTGTTGGCGATGATGGCCTTGGCCTGTTCCTTGAACTTCTTCAGGTCGTTGACGACCAGTGAGCCGAAGAAAGTAGTGCCATCCTCAAGCGTGGGCTCATAGATAATGACCTTCGCTCCCTTGGCCTTCACGCGCTTCATCACACCTTGGATGGATGACTGGCGGAAGTTGTCGGAGTTCGATTTCATCGTCAGACGGAAGACGCCGATGGTCAAGTCGGCCTCCTTGCTTTGGTCATACTGTGAGGATTCTGTGTAGTAGCCCGCCATCCTTAACACTTGGTCTGCGATGAAGTCTTTCCTCGTGCGGTTGCTCTCCACGATGGCACGGATGAGGTCTTCCGGCACATCTTCGTAATTGGCCAACAATTGCTTCGTGTCTTTCGGCAGACAATAGCCACCATAGCCAAAGCTGGGGTTGTTGTAATGGCTGCCGATGCGTGGGTCTAAGCAGATGCCATCGATGATGGCTTGGGTGTCAAGGCCTTTTACTTCGGCATAAGTATCCAGTTCGTTGAAATAACTAACACGCAAAGCCAAATAGGTGTTGGCAAACAGCTTCACGGCCTCGGCTTCCTTCATGCCGATGAAGAGGGTCTGCACATCCTGCTTGATGGCACCCTCTTTCAGCAGAGCGGCAAACTGGTGGGCCTTCTCCGTGAGCCAATCCAAGTCGGTAAGTGCCTTGATGGCTTCGTTCTCCTCCTCAAACGCCTCACTCATCATCTTGGGGATGCCCACGATGATGCGGGAAGGGTAGAGGTTATCGTAAAGCGCTTTACTCTCTCTCAAAAACTCAGGCGAGAAGAGCAGGTTGAACTTCTTCACGCCCTGTTTCCTGTATTTCACATAAAGGCTGCGGGTATAGCCCACGGGGATGGTGCTCTTGATAACCATCACGGCGTTGGGGTTCACCTTCAGCACCAAGTCGATGACCTCTTCCACATGCGAGGTGTCGAAAAAGTTCTTGGTTGAATCGTAGTTGGTCGGCGCAGCGATAACCACGAAGTCGGCATCACGGTAACCAGCCTCGCCGTCCAGTGTGGCATGGAGGTTTAAAGGCTTGTTTGCCAAATAGTCTTCGATGTAGTCATCTTGGATGGGTGACTTCTTGTTGTTCACGAGGTCGACGCGTTCGGGCACCACGTCCACGGCGGTGACTTCATTGTGCTGTGCGAGCAAAGTGGCGATACTCATGCCCACATAGCCTGTTCCTGCTACTGAAATTTTCATGGTTTTTATATTTTTTAATTTGTCATTTGCAATTTTGCCGTTTCCATCATCTTCCGCCACTTGAAGTAGCCGAACACCGCGATGATGACATAAAGCCCATAGAGGCTGGCCTTGAAGGGGATGTCCTTATAGAAATACAGCCCGCAGGTGACCACATCGACCACAATCCACACGAACCACTGCTCCAGGTATTTGCGAGCCAAAGCCCAGATGCCTACGATGCTCAAGGCGGTGGTGAAGGCATCGAGGACGGGGACGTTGCTGTTGGTGAAACGCGACAGCAGGAAATAGATGGCGACCCAAATCAAGGCGGCGAGGCCGAGCCAGACGAAGGCCATGCGCTTGGGTATATGGCGGATGGGGAGGTCGGCGGTCTTCTGCTTGTGGCGCATCCAGGCGACGAAGCCGTAGACGGTCATGGCGAGGTAATAGAACTCCATGCCGCAGTCGGCGTAGAGGCCTTTTTGGTAGTATAACACGATGCCGAGGCTTTGCATCACGAAGCCCACGACCCACATACAGACGCTGGCTTTGTATTCCAAGAGGATGTAGGCCAAGCCAAGCGCCGTAGTGGTGATGTCGAGCCAATGGTTTGATAGGAAGTCCATAGAGTAGGAGTGTATCGTTATGTTTAGGAGATAGTGGGTTTGGCGCCCGCTATGATGGGTTTGGGGTGTGTCGTTTAGGGGTAGGAGATAGTGGGTCTGACGCCCGCTATGAGGGTTGGGGTGGGAGTGTGTCGTTCAGGGTGGGGTTTAGTGAAAGGGATACCCGAAAACAGCGCTTTATTTGAGTGACCCCAAGCGGGAGACCCTCATGGCGGGCATAGTCCCGCCATCCCTCACGCTTAGGGGTTCTCTACATCATAATACCCATTTTCATACGCGTCTTTTACAGCCTGAATATACTCTTCATCCAATCCTATCGAATCTGCTAAGTCTTCCCATGTAGGATTGAAGTCACTTATTAGTTTCTCTTTCCATTCCCTATGCCATTTCTTTAATTGCTTTTCTCTGTGGATACCGTCAACAAGAAGGTCGTAGACTTCATAATACACCAATTTCTCTGTATTGTATCGGTCAGAGAAACCTTTGTTGATATGGAGTTTATGTTCAGCTAACCTCCTTCTGAGGTTTCTGGTCACACCTGTGTATAGGGTGGTATTGTTTTTATTCGTGAGAATGTAGACGATTCCTTGGAGAGGCATTATGGGGTGTCGTTATGTTTAGGAGATAGCGGGTCTGGCGCCCACTATGATGGGTTTGGGGTGTGTCGTTTAGGGGTAGGAGATAGCGGGTCAAGCCCGCTATGAGGGTTGGGGTGGGAGTGTGTCGTTCAGGGTGGGGTTTAGTGAAAGGGATGCCCGAAAACAGCGCTTTATATGAGTGACCCAAAGCGGGAGACCCTCATGGCGGGCATAGTCCCGCCATCCCTCAAGCTTAGGGCCATCTCCTCCGCCAATTCCACAAATCCATTAGCCGTCATCTCCTTCAAGAAAATCAGCCCATGCGTGGCGCGAATCAGCGGGTGGGTGTTCTCGTAGAAGAAGTTCTTCCCGAGGATGAGCTGCACGTCCTTATAGTTCTTCACCCAAATCTGCTCCGCCAACTCGCTGAAGGGACCGTCAAAGTCGGGATTGGGAAACTCCGCCTTGACCTGAGTCAAATAGCTGTCCTTGAAGGCTTTCTCGAACACGGCGATGGCATTGAGCGACACAGGCACATAGACGTTGGCCTCAGCCGGATGAAACGTCGACCAGACGTTGCGGTAGCCAAACACCCTCAGATGGCTGAGGTCTTCCTCCTTCCCCCACAGCCTGACGGCCTCGGCTATACTCTGCATGACTTTGTAGTGCGTGTTGGGGCCTTGCCCCTCCGAGTCGATGGCTACGGTGATGATGGTGGGCTTGATGGTGCGGAGCTGGTTAAAGATGGGCTCAACGTCACGTTGGAGGTTGGGAGACCAAGGTCCCTGAGCCTGTCGAAGGGCCGGTTTACTTATGAAAGATTCTTCTGGGGTCGGCCCTTCGACGGGCTCAGGGACCTCAACTTTCTTATCTTCATACAACCCTAATCTCAAATGGTGGATATGGCTCAGCGAGGTTCCAGCGTAGGCCCAGACGAGCTCTTCCTCGAATTCGCGCACCTGTCCCTTGAGCTGTTGTATCTCGTGGCTGTTGGCCTTGCCCTCCTTGAGGTTCTCGATCTCCATCTGGAAGCGGTTCTCGAGGTCGTCGACGCTCTTCAGCTTCCATAGCCCCACGGCATCGCGGAGGATGCGGTGACAGAAGCCGCGTCGCATCTCGATGGGGTTCTTGCGGGCCACATTGTCGAGGTAGTGGTGGACGTCTTTCTCCTGCTTGTAGCGATAGCCTTGCTCGAAGAAGTCGGGATAACGCACCATCTGGATGCGGCCTTGGTGCAAAAAGTCAAGGGTGTCCTCCAAGGTCTTCAAAAGGAAGGCATCGGTGACCGAGTGGTAGCCCGACGTCATGATGGCGAAATGCACCTGGTTGGAAGGCGAGCGCAACTGCCTGTTGATAAACGGCATGATGCCCAGCATGATGTCGTCGTGGTGCGGACCGGTGTGGTAGATGACTTCGTTCTCGAAATGCTTGGCACCACGCCAGAGTTTGGCTTCCACGTCGTTGATGACTTGTTGCACCGTGTCGAGGCTCAAGTTGGGTATCTTGGCGCAACGCGGGTCGTTCAGCAAGTCGTCCATCGTCAGCTTGTGGGCATAACGGTCGAGGATCTTGCAGAGGCCTAAAATGGCGTGCTCGGTCTTCTCAAAGGTCCAAGGGCCATCGAAAAAGGAAGGGTCGGTTTTGGGGAACATGATGGGTTATAGTCTTCCGTCAATGATGTCGCGGGGCAGAAGGCCTTTCACGTCATAGATGACCCCATTAGGCTTCACGAAGGCCTTCACATCCAAGTCGAGGAACTCCTTGTGCGCCACAGCTAGGATGACCGCATCAAACTGGTCTTTCGGGACCTCGTTGGTCACCGACACGCCATATTCCTGAAACACATGTTCGGCGTTGGCCCAAGGGTCGTAGACGGTGATGTTAGGCGTGTATTCGCGCAGCGTATGGTAGATGTCGACAATCTTGGTGTTGCGGATGTCGGGGCAGTTCTCCTTGAAGGTGATGCCGAGGATGAGGATCTTGGCGTTTTTCACCATCCCACCCTTCTTGTTCATGCACTTGATGGTCTGGTTGGCCACGTAGGCGCCCATGCCGTCGTTGAGGCGACGGGCATTGCTCATCACGCGGGGCAGCACGCCATAGACCTGTGCCTTCTGGATGAGGTAATAGGGGTCAACGCTGATGCAGTGACCGCCCACCAAGCCTGGACTCAGCTTGATGAAGTTCCACTTCGAAGAAGCCGCTTCGATGACGTCATGCGTGTCGATGCCCATGGCGTTGAAGATTTTGGCCAGCTCGTTCATGAAGGCGATGTTGACATCGCGCTGCGAATTCTCAATGATCTTGGAAGCCTCGGCCACCTTGATGCTCGGGGCTTTATGGGTGCCGTTGACGAGGACGCTGTTGTAGATGGCATCCACATAATCGGCAATCTCGGGCGTGGAGCCAGAGGTCACCTTCTTGATTTTCTCCACCGTGTGCAGCTTGTCGCCGGGGTTGATACGCTCGGGGCTATAGCCGGCATAGAAGTCGACATTGAACCTCAGTCCGCTGACGCGTTCCACCACGGGCAGGCACTCTTCCTCGGTGACGCCAGGGTAGACGGTGCTCTCATAGACCACCACATCGCCCTTGCTAATGACCTTGCCGACGGTCTCGGAGGCACCCCACAGGGGACGCAGGTCGGGGCGGTTGTCGGCATCCACGGGAGTGGGCACGGCCACCACATAGAAGTTGCACTTCTTGATTTCCTCGAGGTCGGTGGTGCAGCGGAAGCCATGGTTCTTGATGGCATCCTGCAGCAGTTCGTCGCTGACTTCGAGGGTGGCGTCGTGGCCCGTCATGAGGGCATCCACGCGGCGTTGGTTCATATCGAAGCCGATGGTTTCAAACTTCGTGGAAAATAGTCTGGCCAAGGGCAATCCCACATAGCCCAGGCCTATGACACAGATTTTGGTGTCCATTAAATTCGTCATATATGTTTTTTCTTACGGTTTCTAATTATTTTGTCCTGTTTCTTCTAAAGGTTTTTGTTCTTCTTTATCCTCATTTGACAACGCTTTCTTTTTATTGGCAATGCGTTTGCGGCGGCCCAGCATATAATATAAGCCAAAACAAACGCCAATACTTGAAATGATGACCCCATACAACTGCCATCCCATAGGCAAGTGTGAAAAATAAATCACTGCAAAGACAAGGATAATCAACATATTAAGTATGATTTCCATCAAGGAAGTCTCCAAATGATGGAACCCATACTCGATAAAGGCATGATGCAAATGGGTCTTGTCGGGAGTAAAAGGAGATTCGCCACGGCTGATTCTACCAAACATCACCCTGACCGTGTCAAAAACCGGAATAGCCAACACGGCAAGAGCAAATGCAAGCCGCGAAAATCCGGGTTTGATTAGTCGTTTTGTCTCGGGAGCATCATGGGTCAGCATGGCCAATACCAGATCACAAATAGCTATGCCTAACATCAAAGTGCCGGCATCACCAATGAACATTTTCGACTTATTTCCAAATACATTCATGATAAAAAACGGAATAAGTCCTCCTACAATGGAAACGCCCAAAGCGGCGCGAACGAAATCTTCGGTAATAAAAAACCACCATGAATAAATGGTGAAAATCATGATGCAAATGCCTGAAGAGAGGCCGTCGATACCATCGATCATATTAATGGCGTTGATGATGCCTACACAACCTATAATTGTCACAGGCCAGGCAATCCAAGGAGAAAACTCATTCACTCCCCAAAGGCCATGCAAGTCGTTTACGGGATAATTATTGAGAATCACCAAGATGGTTACGACAACAATTTCAATGACAAATTTTAAGGAAGGGGATAGCTTTTTTATGTCATCCCATGCTCCAACCAACAGCATGATAAACATGGCCACCTGCACAGGAATGATGGCTGAACAATCATACTTGAACCAATACGATAAAGAACCCGCAATGGCACCAAAAAACACCACAAACCCTCCCATGACGGGGACAGGTCTTCTTTGTAGTTTTCTAGCTTCAGGATTGTCAAATATATTGTGTTTTTTGGCATAATACAAAACAGGTTGATGCATTAACGAAGCAACAACAAGAGAAATAAAAAAGACTAAAAGTATAGAATAACTTACATGCATTTTGAAAAGTATTTAAATGATTAAAAACAACTTGTTTATTCTATCGGTTTTTCCTTACGAAATACCCCTTCACCTCTTTCCAAACCGTAGATTTCTTCATTTGTCGAAAACTGTTTGAAGCAAGCCCTACGTGCCCGTTTCTTTCGCCTGTATGGTTCAAATAAACAGTCTCGCCTGTGGAACTGACGTTTTTGATGATGTTTTTCGGAAGCGCTTCATTTTCCGACAAAAGATAATACGTGTCTCCCAGCACGCAACCGTTGTCATCCATTTCGTTTCCGACAAAACGTATCTGGTTATCGACGATGTTGTCTTTCATGACAATATTCACGTTCGATTTGTCAATTCCCGTTCCCGATGTCTTGGCCTCTTGCACTTTCGCCACCCTTCGTGCGTCAATGCTGTAATAGTTGTCAATCCCTGTAATGAGATTCCCAATGATTTGGTAATTGTAGGCACCGTCATCACAAAAAATACCCCGATTGGTATTGACACCGGAGAAATTATGGATGTGGTTGTAGCGAATTATGGAACCATCGTTTTTCGTCCATAAATAAATGGCACCCCCATCCATGATGGTATGGTTGGCAATATCAGCCATATAGCCTTCGCTATACTTCATGACGTTGTATTCAACGACGCCCGAACACTTGTTCTTTTTTGTGCTTTTGTACCAAACGCCGACACCAATGCCACCATAACCATAGTCGGTAAAAGTGTTTTCCCGAATCAGATAATCGGTTCCACGACACACAATGCAAAAGGAATTGCTCATTCGCTTCCCCATGTATGAAAAGGAGTTGCCTATAACATGAGTGTCTTCACATCCATTGTCTGATCTGATGCCTGAAAAATAGCAGTCAGAAAAGACATTGTTCTCAATGTTGACATTTCGGGATGATGTGGCAGAAATGACATAACTTCTGAAGCCGAGAAATTTACATTTATGAATGCGAGTGCTTTCACAATTGATTTCCTTCAAGCAAATGGCCGGATCAGATTTCTTTCCCTTGTTCCCAAGGAACTTAATACCCGATATGTCCAAACTGCGGAAGCTGCACTCTTTTATGGTAATGTACCTGTGTGTTGTGCCTTCCCAAACGCTGGTGGTTCCTGAAGGTAAACAAACCTTGCCATGGGTTATTCTCAGGTAATCATCCCCGGTTTCAACGTTGCAAAGCTTGAATCTGGGATTGATTTCGGCATAAAGGTAATCATCATTGACGTTATAACCCTTGTTTTGACGACCTTTTGCCAAATCATTGGCAACAAAATAGATGTAATGACCCTCAATCTTGCTGATTTTATAGACGCTTGACAAGTACCAATGCGTGATGAGAATGTAGGCAAAGTCATAGTTGGTGTCTTCAGGAAAGGATTCAAAACTCTTTATTCGGCATTCTTTTGTCTCTGGGTCGAGTATTTCCACCAAACCATCAGCGTATCTCACGTGTGACCACGTTTCCACATCCTTTTCATGGTCCATCCAAGCATTGCCTATGGAGAAATCGCCCTCATATTCATCTCCATTCCGATAGGCTCTTCCCTTAGGAATCCAAGTGGCGTTATTTCCTTTGATACGTATTTTTAAGTCAGGAGCATTTATCCCGATCAGCTGGAGATGGTTTTCATGGGCTACATATTGTCCTGGTGAGAAGACCACGCAGACATCGTGTTCAGCCGATTGGATGGCCGCATTAAGGTTTTCGGTCAGTTGGTCAAAATCTGATTGTGTCCGCACGACAATCGTTTCCCGTGCTTGCACTGGGATAGCCGCTAAAACACATAACCAAATCAGTGAGAAACGATGAAACGAAAACCTACAACCCGCCATGTTTGATGATCACAATAGCAAACCAAAAAAGAATAGGCTATCCAGATTCAATGAAATACAAATTCGGTAAGTTTACTGAAATACCTCAACGACAGTCTAAACACATTGTTTTTGATGCCGTTTTTCCTGAAAGCACGCAGATGTTCCTTCATGGTCACTACATGACTCTTCCAGCCTGAGGTCGACGCCCCGCCCATTCGCATGGTCACGAAGTCCTTCTCGATGTATCTGATGCGTATTTTTTCGACATAAATCAGCCTTAACAACTGTTCAAAGTCGGCAGCAAGACGGAAACTTGTGTCGAACAGGCCGTATTGTTGGTAGACCTTTCTACGGCAGTAGAACGAAGGGTGAGCTGGGATATAGCCTTGCATCATCCGGTCGCGAGTGAAACGACGCGACGAGTAATAACGAACACATCGCGTCAAGTCATCGTCCTTCACATAATGGATGTCACCATATACCGCATCGCAATCCTCCTGTTCCAAAGTGGTGTTTATGGTGGCAAGCACATCGTCACTCGTATAAAAGTCGTCGGAATTGAGAATGCCCACCACCTCGCCTGTGGCTGCTTCTATACCTTGGTTCATGGCGTCATAGATACCCTTATCTGGTCCGCTGATAATCTTCATCCTTCCGCCGAAGCGGGGTTCATATTCATGGCAGATGGCCAGGGTGTCGTCTTTCGATCCACCATCCTTGATGATGTATTCGACATCCTTATGGGTTTGTCGAAGCACGCTTTCTATCGTGTCTCTCACGGTAGACGCGCTATTGAATGTTGCGGTGATGATGGATATGGTCATGCTGGATTGTTTCTGGGAAAATAGTGGTCAAGGTCTTCGAGTGTTGGATTCGGTTTGTGGAAAATGTCCTTGACGCGTGTTATTTCTTCATCGGGCAGGTTCCACCATTGGATTTCCAACAGGCGTTCGATGATCTCAGGTGAAAAGCGATACTTTAGCACTTTGGCAGGAATGCCACCAACGATAGCATAAGGCGGAACGTCTTTGGTGACAATAGCTCCGGCAGCCACAATGGCACCGTCACCAATGGTAACACCATTCATCACCATGACACGTCGTCCCACCCATACGTCATTTCCAATCCTTATACGGGCATTTTCCTCAAAGTCTATCTCTTTGCACCATTCATCACGAAATCCCCAGTTTCCTTTCTTATAGAATATGGAGTTGGTGGTCAAATAGTTTGTAGGATGCTGTCCCGGACCAAGTACACTATCACGGCCAATGGCGGAAAAATTACCAATGTCGGTAAAGGCGACTTTCGTATTGATCTGAATACGGCTGTACTTGCCAATATGCGATGAATCCAATACACATCCTCGACGGATGATACTGGTTTTCGTAAAGGAAGAGTCCTTGCTCCAAAAGGCAAAAGCAGAAACTTTTTTGTGGGTGAGTTTCTTGAATGAAAAAAGAGAGGGAAGATATTGTAACATGGTGATTGTCGTTTAGTTAAGAATGACTTTCCGAATCGTTTCCACCTGATGGTGAGGGTTGTATTTTGTGTCAATGGTGTCGTAGCAGTTTTGTCGAATCTGCTCGCGGTCCAACCCATTGTTGAGCCAACGTTGAATGGCATCGGCAAAGCTATCAATGTCGTTCTCATGAAAGAAAGTACCTGTCGCTCCATCTTCTATTGCCTCGTATTCAGGCATTTGTGTAGAGAAATTGTCGTTACTCACCACAGGGCACCCGAAGGTCATGGAATGTATGGCCGTGAGTCCCACATTGCCAGGCGACACACAAAGATCGGCGTTGTAAAGCAACTCCGCTATCTTGTGTTCATCATAGCAAGCGCCGTAAAACCAGGTTGTGGCCTCCAGGTTAAGTTTCTTCGTCAGTTCTTGTAATTCCTGCCTTACTTCACCGTCGCCAACAAAGGTCACATTGCAGTTTATCCCTTGTTCTTTCAACAAGGCCGCTGCCTTCAGCACTTGGTCGAGTTTTTTTACCGTAGTCAGCCGTCCAATGAAAACAAGATTCTTATTGTCGTTTCCAAAATGCTTTTGATAGAAATCGCTGGGTTGGATGGCTTGACGTACAGGCAGTTGCTCGTCATAGTCGAGAGAGTTATAGACAAGATGAAGCTTGTTGGCCGGAACACCCCAGCTGATGAGTAATTGGCGCGCATGGTTGCCGTAGAGGAACGCTCCCTTGGCCATTTTCATCTGCCACACCCTGAGCCAACGCTTTGCACCTTTCTCGTCGCCGTAGGCGCCATGCGACCATAAATAGACGTTCTTATGGAAGAGTTTTGACAAGGGCAGCATGACCCACATAGTGAGGTTGTACACCTCGCCTTGTGTGATGATATCGGTGTAGTCGCCACGCAAGAGTTTCAGAGCCCCACGCTGCCAGTTGAAAGGACCGAAATAAAGATTATGGAAATAGCCTTTGAAATTATGAAGTAATGAAGTGTCGATAGGTTTGATGTTGTCGCGACGGTCGTCTCCAAAATAAAAGTCACAAGGCAATTCTCGGTCCATCAGCATCCAAATGTTCTTGCGATAATGGACAGACCCTCGATTGAAGAAACAGATCTTATTACGATTATTCATCTTTTTTGATAATGCCATTAATACTAGCGGATGGTTCGTTATCACCCTTATCATCCTTATCAACAATATTTCTCAATGCAATTCCGAAAACAATAAAATTAAATATAGTTGCCGTTCCAGGTCCAAATGGGAATGTGGGTTCGGCCATAGAGATGATATAGGGGACAAGTAACAGATAAGATCCAATATTATGGATGTTATGATTATCGTCTTTAACCGTTTTTACAATTGTAACGATAAGCAAAAACATGTAAATGAATAAAATAGGAAATGCAAAAATGAAACCATATTTATACAACTTTTCCAAGACATAGTTGTGAATCCAAGCCAAGGTGGTGTAAGCATCTAAGTTTCCTACCCAAAAATGCTGGTTAAGGAACCTCAATCCTGCAACAATTCTATTGATTCGGTCAGAAGTAACGTCATCGTTTTCATAGTTCTGATAAAAACTATCATAGACATAATCTTTGAAGGATTGTGGAATAACATTGTACAACACAATGATTAACACAATAGCACCAAAAAAGAACGCCCAAAAATGCCTTTTCCTATAACGTATATAAAGTATGTATAACATCATCATAGCAAAACATAAGGTGGCGGTTCTTGACCGAATGGTAAGCATAACTACTACTGTAGCCAAAACTCCCGCAAAAAATACAAATCTTACCCAGCCTATCTTTTTCCAATCAAGTCCAATAAACAAAAAAATGACGGCACCTGTTGAAAGCATGGCCCCTAATGCATTTTTATTGTCTGATTCATACTGGTCATGGATTTCGAAACCTCCGATATTAGTAAAAACTTGCATTAAACCAACGTATAAAGTCAATCCCGCAAATGCCAAAAGAATAATGTACAATTGTTTCCTATCCAAATGCAATTCCCAACCAATCATAATGGCACCAACGCTAACCACAATGGCTCGCCCGTCGTCCATCATGTTTTTTGTTCCATAAAAAGAAGCTGTGATTAGATAATACAAGAAAACAAATATCAAAGCGACCCATGATATCATGAGCGTTTTACTTTTCAGATAGGATTTAAAATTGAAGTAGTTGAAAGTCAGGACAAACAGTGCGCCAAAAACAAGAATTATATACCGAGACAAAAAAGTCCCGTTTCGTATGCCCTGATCACCACTTATTTCCATGACCCGTGGGTGAGAAGAAATGGTTATCAAAAATACAAGCAATAGTAGAACACCAAAACGTCCGTATTTCCAAAGTTTGTCTATTATTTTCATATTATTGAGGCTATTCCTTTTGTTTAATAACGAAATTACATCTTTCTTTATTCATTCGATGTCGGTAGCTTTACCATGTCTCCAAATAACCGTTGAGTTTCAGGAAGACGGTTGACGTCAAATCCTCCACAGGGAGTAAAGGTCAACTCGCCAAAAGTGACTTTTCCTTTTTCCAAATAAAAATCAGCACGAACAAAGGGGAAAGGTTTTGATAGTTTTTCGGCATATTCAAACACTTGCTCGATACCTTCAGGCTTGGGCAGCGTGAAATCGGCTGGAGCTTCCTTGCCCCGTTTGTTATATCGTTTCAGATTCCAATCCTTGTCAAAGAAATAATACTCGGCACCATGTTCCATGTGTCCACGCTTTCGGCACACTAATACACAATCTGGCATTCCGTTGAAACAATACAGTTTATAATCCACGGGAAGATCCCCCGATTCGGTTTCTATCAGCTTTTCGCAAATCAATTTAGGTGGAATGTCTTTGTATTGCATTTCCGAATAGGTGAGATAAAAAGTATTGCGCAGTTGGTACCAATCCTTCAGTTTCTGTTTTGCTTTCACAATGTCCAACTTCGATTTGTCGGGAACAATCAGATTCTGTCCGCAGCCGAAGTTCCACTTGATGACAAATTGGTTGGGAAGCGATTCCCAAGGGATTTCCTCCACCTGGTCATAAACACCATACAATTCATTCAGTATTTCCCCGCAACCGCATTGTTCCACGTATTGTCTGACAGCATATTTGTCGGCACATTGCGTCACCAAAGGGTTTTTATAGTAAGTGTTGAACTTCAGCCATTGGATTTTCTCATCCAAGGTTTTGGGATCCTTGAGATGAATGGGCTTCTTGAATTTCATCAAATAGATCACTTTAGTGTTCAACTTTGGTGAAATCCTGGTCAGTGATTGCTTAAACCATTCGCTGAATCTTGAATCTGTTATAGACGACATATTACTTGTATTTCCAAACCGAAATCAATGGCAAGGGATCAACACCCAACACATTCATCACGGTTTGTTGTAATTTCTTTTTTACACCGATTTTCAATGGGGCTTGCATGCCTCCATCAAAGTCGGGGGCATGATTGCCTTCGATTATTTCCACTTGACCTTTTTGATTCACACAAAGGTCCCAACCCGCAAAGTGGATATTGGGTATGGTCCGTGAGGCCTCTTTGCATGTGGCCACGATGCGCTCCCATTCTGGAACATGAAATCCCTTGATAGGTTTTCCTGTGTCAGGATGAACATCATAGTGGTTATTGTGCGCATCAATGGCAGGAATATCAATAGTACCTGTTTCAACATTGATGGGGGCATAGACGCCTCCGGCATGGGTGTTGTCTATCACGCTGCCATGGGCACCCATGCGAAACAATGCACCGAACACCTTGCAACGGTCACCGTTGGAAATGGTAACCACGCGAATGGTGTTGAGCGATGCTGGATGGAAAGCCGCCAACTCATCACAGGCAACAATGCATTGTTCAAGAAGATAGTCCTCTTTTGTCAAACGATCGTACAATTGCTGCCAATCAACTATTTCTTTTCCTATTATTTTGAAGATGCCTTCACCACGGGTACCGTCAAAGGGTTTGGCTATGAGGTCGGATTGGGTTGCTTTCTCTTTGAGCTCATCTATTGACAATGATTTGGCCATAGCCCACCAGCGGTGAACGTATGGACTAAATGCCGTGAGAAACCTCACCTTGTCGTGGAACAAATCCCGCACTTCGTGTTCACCCAGTTTTCGGTAAATGACCTGCATCTCCGAGGTTGAGATGAATTCATCGCGTTCTTCCTCATTGAGATGCCAATACTCGTAGCTGTACATATACTCCGAATAGGTAACACGATGCTTTTGGAAAGCCTCTTTGTAATCTTTCCATGAACCATGTTCCGGCTTCTCTTTGGCAAACCGTTCTTTTGCCTCTTTAAAAAACCGCTTTCTTTCGTCGAAATAGATATGGATTTCCCGATAAAGGGGAATGGACCAAACTAATTCTTTTGTATTTTCTATTATATTCATCCACCACTATTACTATCTACTAACAACCAGAAAGAAAAAACAATCAAGACTTATATGAATAAACATTGGTCTTATTATGATAAGGGAGATACTTATCATAGAAATCTTTCATCGGTCCAAACATCACTTGGAAATCCGTTCCACACGATTCGTTACCTTCAACAAACACAGGCCCATCTTTAGTAATGGCAACATCCCATCCAATAAAATGTATTTCCTTTAGTTTTGCATGAAACTCTTTACATAATTGAATTGTTTCATTATAGAATGGCAATAAATAACCTTGAAATACAATACCCGAATCAGGATGAACACTGGTTTTCGTCCCGTGTTCTTTGTCATAAAAGCCATATTCCATCAGGGTTCCGTTTTCATTTACCCCTATTTTTAACCCACCAGCAGACACATTATCGGTATGATTACCACCACACCCCACTCTCAATTCCGATCCTACAAGAACAACATCATCAGGATTCGAAGAATGCAAATGATTAATAGTAACCACACGCAAAGTGTTTACTGATTCTTTATGAAATACACTAACATCAGGATGTTGAATTATCTTCATCTGAAATAGCATATCGTGTGATACTGAAACTTCCTCAATAACAGACACGACTTCTGACATTGATGAACGATTTCCATTAATATAAACCTCGTTATCTGACACATTAACTCCAAATACATTCTCGCCTTTTTGGCCGTCTACAGGTTTTATAAACACATGATGATTTGCGTTCAACAAATCTTCTATCGAATCATATTCCGACTCAATCATCCTTTTATTTACCATTTTAGCCAAATCATTAACAACAGGAAAGCCCCAATAAGTAGCAAAAATTGAGAACATTGCCTTGTCTCTTAGAATACATGCATAATTAGCAGGTTCGGCATTATCGTTCCGATCGCGTCTTATCATATTGAGTCGATCCCGCCTGACCATAAATTGATGATAGGAAATATATCCGTCATACTTTATTCCTTTGACATCTATCCCGAGTACATAATAAGTATAATCTATTTCACCATATTTAAGAATGTGAAAAAGGAAATCACGAAAAATTTGAGATTTTGATTTGTGTTCTTTTTCGGGATAGAAACTTCTTTCCTCAGTATATTTTTTATAATGAAGTAAAAAATACAACAAAAACTTTCCTTTTTTCTTTATTCGACTGAGAAAACCTTCTGCTGTTTTCATAATTATATACAATTTAATCGAGAACGGAATAATTGGCTTGATTTAATAATGGTATATAACCGTATTCTTTCTATTCCAAACTTCATTGAAAATTCTCTCTGTCAGCTCTCCGTATCCCGTGCCACATGCTGTTTGACTCGGGCCAGGCCTTCCATTCCATTCAATTAGAACCGGTTCCCCTTCTTCATTTATGGAGATGTCCCATCCAATTAAATCAAATAAAGGAAGTGAATAATGTAATTCTCTAACTTTTGCAACAGCTTTGTCATAAGAGGGTATCTGATACCCTTCCAATACAATCCCTGTATCGGTTTTTTCAATCATATCATCTCCTGCATTACCAAAAGCGTATTTCCCCAACGTGCCATCCGGGTTGATTTTAGTGCTTATACCTCCTGCACTTTGATTGTCTATCACCTGACCGCTTCTTCCTATTCTAATCACAGAATACACAAGTAACACTTCCATGCCCGACCGATAAGTTGCCATTCTTAGAGTATTCACCGATGTAGGATTCAAAGCTTTAATCTTGGGATGTTGATGAACCACTTCTTGGATCAGAAAATCTTTCTTATACTGTTTAAACACATCGATGATTGATTTTCCTTCTAAATTGGTCTTTCCATCTTTAATACAAATGGCTTTCACGCCTGTTCCTTTATATTCCATAGATGGTTTAATAATTACTTCACCAAGATTCTTGCATAACTCAACCGCCTCTTCCTTACTTACAGGTTTCCCTTCAAAGTAGTAATAACCATTGATGTTTTTTAAATAATAATGTGGGTGTTTCACATTAGGTAGGAGTATATCATCAAGATTTTTATCTGAGTAAGAATAATAATGATCCATCCTATTCAACCTACCGATTAACTCTGATTGGAAAAACCCCATCGGGATATAGTCCTTAGAATAAACTCCAGTACGTGAATAAAAATACTCATGATCAAGAGTTGAGACTTTCTTTCCCGTCAAGTGTTTATAAAAATCCACGATTTCTTCTTTCTGCTCATTAGTTAAATGTCTTCTCTTGGACAACTTATCTAACCTTTCCCGTAATTCTTTTCTCTTCTTTTTCATATATTGATTATATGCATATCTTTGCTGTAATTGATTTAAAAAAGAAAAGAAGTGGATAATTATTTTGTTCATTTGATTATTAAAAATTACAAATAGATTATGATACTAAAACACTTAAATTATCTCAAGCATTTTTTGAAAAGCCATTTCAAAGCAACAAAAAGATTAACAGTGACCAACCTGCGTTGACATGGTCTACTCATAGCATCCATGATAACCCGTTCTGTATAGTCTCCAAACGCAGGGCCAACTGCTGATTGGCTGAGCTCCGGTGATGTATTCCATTCCAATAAAAGAGGATCGCCATCTTCATCAATACAAATATCCCAGCCCACAATATTATGGAACGGAAGATTTAGGTGTTGCTTTTTCACCAATGACAAAACTCTATCATAGGAAGGCACCTGATATCCTTCTAGCCTAACTCCAGAATCAGTCATCTCAATGTAGTCCTGTCCAGGTGCGCCAAATGCATATTTTGACAATGTGCCATCAGGATTTATTTTTGTAGACATCCCACCAGCCGATTCATTATCTATCACCTGTCCTTTTCTTCCGATTCTAATGGCAGTATACAGAACCACCACTTCCATGCCTGAACGATAAGTTACTACTCGAATAGTATTTATTGAATCAGGGTTTAAATCGCTCATTACTTTGTGTTGTTTAACAACATTTTGAATAAGGAAATTCTCTTCATAACTCTTAAACAATGCTTCCAGAGGTGTCGCATTATCATCTACCCTACCATTTTCTATTCGAATTTTTTTCACCCCATCTCCATGAGAAGTAAGTGTGGGCTTAATTATCACATCACCTAAATTAGCACAACAATCCAAAGCTTCTTCCTTGCTGACCGCTTTGCCCTCAAAGAAATAGTACCCATTTCTGTTTTTCAAATATATATGCGGCTGTTTGACATTTGGAAACAATACATCCAACATGTTTTTATCGGAATAAGGATAACAGAACGCCAATTGATTCAATCTCCCGCAAATTTCAAGCCTATAGATTCCTGTTGGAACATACTTTTTGGAATACACCCCTGTTCTAGCATAAAAATATTGATGCCAGTCTGTGGGAATTTTATATCCCAAAAGATCTTTCCAATACTTTTGAATTTCTTGTTTTTGTGCTTTTGTCAATTGCACTTTGTTCGACAGTTTCTGATAACTATCATTGATTCTTTTTCTATATGTCTCAATATAGATATCTCTCTGGATTGTTTTCTTAATACTTGACATGACAAAAATTTTATTTTGAATTATTTTGAATTAACAACGTTTGACGCATACTCCAGCAGTTCACCGCACAAATTGAAATATTGTATTAGAAGACTCTTATTTCGAACATAAATATGCCACGTCAGCACCAAACAACCCGAATACTTTTTCACCTGATCTACAATCCCTTCTATATCATCCCAAAGATCTTTTTTTGTTTTATATTTATGAAGCCTTATGGCGGAATCCATTATTATACATGGGTGTTCTACCAAATTCATCTTCCTTCGTTGATATGTGTCGAAAAGATTGTACGGGATGCATATTCCACTTCTAAAGCCCAACCTTCTATGGAAAACACAATTGCTGATATTTAGCGGCTTTTCTATTATTGTCTCCCACAAGCGCAATGTCTCATAGTTGTATAACAAATGATGATTCCGTCCGATTGTAGGTTTTTCCTGAAGCAATTCAGTAATTCTTGAAACCTCTTTGTCCCATTGTTCCTTTATTCCAAACGTATTTTGAGAAGGATGAAAACCCAAAACATAATGCGGATTCTTTTCTTTCTTCAATTTACCGATAACTTCTTTCGTCAGTTTTTCATCAAACCAATAGGTCGCTTCTGTTTCCCCTTTGCCACATACCTTAAAATAGAACCATTCTGGAATGTTATGTCTTTCGGTCAAAGCCGTGTACATTTCAAACTGACTATATGCCGTGGGAAATGCGCATTTGTATTTAATTTCCTCTTTCCATGTCAGGTTTTTAACCTTTGTGGGAGCTCCGTGAATAGTTTGCTTCACAAAATCTTTTGCTATCCGCGTCCATGTGGGAGTAACAAAGCCGTCCACATCATGTGAGAGAACGACCTCGAAATTTCGTGTTGACAATGCAACCTCCGAAGGAAGAAATTCACGCAATAAATCCGCATACTCATTCACAATTGGACGCTGGTGAATTCCCTGCTTCACACAAAACAATTGGGATTCATCACAATCTCCTTTTTCTTCTCTTCCCAACAAAGATTCTTCCCAACGGGTAAGCATGAAAAACGTGGAGGCAAAGATATCCAACCCTATAACAGCGCCATTCTCCTTGCGAACAAATTTGTCCTCGCCATAAATAATCGGGAGTTCCAATCCTAATCCGTGGAAAAAGTTCAACTTTTCCGGAATATTTTCTAACTTCAAATATGATAGAGGTTCGACAAACCGATTGAAAAAATGATCTTCAATGGTATATGCTTTCCCATCAACATTCAATTCATAGTTATGTACATCATCTCTGAACTGAACACTGTAGTCATTGCGATTGCAACCAAGTACATCCGCAAATAGAGCATCTATGGCGTATGTCCTTTCTGGTACATTATTATTGGGACAAGTGAATTGTATCATTGTTTCTAATTTTTTTACCTTTCTTTTCCCAAAACTTGAATTTTGCCGGAATAATGCTCATGGAATAGGTATAAGCCTCAGGCTTGAAAATAAACGACCACCCCAAATAAATTGCTAAATAAACAACTAATTTCACGATTCCGTCAGGATACATATCCAAATGTAACAAATACCCACATCCATAACTAACTATTGCTGCTACAATAGAAGCAATCGCCACAGGCATTATATCCAATAGTTGGCGTGTCCATTTATAACCTACATGTTTTGAAACCAAACTAATGTTTACAAAGTATGAAAAATAGTTATTAATAATTACTCCAACTAACAGACCTTTCATGCCAAACCACAACAAACCAAGAACAATGGCACCAATACCCACAACCCTTTTTACCACAGTCCACACAAACATCACCTTACTTTTTCCAATTGCTGAAATCGTCTGTAAATTCACTGCCATCAAACAATTTGCCAAACCCGCCAAACACAATACTTGAAAATAAGGAACACTTGACAACCATCTTTCGGAATAAAGCAAGACAAAAATTGGTTTTGCAAGAAGTATCAGGATAAACATGATTGGAAATGTGAGATATGACAAAGTCGTGGTTATCCTTTTTATCATATTAATCATCATTTCTTTATTATCTTGAGCTTCAGCATATAATGGATATGTGACTTGCGTCATAACAGAGGAAACACTTTGTGATGCCAACTTTTCAACGTTATGAGCTTTAGAATAATAACCCATTGTTGACGGATTATACACCTTTCCGATCAATAAACCTTGAATCTGTTGACCAAAACTATTCAGCAAGTGAGTCAAAAACATATAAAACCCAAAACTGAATAAATCTTTAAATGACTTCCAAGAAAAAACTAGTGTTGGCCTCCACTTTGAATAAAACCAAAATACAAGAGCAGGGATAGCCGCGGTTATCAGGTTCTGCGCCACCAAAGCCCACACACCGAAACCTTTGTAAGCCATGAAGATGGTTATAGCCAACGCAATTAGAGATGTTGTTATTGTAACAATAGACAACACTTTAAAATTCAGATTCTTCCTCAATTGGTTCCGCTGAACGATATTAAAAGCATAAATGAACAACACAAAACCCTGCACACGTAGCACATTACAAAGCAAAGGAATGGCATAAAAACGCGAAATTGCTGGTGCACTGATGAAAAGAACGGCATACATAAGTACAGCCATTCCCAAGTTCCAATAAAAAATGGTTGAATAGTCTTCTTGAGATGGTTGTTTTTTTTGAATCAAAGCCGATCCGAAACCACCATCAATAAAAGCTTCTGCCAAGACCATAAAAATGGACAACATACCGATGCAGCCATAATCATACGGAGTAAGCAAACGTGCCAAAATGATACCCGAGATGAACTGGATGAACATCGTCGAATATTTCTGCAACGCTGTCCACACCATGCCGGAGGCGGCTTTTTGCTTTAGGTTATTTTGTGGCATTTTCTTTTAAAACAAAAGTATCTAGTAATGCTTGGTGGAATAGTATATGCCACCAAAGCCAAAGTCACGAGTCCTTATCTTAGAATTATAATTCTGTTATTGCCTGTTTAATTTCATCAACTGTAACATTCTCTTTCCCTAACAGATATTGAATCGTTCTTGCTCCCGACTTCAAATCCTTATTCAACAAAGCAGAGGCAAGAGAGGCAATACCTTCTTGGATGGAAGTGTCGACGCCGACCAACTTTGCCACAGAAATGTAAAGACCCAATCCCATAGGCACATCCTCATTCAAGTAGCGGTGGTCTATGAACGACGGTCCCTTGTTGCTTGAGTCAGCGAATGAGCGGAACACAGTCATGGCATCAATACTCAAGTCTTCCTCATTACGCCACTTGGCTGCCTCAAAATAATCCAAAGGATCGCAATCGAAGGCTTGCAGCACCTTGTTCTTCTCCACATCAAAGGCCTTGATAACATTGACCACAGAAGGTGTGAAAGCCTCGCGGTACATCCAAAACTCACCATTGCTATACTCAATGCGTGATGCCGAGAAAAGGATACCTATAGGATGCACAATCATATTCGGATTATGGAAAGCAGATTCAAGGATGTGTTTTCGACTGTATTTTGTGTTGTCAAAACAGTTCGAAAGCATATCAACAACTGACTGGGTCTTGGACACAGGTAACACGGATATGGCATTCCTTGGATTGTAGAACGAAATCCTGACATACTCGTTATTGACAATACGTCCATTATAGGCGGTAGTCTCCCACTCGCTATAAGTGACATCCTTGTTGATGTATTTCTTGAAAATCAAGCTACCCATATAACCTGGTACCAAAATGATAAGCTGCCCATCTTTAATAAATGGAGCAATCAGTTGGGCAACAAACTCATGTTGAGAGGTTGTGGTGGTCACCATGATGATATCTCCAAAACTTATGGCTTCTTTCACATCCCTAGTGATTAAAGCGGGTCTTACGACAAATTCACGACCATTTCCTTGTATGGTGTCGTCTTTAACCTTAAAACATTTTTCTTCTTGGATGAAATCAAAGAATCTTCCATTGATATTTGAAGTTTTCAGCAAGGCGACTTCATAACCTTTTTCATACAGTTTGGCAGCATGAATGAGTCCGGAATTTCCGCAACCTATAATGGTGAATTTCATAATTATTATATTATTGAGTTATTTGTTTCAATTAGTTACTTTGGATATCAGGTGGGATTGTTATTGTGGGGTTGTTACTTTTTATTTCCACCCAAAAGGATGCCCACTAAGCGGCAGTTTTGCCATGGGGTGGTAGTCGCCGATGAGGCCGACGGGCTTGGCGTTGCGGATTTGATAGACGATGTCGATGCAGCGACGGGCATCCTCCAAGCCAAAGCCATGACCAGCTAGAATGTTTTCATAGCTCTTCGTGTGAAGCTCTGTGAAACCTTGGCTGAACTCAAACTCCTCACCGTCAATCATGATGGTGCGATAGGTGCGCTTTTCGCCTTCCACGGCGTTCTCCGGCAAGGTGTCGGCGTTGATGCTGAGGAAGTAACGCACGCGGGCACGCTTCAGCTCCAGATAACCCGCCACACGGTCGTGCGAAGCCACGTGGACGATGTTTTTCTGCACATCACCGAAAATCCAGCTCAGCATGTCGTAGAAATGTATGCCGATATTAGTAGCAATGCCTCCACTCTTGTTGACGTCACCCTTCCATGAGGCGTAATACCAGTTACCACGCGATGTGATATAGGTCAAGTCGATGTCATAGATTTTGTCCTTCGGGCCTTCCTCGATTTTCTTCTTGAGTGCCACAATCTTGTCGTGCAGGCGCAACTGCAGGATGGTGTTGACCTTATGTCCCTGACGTTGTTCCACTTTCTGCAAGGCATCGATGTTCCATGGGTTTAGCACAAGGGGCTTCTCGCAGATGACATCGGCACCGAGGCGCAAACCATAGCGGGTATGGGCATCGTGCAGGTAGTTGGGGGTGCAGATGCTTACATAGTCGATGTTGGTGCCGCTGTCGCGCAACTTGGTGTTATGACGGTCGAAGAGCTCTTGCTCGGTGAAGAAGGCAGCCTTGGGGAAGTAGCTGTCCATGATGCCCACGCTGTCGCTTTTGTCGTAGGCGGAGACGAGGTTATTGCCAGTGTCTTTGATGGCTTTGAGGTGCCGGGGAGCAATGTAGCCACCGACACCGATTATCGCGAAGTTTTTCATTTTTGTTTGGCTTCTGGCCTCTGGCTTTTGGCTTCTAGCCGCTTCAACTAAGCATAGACTTTTATTTCTTTTTGCAGCTTTCTACAGCCAACAGCCATGAGTCCAAGTTATTTTTCTCCTACTATTGTTGCTATAAACGATCCTATTCTTTTTTGAAGACTCATAATACTTTCATCGGTAGTTTCAAACAATTCAACCGAAATGTATTTTCTTCTTTTCGCTATGATAAGTTGTGTTTCCAACTCGTATGCAGAACCCAATGCAATATCAAGAAAATGTGCAAATTCTGCTTCCGATCTTCTCCCCGCTCCTTCCGCTATGTTTGAAGGGATAGAAACAACGGCTCTTTCCATTTGACTTCCTAATTGATAGAGTTCATTCTTTGGAAAGCTCTCACAAATATCATAGATAACATCTGTCAATTCAATGGAATCAATCCATATCTCGTAATTCTTAAAGTTTCTCATAACCTAATTTGTTTTTTATTACACATTGCTTCAGGCTTGGCTTC